>Ga0307445_10000150_pt1 | contig 32988 bp, 28 predicted proteins | sample SalMarSW160330MG_FD_202147 | JGI IMG/M metagenome (GOLD analysis project Ga0307445, IMG submission 202147) | Salt marsh sediment microbial communities from the Plum Island Ecosystem LTER, Massachusetts, United States - SW1603-30 | ecosystem: Environmental > Aquatic > Marine > Intertidal zone >... | reverse complement strand
CCAGCATCTTGCCTATCCAAGCCAGGTGCGGGCAAAAGAATCCATCCTGCGCGAGCAGCTGCTTCGCCTGGGGGGCATTCTCGAAGCTCCCATCCGGCCGACGATCGTTTCCCCGAATGCTTGGAATTACCGCAATCGTGTTCAGGGCACGCCGGCGGGAAAGAGGTTGGGTTTTTTCCGCGCCGGTTCGCAGGAGGTCCTCCCGATCGACGAATGTCACCTGCCTGAACCGAGGTTATGGGAATTGTGGAACAAACTGGATTGGGAACCCGGCCCGGGGTTGCGGCAGATCGGGTTCCGAGCCGGCGACGACGACGAGATGATCGTATTCGAGGGCGAAGCCGGGCAGATACCGGAAGTGGTCGTTGAGTCCGACGTTTCCGCCGCATGGCTGGATTCACAGGGGGAGGCGTTTTATCTGGCGGGCGGACCGCTGCGCTATGAAATCCTAGGGCGGGCGTTCACGGTCTCGGCGGGAAGCTTCTTCCAGGTCAACACGGCGCAGATTCCCGCGATGGTGAAGACGGTGATGGGGATGGCTGAACCCGCGGAGAACGAAACGGCGCTGGACATTTACTGTGGAACGGGCCTCTTCAGCGCGTTCCTGGCTGAACGCGCTGCACGCGTGATCGGGATCGAAGAATCCGCCTCCGCGGCGGCGGATTTTGAGATCAATCTAGATACATACGATACGGTTGAGTTGTATGCGGCGTCCGCCGAAGCGGCGCTGGAGGCGATTACGGCGCGGGTGGATGTGGCAGTGGTCGATCCTCCGCGCAGCGGATTAAGCGCACCGGCGATGCGGGCGCTGCTGCGCGCGGCGCCTGGACGGGTCGTGATGGTCTCATGCGAGATGTCGACGCTCGCGCGCGACGCGCGCATTCTCACCCGCGCCGGATACCGGCTGACCGACCTCGCGCCAATCGACATGTTCCCGCAGACGAGCCACCTGGAAACGGTCAGCCGCTGGATAAAGGAGTGACGATGTTACCGAAACCAAACGCGGAAACGCAATTCGCCATTCGCACGGCGAAGGCCGCCGGGCGGATCCTGATGCAGGGATTCGGCACCGGCGTACGGATCGAACACAAGCAGCGGACGATCGACCTGGTGACGGAGGTTGACCGCCGCTCAGACGATCTTATCCTTGGGCGGATCCGCAAAGCCTATCCGGAGCACCGCATCCTTTCGGAAGAGAGCGGGCAGACCGGCGCCGGCGGTGAGCCGATCTGGATGGTCGATCCACTCGACGGGACGGTCAATTTTGCGCATAACCTGCCGATCTTCAGCGTTTCGATCGCACTGTGCCGCGAGGGCCGGGCGGTGACGGGCGTGGTCTACGACCCGACTCGCAAGGAGTGTTTTTGGGCGGAACGCGGGAAGGGCGCGTATTGCGGAACGGCGCAACTTCACGTATCGAAAGCAACCGAGCTTGGAGAAAGCCTGCTCGTGACGGGTTTCCCGTATGACGCCTGGACGAACCCGGATAACAATCTGGATCATTACGGACGGTTTGCGGTGCGCAGCCGAGGTGTGCGGCGGCTGGGATCCGCGGCGCTGGATTTATCCTACATCGCGGCCGGGCGGTTCGACGGGTATTGGGAATTGCGGCTGTCACCGTGGGACGTGGCCGCCGGCGGGCTGATCGCCGAGGAGGCTGGCGCGCGCGTTACCGCGATCGACGGGCAGAGCGATTACCTGAGCGATAATCCCTCGCTCATCGCGGCCAACCCCGCGCTGCATGCGAAGATGGCGGCGGTGATCCTGAAAAAGGCATAAACCTTTTCACCGCAAAGGCGCGAAGCACGCCAAGAATTATTTTTTTAATATTTTTAAGCGCCTTTGGGTCTTTGTGGTGAGATTTGCCCTACTCCTTCGGCGGCAGGCGGACGATGAAATCCGCCCGCAATTCCCCGCCGTCGCCGCCGATGAAGACTCCGTAAACGGCGATGACATCCCCCTTTTGCAAATCCTTCAAGGTAATTGCGCGGCCGTCCTGTTCCAGGAACCGCGTTTCGGCCGTGAGGACAATCCGGCGCGGACCGGTGGACGAAGCCGCCTGGATGCTCTGCGGCTGGATGCCAAGAATGCGCCCGGTCACATTCGGCCGTCCCGAGGGCAGGCCCATCGGCGGCTGCGGCATTTGCGGGGTTCCCGAAAGTGCCGGACCGCCGGGGGCGTTGCCGCCCTGCGGCGGACGGTTGTTGGCATCGGCCTTGCCGCCCGGGCCGGAATAACTCAATCCGTCGCGCGTCCAGCCGTGTTCGCCGACGTAGACCCCGAGCGAGAAGGAGGAGGCGAGCAGCATCAACAGGAGGAGCGCGCCGCCGACGGAGAGGGAAATCAGCTTCCAGCGATTTGCAGCCATCGTTCCATTGTCCCTATTTCGTTGATGACGTCCACCGTTCCCAGGTGGATCGCGGTACCCGGCGTGGATCCGATCCCGGACGGGCGGATGGTGAACGCGTATGCGCCGGGCGGAGTTACGGAAGGAATGATCAGCGCGAAAGAATCCGAGATGACGCTTCCCGGGGGAAGCGGACCGGCCTGCGCAAACCGCCCGAGCAAGCCGAGTCCGATTTCGTGTTGTTCGAGCGTCAGGTTCCCGAGCCGGGTTTCCACGCGGACGGATGTGACGGTTTTCAACCGCCAATAAAATTTTACGGTGAGCACATCCCCGCTTTCGATCCGCTGGGGAGAAAGATCAAATCCCAGCAGCTGCACCGGGCCGAGATCCGCTTCGGCTAGAAATTGCGGTTTTGGATCGGCCTCCAGCAGGGGCGGAGGATCGACCGAGAGGTGATAGAGCGCCAGCGCCTCGCGGCGGCCAAAGCTTTCCTCCGGCTGCTGCCCGAATAAAACCGGGACCGTCCAATAATTTCTAGTGAGCAGGCCGGCCGGCAGCGCACCGGGGCCCGCATTGCCGGTCATGGTGCGGGTGGTCGCGAAGAGGTCGCGCCCGGCGAGAGCTTGGGCCGAAGGGTTGGGACCGGGCCGCAGCGGTAAAAGCACGTCCGCCCGCGTATCGTAGACGAGCTGCCAGTAGAACGCGTCGTATCCGAATACGCCCGACGGGGTGACCAGGGCGGCATTACCGGGGAGCACGCTCCACACGCCGGCGTAGAAATCGTTGACCGCCGTATCCTGTGAAAAATCGTTGGCGGACCAGTTATTGTGCAACGGCACCGCCGCGAAAAGAATCATAATGATTCCCGCAATGACCGTTATCGGTTTGATTTTGCAGGGGCGATCGGCGGTCGCCCTCATTCTTGAAAATATTACTTGCAGCGCGTGGATGATTTCAAACACCCCAAACCCAATAAACATCGCCCAAATAATGTGCGCGGGGATGAAAAACACGTCCAGGTCGAAGGCGCTGTACTGGATGAAAAACCAGATCTCGACCAGGTACATCCCGACCAGAAGGTAGAAATACCGTGTCCGGCGCGCGAGCAGGGAGATCAAACCGGCTATTCCCAATCCGATCCCGATCAGGCCGTATTGCTGATTGAGAAGATCCAGGTAGATCACCAGGCGGTCGGGCAGGGCGGTGAGGGGGAAGGCGAATTTAAAATTCGGGAAAGCGCCAAGTGTGTAGTTGTAGATGCCTTCCAACGTGGTTGGTGCACTGCGCAGCATCGCGCGGTCGATTAAAGTGCTGGATTGGAGCGGCAGCCAGACGAACTGCGCAACGCCGAGTGCGAATCCAATAAACCCGAGGATCGCCACGGACAGAAAGGACCGCAACTTTCCAGAGAAGGGTGCGGGTTTCGTCCCCGCAGACGGATCGGCCGCGGCGGCCGGACCGCCGACAAGTTCAAAGAGGCAAAGCAGAATGAAGAGGATGAAGGCCGGCGCAAAGCCCAGGTCCGAAATGTGCAGGCCGAGTGAGAGGCTGAAAGCCAGTGCGAAGAGGAAGAGATCCACCCGCCGGCGGGTGCGTTCCCAACGCAGCAGCGCGATCAGTGTGATCACAATCCCGGCCGCGTTCGGAGCATAGACCTCGGCGATCAGGCTTTGGGCCCAAAACGTTTTAGAAAACGCCAGCAGGAGCGCGGGGAGTGCGGCCGCCGTCCGGCGCCATAGCGGAGGGATGCTTTCCGGGAGAATGCGGATCAGGATCCAATACACGCCCGCGGCGGCAAGCGCGCCCATCACGGCCGACATCAGGTTAATGCGGTACGCCACGTCGCCGAGCGGAATCAGGTGGCTGAAGAGAAATCCCAGCCAAGTATAGAGCGGGTAGCCCGGGGAATGCGCCAGGCCGAGGACGTAGGGGATGGTCGCCAGTTCGCTGCCGTCGGGGCTGAGGTAGGAGAGCGACGGCGTGAGCGTCAGCGCGTAGACGGTCAGCGCAGCCAGGAAGACGGCGAGGGCGAGGAAGCGGTCGGGGCGGGTCATGGATGCGATTGTTCCTGTGCAAATAATTCTATGGGGAGTTGCGGGGGAAGTCCATGGATTCGGAGAAATCCCCGTAAAATATTTATGGGATCTTCATAAAAATGTAACAATCCGTTGAGTTTGCTCCCCCGCCCCCAAAGTGCACGTCCCCCCATTTGCCTTTTTACAGAAATAGAGTATTGGTTGAACGAAACGGCAAATGAGGGGACCACAGGAGGAGGGGCGGCCGCGCGTCTGAAAACCGAAGCGTCTTCGAACCATTCCATCGGTAAAATATCCAGCCCTGGATCTCATCGGTCTTTGTGCAATTTGCATAAAACCAATCCTGGAAATCCATCTTCGCTGGTGAATCGACCGGGATTTCCAGGAAGGGAGTCATGGGATTCTTCGTATCGACGATCCATAAAGGCGGATTGGATTCCAGTTCGTTGAAAAATCCCGAGACATCCTCATCCGATAAATATCCCGGCCGGTAGAGCGGATACAGGTATGCGAATTTCGCCGGGCTTCGGCGCTGCGTTGAAAAATTACAGCCGGTTTCCGCGCCCCAAAACAGCACGGTGTCTTCCGGCGTGCTATGTGACTCGATAAACCCCACAACATCCGACCAATCGTTGGTCCGGTACGATCCGATCCGTGTATAAATGGCCTTGGCCGATGTTGAAAATAGGACCGCGGTAAGAAGTCCGGCTGTGATAAAGCGAATCGGGAGAGACGACTCGTAGAATGAGGTTGCGGAACAATCCCCACAACGCGAGTGCCGTAAAAATGCACAATACGGGAAGTACGCTGAGAAAATAATGCTCCTCAAACCTGCCCGGAAGAACCTCCAGGAAAAATTCAACCGGCAACGCAACAAGCGCTGCCGCCAGCCAAGCATTATGTTTACGGAATATCCCTGCGTTGCGGATAAGCAGCCATATCCCCGCCAACCACCCCGCCAGACCTAGAATACCGAAACCCACTTGCGAAACCGCCTCCAGGCCGTGGATCAGGCTTTTCAGGCTTGAGGCGAAGCCGGTCTCGGCATAATACACGTTGAACCGGAATGCCGCATCCCACATATCCGCCAGCGCGCTGTGGATGGCGAAATAACCAAAGACTGGAAGGATCACCAGCAAGATTCCCGGGGCGACTCCGCCGGCCTCCGGCAATATGGAACGCTTCTGGTTTTTTCTCCACAGCGAAACCATCCGGAAGGCAATGATGACGGCGGGGATCCCGATCAGGTTCTGTTTCAATAGGAACAAGCAGGCGCAGAGAGCTCCGATACCAAACGCGCGGAGGAGGTCGGTCCGGTCCTCCCGCAACCCGGATGCGAGGGTAAAGCAGGCGAATTGCAGTGGTATGGCGTATTCACTTGTGAAATTTCCGCCGAGGACGAGTATGGAAAACACGCCCAGCATTAAAAGCAGGGATATGCCCGCTGCCCATGGGCCGAATTGTTTTTTTACAGTCGGAATGCGAGCAGGCAGGCAGCGGATGATGATATCCACTCCAGAACCTATACGCCCCAAACGGAGCCGTTGCCCAACGCCAGGCCCGCGGCATTGATAAAAAACACCAGGGGCGGTTTATGATCCCAAGCATAAGCGTACGGCGCTTCTCCTTCGCCGATGCGCCAGCCGGCATATAGGAAAACGCCGGAATCCCTGAATGGGAAACGTTGGATGGCGGGCGATAACGGCAGGAGCACAAGCGCCGCTAGCAATGCACAAAAAAGAACATCCGGCAACGGAAGCCGGATGTGGGATTTTTCTTTCGGATCGGGGGAAATCGCCATGCCAGGACTCCTTCGCCGGTAACACCTATCACGCCAGATCATTTTGCGATATTTCAGGGAAAAGCGCAACAAGAAATGCGACCTTCACGGTTGAAGGGGGAATCGTTCGCGGGATGAGAAGACTGAACAGAATTGATGCGGAGCGGAGGAAGGCAACGGACAATACGTGCGCAGCCACCAGATATCTTCCGAACCTGCTTCCGAAGAGGACCGCGCCGTCGCAGCCTTCGTGCGAATGCGAGAAGTATTTATTCTCCTGGTTATTCCGGGGAAGGCTGAGGTTAATCACATATCCGATCCGAACGATAATTGCTCATCAGGGATCCGAGACGCAAACCGCTAATTATTTTTGGCGGATTTTCTCTCGGCCGCGTTCTTCCCAGTGACATTGCTTGTATTGGACAGCGAGCGGGGAAATCCGTAAAGGTGCGATGGTGGCGTACAGGGGAGCGGTCGCAACCCTGTTTGCGATCTTCCTGCTGTTGGTCATTGCGGGCGGATGGATTCACTAGTGAGTTTCCCTGCCCGTGAGTGGTCTGACCGCGGCATATATGATGCTGGTTGCAGCTGTTGTGCGTGTCTTGATCGCACTGATGGTAGGGTGCTTTCCGGTCACTACGAAATCGCTAAAATCCACTTCCCTTAAAAAGCCACCAGCGGGGCGTCAATTTTTTTGCATAATTATGATTAGTGATGGCGCGCACTATTTGGTGATGTCAGACGCTTCAGGCACGATGACCGCCGCAAATGGGTAAAGCTCACACATCGGGAGCGGACGGGATGGCGCTGGAAAACCCCAGTCCGGCCAGGGATTTACCAGCCCATGATGTTTCCTAACAACTTACTTGACACGAACCACTCGGATCGGCATAATGTCCCATCAATTCGCAGAAAAAGGTCCTTTTCCTTGGGGGATCCGTTTATCGCGAAATTGTTCCACTACCGACATTACACGGGAGGATTTTGCTTTCCACATAATCGGGCGACGTTTTCCAAATCCGAAAGGCGATGGACTCCGGCCTTATGACAAAAGTCTAGCGGAAGGCGTAATCGCAGCGGGACTTTCCGGATTCGTTACTTGGATTGCACGCGCGATATATGCTGCCGGATACCATCCACGGCAAAGCTTATTCTCACCGCGGAATGCACCGCATTTCTCCTGAACCTATTGGGCTTGTGACAGGAGGGGAGGATGGCGCTATTTTGCGAAGGGCAGTCCCGCGATGATTTCGAAGCCGAAAAAAGGATTCGGTAAATCCCTGATGAATAATAAAATTAAAGTTGTTTACATCATGGGTTGGGGGCGGAGCGGAAGCACAATCTTGGCAAATATCCTCGGACAAATAGAAGGATTCCTGTCGATTGGCGAAATCCGTATGATCTGGGAGGATGGATTCATCCGCAACGTGGTTTGCGAGTGCGGAAAACCTTTCTTCACGTGCGATTATTGGCAGCACGTCGTAGATGAATTTTCGAAGCGCGTAGACCGCATTCAAGCGGAGAGGTGGAATAGGCTGTTCTACAAAGAAACCCGTACGCGGAATGCGCCAAAATTCCTTTTCCCGCGCGATTCATTTCCGCTTCCTCCTGACCTGCAGGAATATCTCTCCATAACAGAAAAGTTTTACGAAGCCCTTTGGGAGACCTCCGGAGGCAGGATCCTCGTCGATTCCTCCAAGTGTCCGTTCTACGGAAATATTCTTTGGCTCATTCCACAGATTGAAGTCTACACAATCCACCTTGTCCGTGACCCACGGGCCGTAGCGTATTCCTGGTCCGTACGAAAACCGCAACCGGATATTCCGCTACACCAAATCAATGCGGTAAATAGCTCGATCCTATGGACTGTCTGGAATGTTGCCGCCGAATGGTTCCGGCGCCAGATTCCGGGCTGCTTTCTGCGTATTCGCTATGAAGATTTCATGCTGCGGCCGCGGGCGACCGTGGATAAAATTCTCGGACTTGTCGGCGAGTACCCCTCCGCCCTTCCTTTTCTTACGGACTCTTCCGTTCTCCTCGGACCCAATCACACCCTGAGAGGGAATCCCTGCCGGTACGAGACCGGGAAGATCGATTTATCCGAGGACCTTCGATGGAAAACTCGGATGAAACGGGGTAATCGGTGGGTGACCGAAATCCTCACTTGGCCGCTGGCTTTGCGATACGGTTATTCTATTGCCCATCCGCAATCGTCTCCTCCTCACGGTGCAAACCGGTGAAATCGAGTGCTTCGTCCGTTAAGTGAAACGCGAGAAAAACGTTTTCGGCGGTATAAGAATACACAGACTGTGAAATGCAAAAAACGTATGTAAAATAAACTCCATCCTTCGGTTGAGAAAAATCCTGTCACCAGTTATTTTAGTTCCGAAATACTATAACACCATCGAAGGAAAGGAGGTGGATGAAATATCCATAGTGGCACACTTGGATTTCTCATTCTTATTCACACTGGGGGCAAGGGAAACTAATATTCGCAAATCAAACTGATGCGGATGATATCCCCACAAGTAGAAAATGGATATTTCCATATATTCGCCGCCTCGGAAAAGGACGAAAGCCTTTTATTATCGGACAACCTCTTCTTTGTCCTTCGTTACGTGCCAAGCCACAGTAGAAAAAACAATACCGGAAAATAAAACACTTTGATGAGGTATGTGGGATCGGATCATTTTCTTGTCTGCTGCCTAGGCGCGCTGCTTGACGGCGAAAATAGTGATAATATCGTGCAGGTTCTTCTTGATCTTAATTCTTCCCAATGGATTGTCCACCAACGCCGAATAGATTCGATAAAAGAGAGACTTTCGATTCCCGCGCGACAACCTCATGAACACCGTGCTGATGCGAAGAAGATGCCCGATGAATTTCGTCTCCACAACATCAAATCCTGAATTTTCCACCGCCAGTGTCAGTGTTCGGCGATCATAGTAAAACAGGTGGCTTGGAGGAATGATCGCGTAGAATGCGGCCCCCGTAAGCTTGGCATAAAGGCAGGAAAAATTGTGCACCTTAATGACCAGCAGGCCTCCTTCTTTCAGCATCCGGCGGCACTTCGACAGAGCCGGGAGAGGATCGGGAAGATGGTCGAAGACGTCTTGCAGCGTGATGACATCGAAAAAGCCGTCCACGGCCGGGTACGCTTCCAGCGTACCGGCGAAGATTCGGTCTCCGAACTTTTGCCGGGCCGTTTTGGCGTCCGCCGGCGCGATCTCGCAGCCGTAACAATCCCAGCCCTTCATGGTCTCCAGAAACCATCCCCCGGAACAACCCACGTCAAAGATCTTTCCCGGATGGGGAGCCGCGGCATCGATCCGCTCGCGCAAATTGTTGTAGTAGTAATTCAGGAGTTCACTGTTGTCGTCCGAGTACACCGTGTCTCCGCCCGAAGCGTAGAACACGGCCAGTTCTTCGCGGCTGAGGATATTCTGGACGAATACCAGGGAACACCCCCCGCACCGAACGATGGCGCAGCCGTTGACATCCCAGCGGTGTTTCAGCGCCTTGCTCCCGCAAAGGGGGCAGGATTTATAAAGTGCACCGGGTTGAGATGACACGGAATAACTCCTTGTGGAGATCCGCCCATCGAAATATCTTGCAAATATTATCCTATCACATTCGGAATTATTCCAAGTGATGCACAATGTCCCCCATTCCCATCAAGGATTGTTTCAGCCGATTATTTCCGCCGCAAAACGCCAGGAGCAGGATAGAATGGATGATGTATCCGATCGCAACCTTGCGTTGCCTCAGGGGATTTGGGACTCGAATTACTTCCTGGCCCTCGCAGGGATCCTCGCGGCCATATCCCCGCCATTGATTCTGCTTTTCCTGGGCGGGGATATGGTGACCCGCAAAGGCGCAATGGCCGCCTATGTGGAAACGGTCCCGTTCCTCTTCGCGCTTTTCCTGGTGCTTTTCCTGGCAGGCGAATGGATCCGAAAAAGGGCGGCCGAGGCGGCCGATTCCCTGGCGGCGGCCTACGCGACCCTGATCGTCCCCGTTGTATGCGTTCTGATCACTCTGACGGTCATTAACACACTCTCCCTGGCAGGATATATGTGGGCAATCCTGTCGGTCCACCTGATCTTCATCCTCCTTGGGTGGTTTGGCCGGAAGAAAATAGTGGTATCCACATTCCTGGGGGAGATGAACCAGCGGGTAATTCTGCTGCTTCCGGTCCTCCTCGCTGGAATTTTCTGGGTTTGGATGTATATCGGAAGATCCATGCCGCTGCCCGGGCGGAGGTCGGTCCTCCTACTCGTAGTCGGATTGACCGCCTTCGCCGCGTACATGCGGTTTCCCTTCCTGCAGAAAATCCGGGCGCCGCTTCGGACCCATTGGGGGTTGTACTTCATCCTTGGATTGACGTTGATCGGATTGATCTATCAACCGGAGCTCCCTTTCGACCGCATCCACATCGATTTTATCCTGGCGCCGGTCAACGACGTGCTGCACGGGAAATGGCTGTTCATCGACTCCACCTCCCAATACGGGGTCGGGGTGATCTACGCTCTCGCGGCGGCATTTCGCATTTTACAGCTGCCGCTTTCGTTCAATGGTTCCTCCTTTATTGTGGACCTGCTCTTCATTCTGCAATACGCCGTGTTGTTCCTGATTCTCAAGCGCGCGACGGGTAACCGGCTGCTCAGCCTGGCCGGAATTGCCGCGATCGCCTGCTTTAATTTCCTCGCGACGGTCTGGCCGAGCATGCTGCACATTCCGGCTCAGAGCCCGCTGCGATACGGAATGATTTATCTCCTGCTTGGAATTGCGTCGTCCGGGGTTCGGGGAGAGAAAAAATCTCTGCGTTTTCTGGAATGGATATTGCTGGGGATCGCATCCTTGTGGAGTCTGGAGACATTCTTTTACACCTTGTTGTCCGTATATGCTCTCTATTTCGTCGCGGAGGTCCTTTCTGCGGATCGGGTCAGGGAAGGCCTCCTGGCTTTCGGCCGGCGGGCCGCCGTTCAGGCAGGGGTAATCATCCTATGCTGGGGATTATGGCTGGCGGCATCATTTCTCGCCAAGGGGACGCTGCCGGATCCCGCTTATTACCTGGAAACCCTCAGCAATTACACGGTTACCGGGCAATACGGCCACGCGATCGATTTCCGGTCCTTGAACCTGGGCATCATGGCCGCCGTTTATCTCGTGTCGATCATGGCCGTACTGTACCTGCGGTTCCAGCACCGGAATCATCTTCCCGTCGAATTATCTTCCCTGCTCGTGGGAATATCCGTTTCCGGATTGCTATAAAATTTATATTATTTTGTATATGAGATCGACTTCCACCTCCCCCTGATCTGCATTCCGCTGATCGTCGTGCTCGTGTTATGGATGTCAGTCATCCTGCACAACACTTCCGGTTTAAAAATTCCTGCCGGCATAAGAGTCGGCTTTAGCTTGGCGATTGTCGTCAGCGTCTGGATATGCGCGGTGCAGGTTAGCCCCAATTTCCGCCAACGAATACGGTCATCCGTTTTATTCCAATTGACGGATGCCATCGTCTCGGGGGAGAGAATCGCGTTCGCCGACCCCTACCGCGCCCAACCCTCCAACGAATCCGTTGCGGCGCTCGTCGCGCTGATCGAAAAATACGCGCCGACCGAACCGCGCATCGCCATCTTCGCCCGGAACGATGATGAGGTCGAAAGCCTGCTGCTTACAGGGAAGACGCACCTGTTGGATATCACCAACCCGTTGATGTGCTCCGCCTCCCTCTCATATTCCACTCACATTTTAAATATGGCCAGGGAGAATGCCGGCGAACCCGAATATATTTTTTACGACTCCAGTGAGGGAGCGTTAATCAATCTGCAGCAGGAAGCTTTCAAGAATCTTATCGCGGGCGAAATTTATGAAGTGGCTGATCGCATAGGAGATATTATTGTTTTGCAGAAAACAATCGCGAAATTGGAAATGAATAATTAGTATCACGGGAAAAGAGATGCTTTCAACTTAACCCGTCGGGGCCTCCGATTCCGGAAGGATATTTGTTTGAGATTTCTGGGCGGACGTTCTTAAAACGGAACGAAATTTCCACGCCCCGATCAACCCCCAAAAGCCGACAAGGAACAATTGTCTCACCTGGCTGATAAGAATGAACGCCAGCGCCTCGGCCTGCGAAAACCCAAATGGAACCAAGACGGTAACCGCAGCGAATTGATAGGGGCCGACGTATCCGGGAGTGGAGGGAATGGCGCTGGAAAGACCCAAGGCGGCAAGCAGAACCAGCGCATGGCCGATTGTGAGGGTTTGGTGAATGATGCGCACTCCGATGGTCGTACTGAATGCATCCATCAGCCATATGACGCCCGTCAGGAGGACGATGCTCGTCAGTCTTCGCGGATCATGAAGGGTTCGCATGCCGCCGAGGAAACGCGTGATCTGCGTGCGGAGAAAGAGGAACACCCGCGGATACCCTTGGAAATGTTCCAGAAATCCGAGTATCGATTTTTCAAAATACGGTGCCATAAGAAAAGCAACCAGACCGATCCCTCCGACCACGGCCATAAACATCAAACCGGTCGTCAACACCCCGGGGATAACCGCTTGCAGCAGAAATGCCATGGAACCAATAAGCATCAGCGCAATAACGTCGAAGATCCTTTCCGCCAGCACGGTCGCAAGGATAAAACTGGTCCCGATTCCGCCTTCACCGCCCAGCAAAGCGGAACGCACCCATTCACCCGCCCGAGCGGGGAGGATAGAATTCCCCAAGTACCCCACCATGTTGGCCCAGAAGATGGTCTGGATCGGGATTTTCTTCTCCGCGCGGACAAACACCCCCCAGCGGATGCTTCGCAGGTAATAGCTGGCCGTAGAAATCGGGATGGTCAGCAGCAAGAATTCGTATCGACCAGAATAAAGCGCACCCCAAAAGGCGGACCAATCCACGCCGCGAAAGGCCAGAAAGAGGAAAAATCCGGCAAGCAACAGCGCGATAACTGTCAATAGGATAGAACGGCGGCGCGCCTGTGCGGGAGGGGGGTCTTTGTGGATGGAGTCTGGCGCGGGCAAATCTGGTAATTCTATGGCCAATGCTTAAATCCTTTCATCGGATGAATGCCCGCGAATCTCGAGACGGCTATTCGGATGCGTTTCATTAATCGATGCGTAATAAAGGCCGGCTTCCCAGCCGGGAAAGGATGATGGTTGCATCATTAATTATTATCGGCCGGAATTGCGCGGCGATCGGTTCGCCGTCCTTGTGGCGCGACGCCCGGGTTGTTTTGGAAAATTCAACCTCTCCTTTTCGTAGACAGGAGGCCGCCGAAGGACTTGGGTATAAACCATGGAGAGGTATTCCCCCAGCAATCCCAGGAATAATAATTGAACCGAAGCGATGAAGAACAGGCCGATCGCGACCGGCGCAATTCCCAATGAAAAACTCTGCCAAAAAAGCAGTTTGTAGATCAAATAGAACATCCCGACGAGAAAACTCGCGAGAGAGGCGCAAAATCCGAGAATCGCGGCCAAACGGAGCGGGACCTTGGAATAACTGGTGATCCCCAGCATGGCCTCTTCGTATAGGTATAATAAATTGCTTTTACTTTTCCCGTATTTGCGCGCCGGTTGTTCAAACTCGATAACGGCCGGATGAAACCCAATTTCCGCGATCAGCCCGCGAAAAAAAGGGTATGGATCATTCAGATTCTGAATGATTTTTACTACCTGCCGATCGTACAGCCCGAAGCCGGTGAAATGAGAAATGATCTTCACTTCGGAGAGCGTGGAGAGAATCCAATAAAACAGGGATCGAAGGCGATAGAGAATGGGATTTTCGTCGCTGTGTGATTTTACGGCAAAGACGACCTTGTCCCCGCGTTCCCAAGCCCGGACGAATTCTTTGAGTAAATCCGGAGGATCCTGCAAGTCGGAGGACATCATGACCACGGCGTCGGCGTCTGCCTGAAGGAATGCGTTGTTCCCCGACCGGTTAGGCCCGAAGTTGCGGGAATTAAAAATGACCTTGAACCGTTTATCCTTTGCCGCGATCTCACGCAGGATTTGCGGTGTGCGGTCGGTGGAATCGTTATCGGCGATGATGATTTCGTACGCGTAATTTTTTCCCAGCTCGCGAAAGACCTCAAGGATCCGGCGGTAGAATTCCGGGATGCTGCTTTCCTCGTTGTAACAAATCGTGACGACGCATATTTTTTTCATGGTTTTTTACCCGCGTTCGATGTGAAAATAGATTACCCCGATTGACCCCGGACCCGATGGGCGGGGACGGCATAGCATACCAATTCCCAACACTCATCCGAGTAACGCCGCAGGAAAAATTGATAGCCATCTGTTATCGATCGAATCTGAAGCGGGATCCGCCATAAATCTTCCTGCCGGTGATATGCGCAAATGGCGAGCGCCGGTTTTTCGCGGGCGATAAGGCTTTGGGCGCCGACAAGCGCGTCCGATTCCCCACCCTCGATGTCCATCTTGATAAAGGTGGGGTGGTCATCCCGAACCAACTCGTCCAAGGGCCGGCACTCCACTTCGAACGAACCTTCCCCGATCGATGACGCCGCCGTACCGGTGGCATTAAAACGGACCGTCTCCCGGCGCGAACCAACGGCGGCTTGCCGTACGGATATTTTACGACTGATCTCGGCGGGCATGGCGGACAGTCTTGTCTGCAGAGCCCTACAGTTTGCCGGATCGGGTTCGACGGCGATAATTTGTCCAAAGGATCCCGCGCGGCGCTTGAGGAACTCCTGGATCGAGTCGCCGTCGAATGCGCCGCAGTCCACAAAGACTTCATCCGCCAGCGGGATGACCAGGTCGTTTGGAAAGTAGATTTCAGCGGGCGACAGGTGCGGCGGCAGAACGGATGAGTCGAGGGAAGTCCGCCAGAGCAATTGCCCGAGGTATTCTCGGCGTGAAAGTTCATCCGCCCAAAGGCTTAGCGCGTTTCTGACATCACTTGCATCTGCGAAAATTTTATCCGGCAGTTCCACTACACAATGGGGTGTAAGCGCCTGCGGATATTGCCATGCCAATGCGGCGAACGAGATAACTTTCAATCCCTTGCCGCTCAATTGATCCCAAACCGGCGCGCTGGTATATACGGTGATAACGAAGATCGCGTTTGTTCTATACTGCTCTTCCGAAGCCTGCGGGGAGAGAACCTGAACACCCTCAATCCTGCTCCCCCACAGATACGGATTGTTGTCGGCGAACGCCAGCGGTTCAATGCCGGCCTTTCGCAATCCCGACAGGGTGATCTGCCCAAGCCGCCCCGCCCCAAAGAGAACATAACGCCCCCCGATTTTCGAGGCTAATTGTTCGAATGCGGCTTTTCGAGCGTGGATCAGCGCAGACGGGTCCTTTTCCATTATTTCATTTAATTGAGTGTCAAGCGGTTCCATTTTTTCCTCTTAAGCGGTTGACAGGGATGGCGAAACAAACCAATTCCGAGAATTCATTGGTATATCGCCGGAGGAACAATTGATACTCTTTGGATTGGGAGTGGATAAGTAAAGGGATTCTCCAAAGATGATCCTGGCAATGGTAGACGGAGATGGATAAGACGGGTTGCGAACGACCGATGGTCTTCGTCCCGCCGATCAACCCGTCGATTTCCGCACCCTCGATATCCATCTTGATAATCGTGGGTTGGAAATCATCTCCAAAAATCGCATCCAGGGGCTTGACCTCCACCTGAATGGATCCGGATGGATCCAGAAAGGATCCGACGGATCCCAAGGCTGAGAACTGCATCACGTCGCTTACCGCTCCAATGGCGGCCTGATGAAGGAAGATATTTTTTCTCGCATTGGATTGGAGTGATGCGACAAACGATTCCAAACACGCAAAATTCTGAGGGTCTGGTTCGAAGGCCAAAATGGCGCGAAAAGAAGATCCGGCATAATCCAATAGGCTCCGTATCGTATCCCCGTTAAAAGCCCCGCAATCTACAAATATTTCCTCGGCGTGAAGAGAAAACAGATTGGTCGGCAGATCCTTCGGCCCGGAAATCGACGGCTGGAACTTTCCTCCGCCCATATCGATCGGATCCGACAGCCATTTCAATTGGTTAAGGAATTCCATACGGGAAGTATGATCCGCCAGTATAGACATGGCTTTTCTGATTTCATCCGACTGACTAAAAATTTTATGCGGCAAATCAATACAAACATGAGGCAAGAAGATATCGGGGTATTTCTGAAAGAGGTATACAAAGGAAATGACGCAGGGGCAACCCATATTATGAAGCTGTCGCTGTAAAGACAAGAAATTAACTCCGGGGCTCCAAATGGTAACGACAAATGCCGCCGTATTCCCATAGGAATGCACGGCGTCCGATGGGGAAAGGACTTTCAGCCCATCCACAGAAGTATTCCAAAGATCAGGATTACTGTCTACAAAGGAAAGGGGTTTGATGCCCATTTTGGAGAGGCCTGCCAGCGCCTTCCGTCCCACGTGTCCCGCTCCAAAAAGAACAAGGGTTTGAGAAAAAGGTCCCGCCAATATGTCAAATGCAGACCCTTCGCGTTGGCGAATGGTAGGAATATCCACTTTTAATAATTCGTCCAATGCGTAATCGAGATGAGAATGATCCACTCTTTATTGCTCCCGTGATCCATCAGGATGATTCCTTGTGGTCGTGGAACTTGGTTTCAACTTGCATCCACCGGCAATTAATTCGGGTCCCATTTTACAACCCCAGCAAGTAATTGCCGTAATTGAGTTATCGAATGGACCAAGGAGGGCTTTCTGCGTTTTCCCAATGGGGGAAAAGCAAGCTCTCGGCACGGACAAGTCATTCGTCCAAAGGGGGAATGATCATATTGGAAAGAAATTCCTGCCGATCCAGGAACGGCCAGAGATCCTCCAGCGGTTTGGAGACGATCGTGCCGTCCGTCTTTTGCATAGAAGACAACCTGGGGGCACAAAATTCATCCTTCATCACTATCACATCGCAAACGATCGGGCCAGGTGAGGAAAGGATGGTTCGGATTTGAGATCTCAGATCGCCGGGATTTTCCAAGCGTACAGCCGGAAGACCGTACGCAGAAACGACTTTCCCCAAATCTGGAATTGTCATCCCGCTTGTGGCGTCGGCCGCGGTCAATCTACCAAAATATTTCTCTTGAGAGGCGCGAATGGATGCGAATCCATGGTTGTTGATGATAAATATTTTTATTGGCAGATTCAGACGGGCGATGGTCTCAAGTTCTTGGATATTCATTTGAAAACTGCCATCGCCTTCTACAGAGATTGTGCGTCTTCCGCCGCTTGCCAGACAGGCTCCGATGCAGGCCGGTAGTGCAAAACCCATGGAACCCAAACCGCGATCGTGAAAAATCCTCTGTCCGGATTTGGACCGGAATGCCTGGTAAAAAATCTCAATAGCAGCGCCGGAACTACCCGGCGCGATCATATCATCGGAAGACAGTTCTTCGGAAAGAATTTCAGTAAAGTAATACGTGCTGATCCGATTTTGCTGTCGATGTTCTGGAAGCACAACGGGGTATTTGTCCTTCCATTCCCTGCATTTCAATAACCATGCGGAATGATCCAGCTTTTGGACGATTCTTTCCTGTTTCTGGGCTGCGGTGATAAATGCTTTCGCATCTGCGCAAACAGGCAGGTTGATGGCGTCTTTTAGCTTGTTTATCTCATGCTCATCGATGTCCACCATGATTTTATAAGCTGATCGGGCGAGTTTTTCCGGAGCATACCCGATCATGGCCATATCCAAACGCGCTCCAATCGAGAGAAGCCAGTCGGAATTTTGTAGCGCGAAGTTCGCGCCTCGCGAGGCAATGGACCCTGGGCTTCCGATATGCAATTTATGATCAAACGGGATGAGGTCGATGCCCATCCATGTTGTCAGGACCGGAATTCCCAATTTGTCAATCCATTGCAGTAGTTCTTTCCGGGCTTGCGCGATACGGACACCGTTCCCCACGAGTAAGATTGGCCGCTTGGCATGGGTCAGAGAGTCAATTACCTCATCAACTTTATTGGCAAGCGTTTCTCCATCGTCTTGGTGGACTATTTCTTTCGATGGTTCAAATCCCGGTAGAGTTTCCAGGTCAATCATCGCCGCTTGGACATCCAATGGAATATCAATCCAGACGGGTCCCGGCCGGCCGGATCGGGCGAAGTAAACGGCCTTTTCCATGTGATATCGGATCGAAGCCGGTTCCATGATGGTTACGGCATACTTAGTAATGGACTTAACGATGGCGACAATATCGATTTCCTGAACTCCAAGCTGTCGCAGTCCGGAATCGCCTTTCATATCGGAACGTTTTACCTGTCCGGAAATAATCATACATGGGGCGGAATCCAGCCAGGCGCCCGCAACGCCGGTGATGGCATTTGTTCCGCCGGGACCGGTGGTTACCATAGCCACCCCGAGATTATTGGTGACTTGGGCATACGCCTCCGCAGCGATGGCGCTGGCTTGTTCATGCAGATTGCAAATAAAATCCATCGTCCGGCATTTTCCAAGCGAGTTGTTTAAATGCATGGCGCCGCCCCCGGGAACCAAGAATACATGCTTGACTCCCTGGGCGGCAATGAACTCCACCACGTAATCGGATAACTTAATCCTCATGCTCCGTCCTGAATTTTAGGAGTATGCCCATGAGTTCTGTTGTCCAACAGGAGGTCTATTACCTCCCGTACAGCGCCTCGTCCGCCCTCTTGTTTCGTGACAATGTCGGCTTTCCGTATCACCGAAGGATGCGCATTGGAAGGAGCAACCGATAGCCCCGCCATATCCATCGCGGCCAGATCGTTGATATCATCTCCCATAAAGCACACTTCCTCCAGAAGGAATCCGTATTTAGCGGTTAATTCCTGCAACGCCGCGGGTTTGTCCCTGCACCCTTTATACACATCAGTTATCTTGAGCTTTTGCGCATACCGTTCCACAATCCGCATTCCCGCCGGGCTGCTTTCTCCGGAAACCAGCGCAATGACCAGACCGGCATTCTTGGCAAGCGGTATCCCCGTAATATCTGCAAAGCAGAAGCGTTTGAATTCCTCGTTGTTTGTACCCCACCAGAAAGTCCCGTCCGTCAGAACGCCGTCGACATCCAAGACAATGGCCTTTATTTTTTCTAGCATAGAAAATTCTCTTCGCGGAGTCGCTTGATCATGGGGGCTTCCCGGTCGCAAACCCGCTTGATTCCGTCCCCCATAGCTTTTTCCACCAGGCGGATATCGCGCAATAAACGGTGGATGCCGTTGGGCTCCAGCGATGCGGCCTGGTCGGATCCCCACATGGAACGGTCCAGCGTGACGTGCCGTTCCAGCAGGCATGCTCCCAGAACCACCGCCGCCAGGGAAGAAGGAATTCCAGTTTCGTGGCCTGAGTACCCGATGGGTATCTGATAGCGATTATGCAAATTGGGAATCACACGTAGATTGAGTTCTTCGTAGTACGCCGGATACGTACTGACGGAATGAAGGAGGATCAAGTCGTTTTTCCCGAGTATCTCAACAGCATGGTCGATTTGTTCCAAGGTACTCATGCCTGTGGATAAAATGACGGGGCGCCTCTTGGAGCGAACGTATCTTAAAAGCCCTTCCTTGGTAAGGCTGGCCGAAGCAATTTTAAAGCAAGGGACGCGGAATTGATCAATAAAATCAACGGCTTCTTCATCCCAACACGAAGCAAACCATGGGATATCTTTCTCGCGGCAGTGCTTATCTATCTCGCGGTATTCGAATTCATCCAATTCGACTTTCTCGCGGTATTCCATGTAGCTGATATAGCCCCAGGGGGTTTCGCGCATCTGATTTCTCTGGGCAATCGGAACGCATTTATCCGGTGTGCGTTTTTGAAATTTTACGGCGTCACAACCGGCGTCCTTGGCAACGTCGATTAATTTTTTTGCGATCTCGATATCTCCGTTGTGGTTAATTCCAATCTCCGCAATTACGTAGCAGGGATGGCCATGGCCGATCAATACCTCGCCAATTTTTACTTCTGACATGCGGGTTTCTCCTAGGTATCTTCTCAAGGCTTGACCCAGGAAATGGTTCGCCGAATCGCCTCCGGCAGGGCGATGACGGCTCGCAGACCCAGTTCCGTAGCGGCCCTTTGCGTGGAAGGCACGTATCGTTCGACGGGCGCACCGGCCAAGGCCTGCCCCAGCACCCGTACTTCCGGCACGGGTTGAAAACTGTCGGCAACGACCTTCGCCAAGCCGTGAATTGTAACCTCTTCTTCCGATCCCACGTTATAGGCGCGCAGCCGCGTCCCCCTAAAAAGGATCGTCCACAGCCAGACGGCCAGGTCTGCGGCGTATAAATACGACCGCCGCGGGGTGCCGTCGCCCCGGACGACGATCGGGCCGCCGGCCAACGCGTCGCGAATGAAATTCCCGACCGCAAAATGGACTTCCAATGGGAGGTACGGCCCCACAAAAGCGAAGCCGCGCGCGATCTTTAACTCGATCCCGGTCCTGCGGGCATGGGACGCGCACATCTCCTCGGCCGTGCGCTTGCCCCGGCCGTAAGCGGAAGCGGGATCCGCCGGATCCGGCGCGCCGGAGTAGTCTTCAGGGATACGGGTCATGTCCGCCGGTTGTTTCCCATATACCGCGCCGGAGCTGGTCAGAAGGAATTTCCGGGTGTTGCACGCTTGGGCGAAGTCGAGCGCGCGGCGGGTGCCTTCCACGATAGTTTCCAGCATGCGCTGCGGATTTTCGCGATTGAGGTTGGTGCCGGATTCAGTTGCCGCGTGGATGATGTGCGAACAGGTGCCAGTGGGGAATCCGAAAGTGCGGATATCCCCCCGTTGGAATCGGATTGCGGGGTGGTCCGCCAGGTGCGGCGCTTTGGTGCGGAACGCCTCCGGATTGCGGCTCAGGACCAGCACGGAAGCCTTCAGACCGAGCCGGTCATTCGCCCAGGCGAAGCTTTCCAGCAGCCAGGCGCCGAAGAAACCGGTTCCACCGGTAAGAAAGATGCGTTCTCCGCGCAGGTCTTCCCACAATCCGCGCGTGTGGTCCAAAATATGGTCCAGGTCGGCGGCAAGCCGATTCTCAGTCATGGGATTTTTCTTTGGGTGGGCGGGCCTTTTCGCGAGTGAAGAGACAAAGCGCGGGGGTTCGCGGCCGACGGCCGGAGTATAGGATTTCCCGGCGCATCATCCGGTCCGTTCGCCGCGCATAAATCGGTCGACGACTTCGCCGACGTATTCCAACTGAACGTCATCGATCCCCGGATACACGCCGATGAAGAAGGTGCGCTCCGCGATTGTCTCGGTATTGTCCAGGCCGCCGACCACCCGGTGGGGGATGTCCTGAAAGGCGGGCTGGCGCAGAAGGTTTCCGCTGAAGAGGTTGCGCGTCTCGATGCGATTGGCTTCCAGGAACCGCGTCAGATCGTTGCGGGAAAACCCCGCGTCTTCGCGGACGGTAACGACGAAACCGAACCAGGAAGGATCGCTGTTCGGCGTGCCGTGCGGCAGAATCAGGCGGTCCTGATGCGGCTCCATCCGGGCCAAGAGCTTTAGAAAGTTCGCCTTGCGCCGGGCGATGAAACCATCCAGTTTGGCAAGCTGCGCTAAGCCAACCGCCGCCTGCATGTCGGTGACTTTTAAGTTGTAGCCTACGTGGGTATACACGTACTTGTGATCGTAACCGAAGGGCAGGGTACCGAATTGCTGGGAAAACCGCTTCCCGCAACTGTTCGATTCGCCGCCGCCGCAATAACAATCGCGCCCCCAATCCCGGAAGGATCGCGCAATACGCCCGAGCGTTTCGTCGCCGGTGAGGATGCAGCCGCCTTCCCCCATCGTGATGTGGTGGGCGGGGTAGAAGGAAACGGTCGAGAAGTTTCCGAACGTGCCGGTCATCCGGCCGCGGTACCGGGCTCCCAACGCGTCGCAATTATCTTCCACCACCCACAAGTCGTGCTGATCCGCCAGGCGCATCACGGCATCCAGATCGAACGGAACGCCCATGGTGTGCGCCATCGCAATGGCGCGCGTCTTCGGGCCGATTGCTTCTTCGATGCGCTCGGGCACGGCGGTGTAATCGCCCAGGTTGACGTCGACGAAAACGGGGACCAAGTGATACTGGACCAGGGGAGCCACCGTGGTCGGGAAGCCGGCCGCGACGGTTATGACTTCATCGCCCGGCTGCAGCCGCCGCTCACCAAGTTTGGGCGAGGTCAGCGCGGCGATCGCCACCAGGTTGGCCGACGATCCGGAATTGACGAGGCAGGCGCGCGGAAGGCCGACATACTTTGCAAATTCGGTCTCGAACCGTTCGGCGAAGCGGCCGGCGGTGAGAAAAAAATCCAGGCTTGAATCCACCAGGCGGACCAGTTCCTCGGCGTCGAAGACCCGTCCGGCATAGTGGATGGTGTCTTGCTGCGGGTCGAAGGAGCGCCCGGCGAACCGCTCCCGGTAAAAGTCCGAAACAAGCTCTAAAATCTCGGCCCGCAGCTGTTCCTCCCGTTTCATCCCGGGTTCCGCTCCTCCGCCAGGAATTCCTTGTACCAGGAAATGGCCCGCTGCAAGCCGTTATCCAGGGTGAATAAGGGCGACCAACCCAGGACTTTATGCGCCTTCTGCGCGTCGAGATACTGCCGGCGGATCTCGTGGACGGCTTCGTTGAGGATCTCCGGCTGGAGATCCGATTTCATCAACCCAAGAATATGGCGGGCGACTTCCTGAACCGTCAGCGGCGCCCCATAGGAGAAATTGAACGCCTCGCCGCGCAATTCGGGGCGCTGCGCGAGCTGTTCGGCCAGCAGCATGTAGGCCGCGGCGCCGTCCTCCACATAGAAATAATCCCGCACGAACTGTCCGTCCGAACGGATGACCGGGCGCTGCCCGCGCAGGACGGAACGGATGGTTCCCGGAACGATGCGGTTCCAGTTGAGGTCGCCCCCGCCGTAGAAATTCCCGCAGCGGGTGACAACCACCGGCGTTTCGTAGCAGGCCGCATACGTGCTGGCGATCAAATCGGCGGCCGATTTACTGACGTCGTAGGGGTGCCGTCCCTGCAGCGGAGTGCTTTCGCCGTACGGAAGCTGCTCCTGATCGCCGTAGGCTTTATCCGATGAGGCCGCAACGATTTGCTTCACCCGCGGGCTGCGCCGGCAGGCTTCCAGCAGATTCCAGGTTCCCTGGATGTTTGTTTCGAAGGTCGCGACCGGGTTGCGGTTGGCGATTTGGACGATTGTCTGGGCGGCCAGGTGGATTACAGTATCGATCTCGTATTCGCCGAGGATGCGCTCGAGCAGATCCCGGTCGCGGATATCACCACGGACAACCTTGACCTGCTCGATCTGCCGCGAGCGGACCAGCTCGCTTTGGGGGATCCAATCCCGGACCAGGCAAACCACGTCCGCCCGGGCTTCCAGCAAGCGCTTCACCAGCCAGCCGCCGACCAAACCCGTTCCGCCGGTAACGAACGTCGGGCGGTCGAGCCAGAATCCGTTTTTCATGCCCAGACCTTCCATGGCGCCTTCCCTTCCTGCCATAACTTTTCGAGGATATGGACGTCGCGCACATTGTCCATACTCTGCCAAAAGCCGGTGTGCTCGTACGCGACCAGCTGGCCCGCCGTCGCGATTTTATCCAGGGAATCGAACTCCCAGGAGGTTGAATCGCCGTCGATGTATTCGGCCGCCCCGGGCTGCACCACGAAGAACCCGCCGTTGACCCAACCTTCGGCGATCTGCGGTTTTTCCTTGAACTGGACCACCCGGCCGTCCTTGACCACGATCTGGCCGAATCGCGCGGCTGGGCGGACGGCCGTTAACGTGACGAGTTTGTTCTGAGTGCGGTGGTACTCCAGCAGCTTGGGGATGCTTATGTCGCTCACGCCGTCGCCGTAGGTGAGCATGAACGGTTCGCGGCCGACGAACCCGGCCGCCTGTTTGACCCGTCCGCCGGTGTTGGTGGCGAGACCGGTGTCCAGGAGGTGGACGAGCCAGTCTTCGCAATCGCGGTTGTGGACGGCCACCTCGCCGGATTTCAGGTTGACGGTCAAATTATGGGAGTGATTGTGGAAATTCAGAAAATAATCCTTGATGTATTCGCCCTTATATCCCAGGGCGATGACGAATTCCCGGTAGCCGTATGCTGCGTAGGCTTTCATGATATGCCACAACATGGGCTGGCCGCCGATCTCCACCATCGGTTTGGGGCGAATAATGGTTTCTTCCGATAAACGCGTACCCAGCCCGCCTGCCAGGATGACGACCTTCATGGTTTTTTCCTCTGAAAAAGTTCCGTTTCCCAAGGTAAAAAAATTATACACCGGGTGGGACGATTAGGTGCGTCCATCATGGAAGAGGGATGCCCATTTCAAAAATTGAAGTTGCTTTATCGGAACCTCGAGATTCCACCGGCGAAGGGTCGCAACGTAAAGAATGGTCCGTGGCCAAAGAGGGCAAGGTTGCCTTCCCGCACCTGCGCCACCCCTTTTTTTATACGGCTATGGTTGGCATTAGATGACCCTTTCTCATCCCGCCTTTCTTCCCTCCAATCCTGCTTCGCGCAATCGCTGCTTTACCCATTACCGCCGATGCCGCCGGCTTTGAGGCCGAACCTTTATCCCGCTATTTTTCTTTCATGCATTTATTCCCCGTTTCCGGTAACACAGCGGCACACAATTATTTCCGAACCCCGATCCCTGGTATTTCTACTGTGGGCTATTCGCCTGTCCGGAGGAACAATGGATAATAAATCCCCGAATGGCATTAATGATAACGAGATCAGCTACAGAACCTGGCCATACCGGCGTCCAAATCTCCGAAAATAAATATATTTGTCACTTTCGATTTTTGAAAAAATTCCTGGATAATTCCGGAAACCACCTGTCCTCATTCGTTTTTTATTTCCACAATTGAATAAGGGGTTTCTTTAGGCAACGACAACGCGGTTGAGTTCACCCCTCACCCCCATTCCCCCTCTCCCAACGGTTCCAGCTAAAATGCTTCTTCCGAGATAGCATCATCCTTTATGCATTGCCACAACCGCTGAGAGAGGGGTTGCATGGCGCGTCTCTCCCTACTCCCAGCCGCTGTTTTAAAATGGATAATCAGTTACGGTCATTCAACTTTCGACCAAATTGGATCGGCTGGGAAGGAGGGGCGGGGAGGAGGGGGGCGGAATATCATATAATTACCTTGTGCCCGTCCTCGACGCCAACACGGTCGATTTCACCTCGAGCAGCCCGGCCCAGACCCAGCGGATAGGATCGCGGCTGGGGGAGCTCCTGCGCCCCGGCGACCTGATCTGCCTGCATGGCGACCTGGGCACCGGCAAGACCACGCTGGTGCAGGGTATGGCACGCGGATGGGGCTCGGCCCGGGCGGCGCGCAGCCCGACATTTGTCCTAGTGCACGAATACAAACGCGCCGACGGGAAGGTTCTGTACCATCTGGATGCCTTCCGCCTGAAGCCCGGCGAAGGGCCGGGGCTGGAGATAGACTCCGCGCTCGAGGGGGGCGCAATGGTGGTGGAGTGGCCGGAACGGATCGGCGAGATGCTCGAACGGGACCGGGTTCACGTGGAGATGCGGTGGATCGATGACACCCGAAGGAACCTACGCTTCGAAGGCAAAGGCGCGCGGCCGGAAGAAATCCTCCGAGACTTTCGGAAGCTGGCTTTCGGAAGCTGAGTGGATTCTGGCGGTCGATACCGCAACCGAGACGCTCGCCTTGGCGCTTTTCGACGGGCAGCGGGTTGCGGCGGAAACCGTCTGGCCGGCGCATATGCATCACACCGTCGAGCTCGCGCCCGCGGTCGAGGAACTTCTGCGCCGGACGGGCGTGAAACCGGAGGAGATCCGCGCGGTGGGTGTGGCCCAGGGTCCGGGCTCCTATACCGCGCTGAGGATAGGGATGGCGTTCGCGGCCGGTTTTGCCATACCGCATAACCTCCCGGTATACGGCATCCCTACTTTCGAGATCCTCGTTCGGGCCCAACCCGTGACGGAAAAGGAACTGGTGGCAATCCTGCGCGCCGGGCGCGGGCGGATCGCCTGGTGCGCGTATAAGGCTGTGGCGAGGAAGTGGAAGGCGGCGGGGGAACCGCGCGTTTCCACCTGGGAGGAGCTTGCCGCTGAAGCGCCGAAGCGGGCGCGGGTGTGCGGGGAGATCGATCCCGCCGGAAAAGCGGCGCTGGCCAAACGCAGGGATCTCAAACTCGCCCCTCCGCACCGAAACGTGCGGCGCGCGGGCGTGCTGGCGGAAATGACCGCCGAGCACTGGCGCGACCCGGAAACGCGGCCGATGTTGCTCCAGGCGATATATCTGGATTCGATAGAGAAGAAAGCAAATCTATAGAAACATAATTTCCACGCTTCCCCACCCCTCATCCCATCCTTCTCCCAGCTTATGCTGGGAGAAGGATGGGATGAGGGAGAGACGTCGCGGAAGATGGACCTTGGTCCAGAAATGATGAAATCGGATCACAGGCTTGCCGAACTCGCAGGGGAGTTCTTCGTCCGGGCGATGCAGCTGGAAGATATTCCCGCGGTGATGGAGATCGACCGGGAGGCATTCCCTAACCCATGGCCGGAGAATACCTACCGCTATGAATTGCAGAAAAACCCGGCATCCCATTTGCTGGTGATCGAAACCCGGGAACCGCCAAATGTGGTCGGCGCGGGTGGCTATTGGCTTATTGTCGATGAGGCGCATATTTCGACCTTCGCCGTGCATCCGGCGTGGCGCAAGCGCGGGGTGGGCAAGGTCCTGCTGGCCGTCCTGCTGCGACAGGCGGCTGCGCTTGGCGCGGTGAGCGCGATGCTCGAAGTCCGGGCGGGGAACGCGGCGGCTCAGGCGCTCTACGCGGGGTTCGGTTTCCGCCCGGTGGGGCTTCGCAAAGGCTATTACAAAAACAACGGGGAGGACGCCGTGCTCATGACGGCCGAGCGCATTAACGGCAGCGACACCCCGCATCGAGAGGATGCGATATGAAAATTCTCATCACCGGCGGCGCCGGGTTCATCGGGACGCACCTGACCAAGCACTTTTCCGGACGCGGCGATAAGGTGGCGGTGTTCGACAACCTTTCGCGGCGCGGGAGCGTCCCCAATCTGCAATGGCTCCAGAAGCATGTGCCGGAGCTTGAGTTCATCCACGGCGACGTCCGCGATGCATCCGCAATCGAGCGCGCCGCCCAGGGGCGCGAGGCCATCTTTCACCTCGCCGCCCAGGTGGCGGTGACCACCTCGGTGACCAACCCGCGCGACGATTTTAAAATCAACGCCCTCGGCACCTTCAACGTGCTCGAAGCGGCGCGGACCTCGGGGACCAACCCGATCGTCGTGTACAGCTCTACCAATAAGGTCTACGGCGGGATGGAGGAAGCCAAGGTCGTCGAGGGGCCGGCCCGCTACACCCTGGCGGAATTGCCGCAGGGTGTTGCGGAGACCTGGCCGCTGGATTTCCATTCCCCCTACGGCTGCTCCAAGGGAACCGGGGACCAGTACGTCCGCGATTACGCGCGCATTTACGGCCTGCCGACGGTGGTTTTCCGTCAGTCGGCGATCTACGGCGAACGGCAATTCGGGGTCGAGGACCAGGGCTGGCTGGCGCACTTTGTAATCTGCGCAACGCTCGGCCGTCCCATAACCATTTACGGTGACGGGAAACAGGTGCGTGACATGCTGTATGTTGGAGACCTGGCCCGCGCATTCGAACGCGCGGTGGACCAGATCGCCACCGTCCGCGGCCAGGTCTTCAACATCGGCGGCGGACCCGGATTCACGCTGACGATCTGGTCAGAAACGGGGCCGATGCTTGAGGAGCTTTCGGGGCGCACAATCGATGTCCGCTACGGAAAGTGGCGCCCGGGCGATCAGCGGATCTATGTCAGCGACATCCGCAAGGCGGAACGCGAACTCGGGTGGAAGCCCGAAGTGGCGCCGAAGGAAGGCCTCGCCCGTCTCTGGGCTTGGGCGCAGGATAATAGGGACCACCTGGTGTAAGATTGGGAAACCATTTCACCGCGAAGACGCAAAGTACGCAAAGCATTACTAATTTTTACCCTTTGCGCTCTTTGCGTCTTTGCGGTGGGAACTGCTTTTTTGGAGGGAATAGATGACGGCAATCGACGAACTGGCGCAGATTGCGAAGGAAGTCTCGGAATGCACGAAGTGCGGCCTGCACTCCTCGCGCAAGAACGCGGTCCCCGGCGAGGGTCCGGCGGATTCCTCGCTGCTTTTTATCGGCGAGGGGCCCGGGTTCCATGAAAACGAACAGGGGCGCCCGTTCGTCGGCGCGGCCGGTAAGTTCCTTGGGGAACTCCTGACGAGTATCCACCTGAGCCGCGAACAGGTCTTCATCTGCAACGTGGTCAAGTGCCGGCCGCCGGGCAACCGCGACCCGCAGCCGGACGAGATCGAAGCCTGCTGCGCGTACCTGGACCGGCAGATCGCCGCCATCCAACCCAAGGTGATTGTCACCCTGGGCCGGTTTTCGATGGCCCGCTACTTCGGCGCCTCGAAGATCTCCTCCGTCCACGGCCAGGCCCGCCACGTCGACGGCCGGCTGGTGGTGGCGATGTTTCATCCCGCCGCCGCGCTGCATCAGCCAAACCTCCGGCAATCGATCGAGGACGATTTCCACAAACTGCCGGGGTTGATAGAACAGGCGCGCAAGCAAGCCCCCTCCGGGCCCACCCCGCCCCCGGATGCCACGCAGATGTCGATGTTCTGATGCGGCGGATTTTAAAAGGCGTACGCCGAAACATTGAAGAAACTCGATTGCACCGAAAAAATTGATAAGAAATTCAGTGTAATCGGCTCTTCTTGGTGTTTCGTTGTACAAATTATTCCCGTTATTTCCCGGAGGATGGTTGATGGTGTTAGTGTTTCTTGAATGGATCGGAGTTCTGCTTGCGTATTGGCTGCCCGGCGCGGCGCTGGCGAGCCTATTCGAGTGGCGCGGTTTCGGACGCCTCGCGCGATGGCTTGCGCCGTTTGCGTTATCGATTGTCGTCACACCCGTCCTGCTGGTTCTCCCCACCTTATTCACCGCGTATCGACCGGGCCTGTGGACTCTGGCGATCTTCTCCGCGGCGCTGTTCCTGGCGGGCGGGCTGCTGGCGCGCCTTAAGAAGCGTCCGGTACTTGGGCTTCGCAATCGTGTAAACAAACCGCCATCGAAAAGGGAAACGATCCTTGGCGCGGCCTTCGTCCTCCTGGTGACGGGAATGGCAATGCTCCCGCGTCTTCACATGCTCCTTTACGGCGGGGAGATCGGCACGGCCAATCTCTCCGATACCTACTGGCATATCGCCGAGACGACCGCAATCGCCCGCGGCGGAATCCCCCCGCACCATTTTCTCTTCCCGGATCTCCCGCTGCTCTATTACTACTGGTCGTGGATCTATCCGGCGGTCCTCGGAGATTTGCCGTCGCTGGGGGGATCGCTCCTGCGCCTTTTGAATGTGCATACCGCGGTTAACCTGCTGGTTTTCCTCGGCGTGCTGTATGCCTTCCTGCGGTTGAATCTCCATTCTCCGAAAACCCGCTGGTTCGCGCTGGTGTTCCTCACGCTGGCGGGCGGATTCGATTTTTTCACCGGTCCGAGCCTGCTTTCGCACGAGTGGTGGCAGAACTATTCCCCGGCGCTTGTCTCGAAAGTCCAGATTCCGGCGCTCCTCACGAATTTCATCACCGAACCCCAGCATATGGCCGGAGCGACGGCTTTCCTTTTACTTCTACTCCTCTGGCGGAATGTACGCGGGAACCTGCTAATCCGTGGAATGCTGGCGGTTGTGGCCGCGGCATTTATGTTCGGAACCAGCGTGTTTGTCTTCCTCTCAACCGCCGTCGCCGTGCTTGTCTGGGCGTTTTTCCACCGCCGGGTGCTCCTTCGACGGCGCGCAATGCTTCCCGTACTGGGGCTGGCGATGCTTTTCCTGCTGCTCACCGGATCGCAAATCGCGCTTTCGCTTTCCCAGGGCAGCACCGTGCGCTGGGGGGAGTTCCGCGCGGTCATTTTTGAGGCAGGGACGGGAACTTCGTATGCGCGCAGCGTCATCATCGATCAGATCCTCACGCTGTTGGCGTTTCCGCTCGTTTCGGGAATACTGCTGTTGATCGAAATCGGGCTGCCGTTCGCGTTGTACGCTGCCTGGTTCTTCCGGCGTTTAGGGCGCCGTCTGACGGGCTGGCAGGGCCTTCTTGCCTGGTACCCCGCGCTTTATATTCCGGTAGCCTTCCTTCTTCAACATACCAATTTCGCGCTGCGTGGGATGATCCCGGTCCAGATTGTGATCGTCCTCGCCGCGGCCGCAGCGCTCGAGGGCATCGACCGACGGTCCTGGTCGCGTGTCCAAAAGGCGGCGCTGAACTACGGTTTTGTGCTGCTGGCGGCGGCGCAGGTGCTTTCGGCCGCCGAGGAATGGTGGGGCTTTGCACGCCGGGGGCTGGGAGCGGCCCTGCGTCTCGAAGAGGGATTTATCGCGTTGCCGATCCCCACCGACCGCGCATTCGCCGACGGGGATACGCATTTCATTCCGCCGATGCCCGGGCTGTCTCAAAACCTGCAATATATTTACTGGGTGAACGCCAACCTTCCCGCCGATGCTCTCTTCGTCGAGATCGGGTTGCCGGAGGATTCCAACCGCCAACACCTGCTGGAACGGATGCGGTTCGTGGACCCGGCGGAATTGGAGAAAGTTTTGCATTCCGAACGCGATCTCAACATCGTCGACCCGCAGGCGCTCGCGGCATGGTGGCGGGGATTGGGCGGAGGATCGGTCCTGGACAAGGTGCTGCGGACGGAATACGTCCTGCGGTATCATGTGCCGGTGTACGTTATCGTCCATGAAGGGGTTTTTCCGGACCTCGGGGAACCGGTATACAGCGATGACTTTGTAACGATTTATCTTCTGTCCGCCGGACAGTAGAAATTCGGAGAAGCAAAACGTGGCACCGAAAAAAGCGCTTATTACAGGGATCACCGGTCAGGACGGCTCGTACCTCGCGGAATTACTGATCCGGAAGGGATACGAAGTGCACGGCCTGATCCGCCGCGCCAGCACCTTCAACACCGACCGGATCGACCATCTGTATCAGGACCCGCACGTCAACAACGTGAAGCTTTTCCTGCATTACGGCGATCTTTCGGATTCGACCAACCTGTGGAAACTGCTTCATCACCTGAAGCCGGACGAGATCTACAACCTGGGTGCGCAGAGCCACGTGAAGGTGAGTTTCGATATGCCGGAGTACACCGGCGACATCACCGGGATCGGGACTGTCCGCCTGCTGGATGCGATCCACGAGATGGGTCTGCCGTGCCGCTTCTACCAGGCTTCGAGCAGCGAGATGTACGGGAAGGTACAGGAAATTCCCCAGAAGGAAACGACGCCCTTTCATCCGCGCAGCCCGTATGCCTGCGCCAAGGTCTACGCCTTCTGGATGACCGTAAATTACCGCGAAGCGTACGGGATGTTTGCCTGCAACGGCATCCTTTTCAACCACGAGAGCCCGCGGCGTGGGGAAACCTTCGTCACCAAAAAGATCACCAAGGCGATTGCGTACATCGAAGCCGGCTTGCAGAAAAAAATATTCCTGGGGAACCTCGATTCCAGCCGGGACTGGGGTTATGCGCCGGAGTACGTCGAAGCGATGTGGAAAATGCTGCAACAGGACACGCCCGATGATTTCGTCATCGCCACCGGTGAAACACATACCGTGCGAGAATTCCTCAGCGAAGCGTTCGCCTATGCCGGCCTGGATCCAGACCAATTCGTCGAGACCGATCCGCGTTACTTCCGGCCCAGCGAGGTGGATTACCTGATCGGAGATTCCTCCAAGGCGAAGAAAAAAATCGGTTGGGCCCCCCAGACGTCCTTCCGCGAACTGGTGCGGATCATGGTCGACGCCGACCGCGAAACTCTCCGCCGCAAGATGGCGGGCGGCAAGGACGTGGCCAAGTGAACCACGGCATGGCAGACCGATCCGTTGGCTGGAGAACGCCCCCCCGAGTTCTCAGGCCATATCCGGCGGGGCATCCTTTATCCCGCGAAAGCGGGATAAACCTTCCATGACGCAGGGTGTCGCGCTCTTCCTGGCGTTCCTCGTCGTTCTGTGCTTTCCCTCCGCCAACCTGCAGCTATTTGACGGGCTTCCCATCAGCCGGTTACCCGAATTCGCAATGCTGGTGCTGGCGGTCCCCTTTTTGGTGTTTCGGGAACTGCGCGTCCGGCAGTCGGACCACTGGAAGCGGTGGAAAATCCGCCCGGTGTGGCTTTGGACTATCCTCGCGGCCGTTTGCATTATAAAAATCGCGCTTATTGCGTCGGGGGAACATTCCGGATTCGCAGCCTGCTACCGCTCAACCGCCGAGCCGACCGCCATAACCCACGAGGACCTTCCGTACCGCGTCTGCGAGCGCTCGTACGAGAATCTATTTGACCGGTTTTCAGCGACTCGCCTGGATGAAACGATTTGGTTTGGCCAGGACGGTTGGAATCTCGTTTTCCTTAACACCAACCGTTACGACTATTTCGAATGGGAGCCGGGAAACATTCCCCGGGCGCGGATCCCGATCGAAGCGCACTGGAACGGGTATCCGGATATTGCTCCGGGGAATCCGATCCGTATCGAATATGCCGGCGAAGGGAATGCCGTCTGGGGTGATGTGCGTGTCGACCTGCCCCCGGCGTATGCCGAAACAGCCGTTGTGGAAATCGACCCGCCGTCGGCGGCATCTCCGCTGGCAATCGATTTTTCCTTCGATGACGGATCGCGCAGCGGGCAGGATAAGGACGCCTGGGGGCCAAGGGCGTCCATTAAAGTCAGCGTGATCGAAAGCGGGAAAGCGGCGCCGTTATCCGCGCGCGGCACCGCACTCTG
>Ga0307445_10000146_pt1 | contig 33643 bp, 28 predicted proteins | sample SalMarSW160330MG_FD_202147 | JGI IMG/M metagenome (GOLD analysis project Ga0307445, IMG submission 202147) | Salt marsh sediment microbial communities from the Plum Island Ecosystem LTER, Massachusetts, United States - SW1603-30 | ecosystem: Environmental > Aquatic > Marine > Intertidal zone >... | reverse complement strand
TCATTGAAATCGACGTGCTGCTTGTCGGGTGCGGCTGCGCTGCCCACGTCATTGGGTCAGGAGTCGGAACATTGGTATCATACGGGGATAAATATGAACCTGAAATGACCTCCCTGCCCTTACACGAACCGTCCAACCGCCACGCAACAGCGATGTTATCATCGCCCGTCCCTTCCTTATGCAGCGCCTTGACATAATATGCCTGGCCGGCTGTCAGCAGGATTGCGTTGGACTGTTGCTCAGGTTTTGCGTCCCACTGGCGTGGGTCAGTATAGCCAATTACCTCTGCTATCTTAGTCTGATTGGCCGGGTTGGAATTGCTGCTCAGCCACAGTTCGCTATAATCATCACTTGCAATCCAAAACGTATAGCTGCCCGTCTCAGACGGCACCAGAAAACCATGTATACGTGTACCGTAGTTACTTGACCAGTTAACGGGGCCTTCAAAGCTAATTATTTCTTCCCGTATGTTCGGCGAATCCGGATAGGACAGGTGACCGGTCAGGCCGGTTACATCATTTCCGCCGATACCCGTCCAGACCTCGCGTGTAATCGTACCCACACCCACACCCGTCGTGAAACTCCAAACTTTACCGGTGATGATGCCGGCTGCGGAAACTTGCTCGGATTTTACAACACCATCGCCGGCCATAGAAGGTGGAGGCGGAACATAAGGTACTTCGTCAACTCGCCAGAAGTACTGTGTGCTCTTTGCCATTGTCGGAACATAGAAAGTGTCGGTCTGACGCCCCTTGTACTGCGGCGGATCGGCAGTAGCATTGGCTACGGCATTCCTGTCCGTACCGAAATACACATCATGATAAAGGGCGGCCGCTCCGGACGCCCAGCTCAAAGTCGCACAGTAAGGGGCATCCATTTCGGTATCATACGGATGCGGATTTTCCGCACAACCGCCGCCTAAGATTGCAAGAACCTGGTCAGAATCCAGGGGATAGTTATATATCCGCACATCGTCAATTATCCCGTCAAAATGATGGTCGTCCCACCGTCCTATCTTAAAAGTCTTTTGGTCCGCTGTGTTCAATAAACTTGGCTCGTTCACGATAAGCTCACTATTGGCATATATCTTTGTTCTGGCACCATCATAAACATGAGCAAAATGGACCCATTGGTTCTTTGAAATGTAGCTGAAATCTATGTCATAGCCGCTGCCCCAGTATTGTATCCGCCACAAGTTATCACTGGCCCGTGTTCTCAACGAAAAATCCTGTCCGTTTGAATGTTGGCCCATCTCGTAGATACCGCCGTCGTTGAAGCTGCTTGTTAATACCCACGCGGTGACGCTCTTTGCGGCGTTATTGGCCAATCCAAGGTCGCCGGCAGCCTTGCCCGTATTAACAACATCATTCGGGTGGCTAAAGTTCAGAGCTGTGCCAAATTGACCCACATCAGAGGCAGTATCAAAAGAGAAACCTCCTTCGAGCGTGCCGTGATAACCGTTGCCGCTCGAATCGTTCGCTGTTCTGCCGGTGGTCTCATCCAGCTTCCAGTGCGCTACCATCGACCTCGGCTTTATCTCCAGAATCGCCTGACGCGTATGGTCCGTGCCGGCGGTAGTATCCGTGAAAATCATCTCGCCGCAGTACCTGCCGACGGGCCAATCGTAGACGTCAGCACTTGATAAGGCGTCGACTGTAATCGACCCAGACGGCCCTATCGTACCGCCCGGAGCAATAGTCAGCCAGCCGGCCGTTGTCGCCGCCGTCCAGTCCAGGGGGCTTGGGCTGTTGTTCTTTAGAGTATAACTGCGTGACATTGAACTAAAGGGTCCCTTCTGAGGCCCGACCTGATAAAACATATCCGTCGGAGAAACGGTAAAATCAGGCGATGGCCCGAAAACGACAACCGAGGGGTCACCGTAAAGGTTAAAGACGTAATAGTTCTGAGGCCACAGACTCATCGCCTCTTTCGTATCATACAGAGCTTGACCACAGGCCTGCCTTTCAACCAACCTTAGAGCGTACTGATAGCCTAATCCTCCTATACTTGACGTATTGGTAAAATTGGTTTGGCCGACATAATACCAGGACGCCCGTGTCGCCCCCAATGTCGCTATCCCGCCGTTCTTCAGTATCGCATAAGCAAGATTGTTGCTGTTTTCAGGCTCACCGTTCGTACAGGAACTCTGCCAGGTAGCAGTCGGATGAGAATCGTCAAGATTCGGCACGTCCCCGGTATCAATAATACCCGAAGCGCCCTGGGACCAGCCGTGTGTCATCCACACAGTCAAGCCGTATGTACCCCGGCTCCAGACATCAGCCGGGTAGGCCTCGGAACGAAGGTACTCAGGAGACGGAATCACACCATACGTCTTATCATATATACGAACCGACGATACTGCCTCCGGCTCAAGAAGATTGTGTTTTATCTGCTCACCAAGCTGATAGCTCGGAGTTGAATCGTCGAGCGGCACCATTGGCAATATCACATTCCGGCGCCAGTCAATATCAGTTGCGTTTTCATAATCGATTATCTTCTGCAAAATAGCATCGGTATCGCCGATATTTCCATAGTATGGAATCCTGCCCGTATATACCTCGAAGTACTTCTCTACTTCATCGCCGGCCGTCGCATTACCTCCACTCTCACCATAAATGCCGTCTCCGTCCCTGTCCCAGTCTGCTGTCAGCTCCGCATAGAAATAATCCGTAGGATGGTCTGAAATACACATCTTCATCGGCACATCACCGGTGCCGGGATGGGGATTGCCAATCAGCAAAACATACAAAATATCCTCATTAATATAGTTGCCTGCCAGCCACGCACGGATATTATTCGCCGCCGAGTCACCGCTGCCTCCACCCCATATTGATTCGGTAATGACCTGAACGTTAAAACCCTGTGATTGTTTGTGAGCAACAAAAGCGCTCAACTTCGTGGATGCACTTTGAATGGCCGACTTCGTTATAATAACATAGTCTGTCGAACTTGGATTCGGAGAAGCGATACCTTCCTCACCACCTGCTGCCGCTTTGTCGTAATCCTCAGCAGCCTGAGCGAAATTGACGGCCCTGCGCCGTACCCTTGACCGTCCCAGCAAATCGGGCCTGTTGGTCTCGGACGACCTTACCTGTCTCTGAAAATCGACTGTAATCCCGGCCTCGGTAAGCTGCATTAACCGGCCGCTGACAGGATTATAACGGACTAAGGGAACAGCCACTTCGGCCAATCGCCACTTGCGGAGCTTGCCCGTTGCCGTCAGACGTACCTGCTCTTCGGGCCAGAAAGCATCGCGCTCATATATGTCGGCATCCCTGCCGTTGATAATACGCTTACCTTCAGGCCAGATAACTATTTCCCGTCCGTTCTCATCCCTGCTTGCCACAGGAGGCATTGGTTCTACCTGCCACACACCCGAAATGCTTTCAAAAACCGGACGAACAAGGCGGCATCTAACACTCGAAAGGTCCGCATCCGGCGGCAGTAACACCGTAATTACCTTCCAGGGAACCCGGGGCCGGCCAGTGTCACTTAACCAAAAAACCTCATTGCAGACAAAAACTGCCGTACTACCCCAGCCCGCCCTTATTTCCACATGGACCGTTTCAATCGTTACTGTACTCTCGGCACCGGTATTCAAAGTAATCGACGCACCCTGCACCAGAGTCGAAAGCATCAAAACGCACACCGACAAAAAAGCACTAACTCTCATTCTCTGCTCCTGAAAAACTCCATTCTTTTCGAGCAAGGGCTGCATAAGTTGATACGGGATTGTACGCCCACCTCACAATGTATCCGGCACTTTCCACAAACAACACCCAACAACACCATTAAGTTTCTTGACCCTTCTAACATACCAAATTCGGACGATAAATGCAAGCTTCAAAAATGCTATTTCCATAACAATAGTATCGTTCAGGCCTGTTATGTACCCTCCAACAGAGCACGTCCGATTGCCAACCTGCTTCAAAAAGGCTGCAAATGGACGCAAAATGGCTGTACTTACGGTATTGTCTGGAAGGAATTAAGCAAATAAAAGCAGGATTATATGCCCTTGAAATCCGCACCGAATACTTCAGCAGTGAATAGAAACACTTCCGTTTCCGGGTCCTTCCAGGCGTCAGGGGACAGACCTGCTTTATGTGCGCAGCAGTATGAAAGAAATTCTTCTTTGCTCCAGCCGGTCTCCGTGGCAACCTGAGGCAGAAAACAGCCCGATGCACGCCTCTTCTTTATATAGATGCCGTCCACTCCAAGCCGAAGACTTAAAGGATTGTCCGTCTTTTCCAACGGCGACAGAACTGATATCTCCACATCCAACTGTTCTAACTCGCCGGCAGTTATCGGGTCGGCAAAGAACCGCATATCGCCCGCAGCCGAGGCCTTCGCCATTTCAACAACCAGCTCAATCAATGGTATGTCGGAAATAAATCGGCCGATACAACCCCGCAGCCGGTTCTTATTCTTCAACGTTACAAAGCAGCCGCAATGGGCATTGAGCCGCGGGTCGTCCGACTCCGGCTTTGGTGTCGCTCCGCCTTTAATCACCGCCTCAACCGTACCGCGCGCGGTCTTGAGCAAAATCTTCTTTTGTGCCTCGTTCATGATAGCCAATCCCCAATCACCAGTTACCAATCACCAATTACCAATCAATAATCAATAAATCCACTTTATCACCAGGAATCCGCCAATCAACAGGATAGCAAAGGCAAGCGTAAACCAGTTGAAATATTTTTCAATCACAGGCCGGATTCTTTCCCCTTTCCAGCCGACCAGACCGGCAACCAGGAAAAACCTCGCGGACCGGCTCACCGTCGATGCGATTAAAAAGCCTAAAAAGCTTATCCTCGCCACACCGGCGGAAATAGTACAGACCTTGTACGGAAGCGGCGTAAAACCGCAGGTAAAAACAATCCAGAAATCATATCTATCATACCAGCTCTGAAACTTCGCAAAATTCGCCTCTGTCAGGCCAATCGCTGCAAGGTGCGTATAAGCCCACTGCCCTATCACAGACCAGAGAAACGCCCCAATGCAATAGCCGAGAATCCCACCAAGGACCGAGGCTATCGAGCAGGCAAGGGCAAATCTGAACCATTTCTTCGGCGCACCAAGAGTCAGCGGTGCCAGCAAGACATCCGGCGGCACAGGAAAGAAACTCGATTCCGCAAAGCTGAGCAGAAACAACGCCCTTTCCCCATGCGGAGTATCTGCAAAATGAACCACCCAGTTATACAGCCGCCTGTGCAATTGCCACCAGGCAACAGTTTCGTTACTTGTCGCTCGTCGTTTGTCGCTCGATTCACGAGCTAACATTCCGTCATTCGACATTCAATATTCCTAAAATGTCATTCCTGCGAAAGCAGGAATCTATTCCTTTTTCTGAGTCTTCTGTGGTTTCATCTTCTCATCCGCGAACTTCCCTGCCGGCCCGCCAGCCGTAAACAATACCGCAAACCGCGTCACCAAAGCACCCAAAAAATAAATATAAGACTACCTTACATATTAAGGGACACACCTACATATAAACGTCTAAAATAGTAAATACCAGAACTAATTACCAAAGCTAACGAATCTGTATTCCTTAGACGTAAGAAGCGTCTTCGAAAATCCTAAGTCTTTTCGCATCTCAATTACAAAATTTGCATAGGCACTTTTAGCCCTTGTCTGCCATTCTTTGTCAGATACATCGAATCTTATCATAACATCTGAAAATTCGTTGGCTGCTCGTATAACTGAATCAGAAGCCCATAACCATAGCTTAGCATACTGGTCCAAAAATCTATTTTTGTCCTCGTTGTTGCTAATCCGTCCCGTCACAAAAACTCCAAGAGCCATTGAGATTTCTTCATATACTTGCCTTTTCTTAGACATGATTTCGGATTTTTGGCTTAGCCGGTGATTAATAAGATAACCGGAAATGCCAATGATTGCTGAAATTATTATTGCCCAAGACATTTTGTCTTTCCCTTATCACAAAAAAATCACCGCGGTTTTCTTACGTCCCAACCACTGCTATTAACATATATCTTCTCTGAGCAGCGATGCAGTCTATCGTAATGCTCCTGGCTGAACCGCCGCTGAACTTTTGTTTTTTCACCTTTCGATTCCGATTCGTCCATCATTCTTACCTCTGACTCCTTACTTCTGCCCTCTGTCTTGTGCTCTGTGTTCTCTTAGGCCAATTTTCTGTGCTCAAAATAGGAATAATCAGTTATAATGTCAACAGGCATTGTTGTTTTATGCCGGTTAACTGTTCGCCAAAATATTCTTTACTGCAGAGCAAAATTGCTTTAGCATACCCATTATGATTGAGAAAGTTGTTTTCAAATGCGGGCTTAGGAAATGGTCAAAGCTCAAGAATGACCTGAATTACTGGTTGAGCAAAACTCCTCAAGACCGCATAGCAGCTGTTGACTATCTAAGAAGGCAGTATTATGGAAGTTCAGCCGGATTTCAAAGAACTGCTCAAGTTGCTAAACGCTCATAAGGCCGAATTCATTATAGTCGGGGCCTATGCACTTGCTTTCCACGGCGTACCCCGTTTCACCGGCGATATGGATATCCTGGTAAAACCTGACTCAAAAAACGCCGAGAAAATCCTGGCCGCTCTTGAAGAATTCGGTTTCGGCTCCCTGGATTTGACTATATCAGACTTTCAGGACCCCGATAAAGTTGTCCAGCTTGGTGTTGCCCCTGTGCGCGTAGATTTTGTTACCTCGCTGACAGGCCTTTCCTGGCAAGAGGTTTTCTCAGGCAAAGTTCAAGGGACCTATGGTGATGTGCCTGTGTATTATCTTGGGCGTAAAGAGTTCATTTCCAATAAAAAAACTTTAGGTAGAAAAAAAGACCTGGCAGACATAGAGGCACTTGGCGAAGATTGATGCAATATTACTGATGATTAAGAGCCGTTCACGAGCAATTCGATTATTGTGTTCGGTAAAATCCTGATTTAGCCTGTATTAGTATCTATTTAGCACCTATGTAACTTATCATATAGCCGAAATCAAATTCCTCTGTTACAATTCTAATTAACAACTATGTCTGACAAAGAACAATTCGAAACGGTCAACGACGGGTTGTTAGTCCGGGCCCCCGCCAAAATCAATCTCAGTCTGCTTGTAGCCGGCAAACGTCCCGACGGCTTCCACGATATAGAAACGGTGATGGCCAAGGTCAACTTGTACGATGAAATCCTCATCGAGCCGGGCCTAAAAGCCGGCATCGAACTTGTTTGTAAAGGGCCGCACTGGGCACCCGAAGGAAAGGACAATCTTGTCTACCAGGCCTGCCAAATGTTGCTGAACAGCTGCGGCGTGTGGACTGATATCAAAATCACCCTGACAAAAAACATCCCCGCAGGCTCAGGCCTGGGCTCAGCCAGCAGCGATGCAGCAGCGACCCTTATCGGCATCGACCAATACATGGAGTTCGGGCTGGGCAATCGCCAACTTGCGAAACTGGCCAAGCGGTTGGGCAGCGACGTGGCTTTTTTTCTGGATGGACCGCTGGCGTTATGCACCGGAAAAGGCGAAAAAATTAAAAAATTAACGAAAAAATTTGGCTTTTCGGCCCTGTTGATACTTCCGGACGTAAGTGTCTCTACGAAAAAGGTTTACGCTAATTACAGGGCCAATCTGCACGTATATGAAAGCCTCAGCGCCAGAATAAACCGCCACATTGAAAAAAACAGGATTGATTTAGTATCCGAAATGCGCACAAATATGCTTGAGATAAGCTGTTTTAGGTTATATAAGGAGCTTGCTGAATTGAAAGCAAGAATTGAATCCTTATGTATCGGGCCTTTCTGCCTGAGTGGTAGTGGTTCAGCTTTGTTTTATTGCATTGAAAGAAATGAGGTAACAAGAGCGGATAAAATAAAAAAACAAATTACTGAAAATATTGGCTGCACAACCATTATCGTCAGTAACAACAAATGGTAGACTTTTAAGCGAGGCGAAAAATGAAAATCAGTGAGGTAAGAGTCAAATTAGTGAACAACAAGAATACCAGATTAAAAGCTTTCTGCTCTATAACGATTGACAATGAGTTTGTGGTTCGCGAAATCAAGGTCATCGAAGGTGCGGACGGGTTTTTTGTTGCTATGCCTTCGAGAAAAATGACCGACCATTGCGAAAAATGCGGAGGCAAAAACCATCTCAGAGCCAAATTCTGCAATAACTGCGGGGCATCACTTCGGGCAAATCGGGTCAGGAAAGACGTCAAAGGTAAAATGAAGCTGCACACCGATATCGCTCATCCGATTAAGGGAGAATGCAGACAAAGGATACAGGAAAAAGTGATGGCGGCCTTCAAAGAAGAGATGAATAAATCCAAGCCGCCAGGCTATAAGCCGGTCGAAATAAAAGAGCCGGACGATGAAGTTCCCGAAGTAATCACATAGTTCAAAACCTCCCTTTTCGGTAATCCTCAAGCAGGCAAAATGGGAAGGCGAAGAACAAAAAAACGCTGTTATTCAGCCGGTCGGTTAGTACAGTGACCTGGGCAGGTGATTGTGGACAGAGCTTTATTTAGCAGTAAGGTCCTCAAGAACCTTGTCAAGAGCAACATCCAATCGTGAGTTCAGATCGTATTTACCCTCTGTAAGCTGACGACGCACGTCAAGAACTTTCTGCTTGCGAACTTCCGGTAGAAAAGCAATCCTTTTTAACACCTTGCCGACCGGCGTAGTGTCGAGATTTTCAAGGATCTGCTCCATAATTAAGTCCTCATCTGGAGACAAACTCCAATTGAGAGATTCATCTTGTTGATCTTGGCCCTCAAACAGGCCATTGAAATCAAAATGAGGCATTTCGTCTATTTTACATTATCAAATAAGCTACAGACGAAAGCATCCGTGCTTTCGTTCCAAAATTTGGAACTACTACATATAGTATACCCCCAGAATCCTTTCTCAGGCCTAAAATTAATTGTCATTTTTCTATCGACCGGAAATGGCTCAAAACTTTAACAAAGTTTTACTTTTGCTTAAGTGCTATAACAGTATACAAAACGCAACTTGCTGTTTTAAATGCGTTTTATCAGTATTAAAAACCGGCTTGGCAGAAATCTCTGGTATTCACAAATCCGGACCGCAAAAATCCCTCCGCGTAAATTGGGCGATATACAATATATGGTAATGGTCTAAAACTCTTAAGAAAAAAACGGAATGTTAAACGAGTCGGGATATGAGATACAATGGATTCAATAGTAATACTTGAAGTCTAAATCGACTTTCCACATATCCGGCAGGCCCTTCTTTTTGGTCAGTGTGACAGTGTCACACTGCAAGCTTGCCCAGCGAAGCTGAATATTAGAAAGAAATTGGGCAAAGCTTGTTATGTTAACCTGCTTGAGAACCACCTTCGCACTTTGGCTTTTCTTGCCGCCGGATGCTCTGACCGGCTTTGAGCTGACGGTGTAATCCGTGGCCGGTATATTACACCTGCGGGCAACACCACTAACAGTAGTGGCATAATCAAATTTATCATCAGCTTGATTAGGGTCAGAAAGCTCCAGGCGAGTAGAGTCGAGCCCCAAAATCACTGCTATCTTCAACTGAGCCTCATTATATAATTTCTTCTCCTCCTCGAAACTATGTTTTGCCGCCGGCAAATATACAATCCAGACCAATAAAGGCCATAAGGCAGCCACACATGGCACAAGTATATAATACAACATTGGATTCCTGTATATATCCTTCATAGCACCTGTCCTGCACTATTATTTCGGAACAACTGTGATGTTAAAGCTGTCACGTCCACCCTTCAAATCATAATTAAATTGCTCTATCTCCATCTTATCTCTGACTGCTGCGAATAACTTGTGGGTATTGCTTCGGCTGGAAGTATCGCCTTCTATACGAATATTCCTGGTTGTAACGGAGACCTTTTCTATATTCAAATTTGTCGGATATGCACATTTAGTAAAAGCCTCAAGCACCAACGTCAGCTTGCTCAACATGGATTCTTCACCTGCGGCACCAAACCTGCCGCTCTGAACATTCTGGATGCGTCTTAATTCACCGCCAAGTTCTCTATTTGCAATTGTGAACTTTGCCGGCAGTCCTTTGCCCGGCATAACGGCAGAAAAATCTTTTGCAAATTTCTTGCGCAACAGACCACGGTTATCGTTCATTTTCAACAACGGCATTTGTAGATACATACCCAGAGCAAGCAGAAGAACAGTAACCGATACACTTGCGAACTTCAGAGTCTTTTCCAGGCGGAGCTTCTTGCCCTGAAAGGGCATAAAATCACTTCTAAAATTAATACATTGCGGCTTTCCCAAATGAGCCAAAGCCGCCCCATAGGCAATTGCAAAGTCAACGGTGTCGGAGCAATCAGCCAGGGTCTGAGGCTCGGTCGCGGCGGCCTCAGCCAAATCAATTCCACTTGCTTCAAAACCGAGCCTGCCGCTGAGCTGCTCATAGTTCACCGAGCCGGTGGAGTCGAAAACTCTAAGACAATTTACAGACTCTTCATTTTCAAGCAAAGCTTTGGTTACATACACTTCTCTGGCGAGCTGCTCCGTTCTCGTTCGTTTCGGGCCGACCAGAAACGTTCTCGTAAGCCCTGTGTCTTTCGAGTCTGACGAGTTAGGGACAATAAAATAACCACTGCGCCGAGAAAGAGCACTGAAGATAGGATGTGAATCTTCAGGCAAAGACATATTCCTGTAAATGAATCTTGACAGACAGCTCACGTCCGGCTCCACAGATACCGGGTCCATATGATTACTCTGTAAAGAAAGAATAACATCCGACAATACTTTGCGTTCTGCTGTAAAAACGCTCAGGTCCGAACCGGAATTGTCGCTTGAATTTATTTTGAAAGAAATCGTGATGCCACCTATATCGATGGCAAGGGCTTCCTCGGTATCAAACCTGACGGTCTGTGCGATTTGCTTTATGTCCTTAAACTCGCTGTGCACATCATGCTGCATAAACATCGCACAATCCAAAGCCACTGCCACTTCGGAAAACTGCAAATCTCTTTCTGTACAACCCTGGGTAATAAGAGTCGCCAACTGATTGTGCTTTTGCTCGGCCTGCTCCTCGGCAGAAACGCTAAAGCAGCCCACAACCTTATGGTCCCGGCCTTGTGGACTCAGGCAGACCACAGTCGCAGTATCTTTGCTCAAATAAATTCCCAGGTAGTTCTTATCTTCCAATTCGAGTAAACTCCTAAGAATCGCATCGTATAACACATCCCTTATACGTTATACGGTACGCTTTACACACGACAGGCACTCAGCTGGAAATCACAGCAATCCGTTTCACCTTTTTACCGTCTTTTACTATCCCTATAACAGCCGATGTCTTTGCCACACCACTTGCCGCAGTTACTTTAATCGTAAAAATCCGGCTGACAGTTGTGATAAATTTTTGAGATTTTTCTATCGAGTCAGAATACCTGAACAGCTCCCGTCTCAAATCATCTATGCCGGCAAATGGCTTTATACGTCTACGCTGTATTATTTCTTCTGCAATTCTGTCGGCGTCGCCGCCGAAAGCAAAAGCCGCTTCCAGCACATGCCGGGGTGCGGTATTGATATTAACCTTCCTCGTAGCCCACATTCCCATATATTTCAGAGCCGACTCCTTCCTGGTTTCACTGAGTACAATTGGCCTGGCTAACATCTCGGTATCAAGCAATGTGCTGTGACAGAGTTTCGCAAAGTCAGCACTCTGTTCGGCAACCTGTTCATCTACAGATATAGTTTTTCGGACCGTCCGCATTGCAGGCGGTCTGACTCTGCTGCGACTGGTTCTGCTTGTAGAGGCTTTCGTTTTCGGTGTTGATACCGGTTGTCTTACCACTTTTGTTATCGTCTTGAAGTCTATCTTGAAAGGTTTAATCTCCTTTATCCGCTCAAACTGCTCTTCGAGCAAATCGAGCTGGACTTCATTGACCTCCATCCACTCACAGAAAGTTTCTAATCCGGCTGTAACTTCCCGCTGGATGCTCTTATCATCCATCATCAACCAGCCGACGGGGTATTTTGCATTTTCATCTTCAATTTCAATCCGCACTTTTGCAGAGCCGATTTCAAGCTCTACCGGCTCGGTTATATAAGGCCAGGGCGGACCATAAGGACCGGGCACCGTCCGGATATTAGAGTCGTTAGAATCGCCAAAAGCCCTGGCCGAATTAGGGTCGTTAATATCATAAAAGCCATTAACATCATTCGACGCCAGGTCTGAAAAGTTCTGTGCGTTTAATCCTCCGCCCAGACTCAATTCGCTGTCCGTGGACAAGCCGTCTTCGCGTTGGATATTCCACTCGGCTAAAAGCTGCTCGTACTGTTCTTCGTCAAGCATAAACAAATCGGAAAAGTCCGGCTCATTCGGTCGTGAAATCAAACGCGGAGTATTAATATCATTTAACGTGGCAAGAGCATATTTCACCGCCGAGTCACAGCCATAGCGGGCCGTCTGATAATCTATGATATACTTGTCACGGTGACGTTGCGCGGACATACGGATACTTAGAGTAAACATCAATGCCGAAAGCACAACCAACAGCACCAATGTTACCATAAGTACAATGCCGGCTCGTCCGTAATGTTCGGCCCTATCTACTGTTCGGTTCTGGTATCTCATTTTCCAATAAGCTCGATAATTCTTCTGGTTGTTTCTGCTTTTGCATCTCGATTTTGAATTTTAATTTTCTGGTTCTGTCAATAGCTATGGTTCGTGTGAATTTCTGCTCTTCATATACGTCCCAGGTATTATCCAAAGCCTTAAAAGGCTCGGCAAAAGAGATGGCTACCTCAATACCAGGAGGCAATGGGCCGTTCCATTTCTCTATGACCTGCTCGTTCCTGAGCGCCTGAATCTTAAAAAAGGTAATGCCCTCGCAAATCGGGACAAAAAGTTCCTGTTCCCAGCTCTCCCTTTCCTCATCGAGCAGTTTATCCTCAAGTAATCCCACCTCGCTGGTGCGCTGTCGGTATAAAATAAGCCCGTTGGCGTCATAATCATAGTTCGTCTGCCAGATGATTTGTTCAAAAACCTTCATACTTTTCCTGGAATCTACGATAGTTTTTGTAATCGTAAGTTGTGCCGTCGCGTAACCTCTTACAAATTTATTATTGATAGTAACTTTTGTAGAGGCGTCGGAGGCAATCATTCTGTCGAGGTCCTCGGCGATGCGCTGCAGAACCTCAGAGGGCAGTCTGGCGCTCTCGAACCTGCGTGTGATTGTAGCAGAGACGCTCTCGGCCCGGCTGTAGATACCCAATACCGTAACCAAAACCATCGACGCTATCACCAGCGCTGCAAGCACCTCAGCCAACGAAAAGCCCTGCGGTTCTGCAAATTTGTTAGAAGCCTTTTTCATAATATTGAGCACAGCGTCAAAATTCCTATTTATCTCCAAAGAATAGCTTGATTAGTTGATCGAGTGGCATTTGTTCAAGCTGTTCACGCGGGTATCCAGCGAGGGAATCACCACTAGAGTGACTAGAGTGTGTTTGTTGGAACGGCTGCTCTTTGCTGCCCGTCGCACCTGGTCCGCGTGGTCCGCCTGATTCGGGGCGTGCATCTGTCGACACTACTTTGCCGGGATTGAGTCGCATCTTGTCCTCGATGGTCGGATTGCCGTCGGTTTCTTTATAAAGGTCAAGCTGGTCTGTAATATAATAACCATCTTCGGTCAGCGGCATTCCATTGTCCACCCACTCTTTAACTGTCTGCTCACCAACGCCGGCGTATTCAGCGGCTTCTTCGAGAGTTTCGATAACCTCGCCGGCCAATTCTGATTCTTGCTGCTCAAGAATCTTAAGTAACTCCGCCTTCGTAACATCGGTCAGCCAGTGCGTTAGCTCGACCGTCTGGACCTCGCCTTCTGAGTCTGTATATTCTGCTGAGCAAACCGCCTGAATCCACATCTGGGCCGTTATAGGCTCGTAAAACGGCTCAACAACAGTCTGGTATTGGATGTCCGGATACATCTCACTGGCGCCATACTCAACGGACTCCTGCACTGAGCTTAAGGTGAGAAGCTTCTCCATATTCGTGCGTGCAACTTCGAAGGCCTGCATCCGCAGCACCGAGTCCACCGCTGAGGCCATACAGCGGTTAACAACAACCAGTACACTGCCGCTTATAAATGCCAGTATAACCAAAGCAGCCAAGGTCTCCGCGAGAGTAAACGCCTTCCCTTTCATATCGCCTATTGTGTCCCCTCCCCGCGCTCGAGGATGAGATTGCTCAGTGCGTAATGGACAACGACATACAAGCGACGCAAAACTATTCTCAGAAGAGCAATTCATCTTTAGTCCTCGGCATTAAAAGTCCAACATCACCTCTCTTTAACGTAACAACTCTGTTCATTCGGTCTACAACGACCGAATACGGCTGTTCCTTCTCATCGAGCAAGACGACTTTTCCGCCGTATTGCCAGCCGGCCTGACCGGCGCGAAACTTGGCTATCTGGTGGTTTTCGTCGGTTTCCATCAAATCATCGAACAATACATAGAAAGCCTGACAATTATTACCAAAGTTATTTGTAACAATAACCTCTTCTTCCAGAATCAGCGTAAGGTCGGGGTTCGTAATCTGGCGGAGGGTATAGTTCTGCTCCGTCAGGTCAATTATAACTTCGTACCTTCTGTCACTCTCAGCGGCGGCAACCGCAGCCATTTGCATAGTCGAGACAAACTCATTGGCCTGTACCTTAAACGTATTCCTTCTGAGCAATCCGAAAAGATTCATCATCACCAAAAGTACAAACAGCGAGATGATGACAAGCACCACAATTAACTCTGTCAGCGTAAAACCGCCGATGTGCAGATGGGCGGACGCACGAATACGCCGGCGAGTCGAAACATTCGTGCGGTCACGCACTTTCGCACACACGCATTTTCTCATATAGGCATCAACTTGGATCTGTGCTTTTAAGGTCGGTATCATAGCCTTCGCCGCCCTCTTCCCCGTCTTCACCCCAACTTATGATTACGAACGCCTTGCCGCTCTCGGGATAAAGTTCAAAATAAAATTCATTCCCCCAGCCGTCCTTGGGTATCTCCGTAGTTTCCAGATAGCCACCCGGATCGACAAGGTCCTCAACCTCACTGGGCGGGTTAATAAGAGCCATAAGTCCTTCTTCTTCGGTTGGGAACTGGCCGGTGTCCATCTTAAACTGCATAACGGCAGTATGAAGAATCTTTAGGTTCGCCTTCGTGGTGATAACACGAGCTCTATCCGTCTGGCCCATGAAATTCTTCACCAGCACCGTGGCAAGCAGGCCAAGGATAATCAGCACGGCCATAAGCTCGACCATCGTAAACCCTTTTCGCATCTTGTTTTTTCTTCGCTTCTTCATATATCTTAAAACTCCTAAAAAAGTCACTCAAAAGTTTACTGATGAAATCTTCAAAATCGGTAATATCGTAGCATAAGCAATCAGGCCCACAATACCGGCCATAACAATTATTATAAGCGGCTCGACCGCCGCGCTTAATCTCTCAATGACTACGTCGGTTGAGGCCTCGAGGTTTTCGCTGATATTTTTGAGCATCGTTTCCAGCTCACCGCTTTTTTCACCGACGGCAACCATATGGGCAATAGCCGGGTCAATAACGCCACTGTCTCTCAGCGGCGTCGCAATATCGGCGCCGGCAAGAATCCTCTCTCGCGACTGTTGAATGGCCCTTTTCATCAGACTGTTGCCGGTAACGGAGGCCACCACACGAAGAGACTCAGCCATAGCAAGACCCGAGCTGAGAAGCGTCGAAAGCGTCGAGGCAAAACGCGACACCACACGCTGCTTGATTAGAGGTCCAAACATCGGCAAAGACAGTAAAAACCTGTCACGCAAATAGGCGCCTCGCTCGGTCCTGAGAAACCGCTTAAGGGCCAAAACAAAACCAAACACTACCGCGATAACAACCAAAAGCCGCCAACTCGTCAGGATATGACTAACATTCATCAATTGTCTCGTAATCCAGGGTAATTCCTGCCCCGCCCTGGCGATTTGCTCACCTATCTTGGGAATGACAGCGGTTGTCAATATCAGAATGGCTACAACGCAAAATAAAATCAGAATAATCGGATATATCATCGCTGTAATTACCTTCGATTCGACCCGCTGGCGTTTTTCCATAAACCCGGCAATCGTCGACAGGCTCTTTCCCAAAGAGCCCGTAACCTCACCTACACGCACCATACTTACAAAAATGACATCAAAATAATCGCTGTATTCTTTCAAAGCATCGGCAAATGACTCGCCGGTGACAACGCGGTCGCGAATATCGCTGATGGCGTTCTTGAACCGCACATCGGAAGCCTGCAAGGTAAGGACCGAAAGCGATTCGGTCAGTTTAATACCCGAATTAAGCAGTGTGGCCATCTGCTTGGTAAAATCGATTATCTGGGTCTTGCCGGCTCTTGCGAAAAACTTAAACAACGCGGCTCTGCCCTCGGCACCGTTGCTGACTTCTGAAATCGATGATGGATGAACGCTGCGTACCCTAAGCTGCTTCCGCGCAGAATACGAGTTTTCAGCCGAAATCGTGCCTTTGACTTTTTTGCCGTCCGCTGCTATTGCTATATAGTGATACCTTGGCATAAAAAAAGTTAAAACTAAAAAATAAAAGCTAAAAACTATGGTTAAAAATTCAAAAAGTTTTGAATTTTACATTGTGGTTTTGCATTTTTCGCTTTAAGCTTTTCACTACACTATGTCAGCCTGCGTTACTCTCAAGACCTCAGAGACAGTTGTTATCCCCTCAAGGACTTTCCTGGCGCCGTCCATTCGCAGGGTCTGCATACCCGCGTTAAGGGCAACCTTCTTGATTGTACCGGCTGTTTCTCTTTTGTATACGAGGTTCTGGATATCTTCTTTAACGAGCATGACTTCATAAACACCCGTTCTGCCGCGAAATCCGGTTTGAAAACACCTGTCGCAGCCCCGACCTACAAAGAATTTCCCGCCGTTCTGCATCAGCTCGGATGTGCCTATGCCCAGCTCTCTCAGTTCATGATCTGTGGGTTCGGCAACCTCCCTGCAATCAGGGCAGACCTTTCGCACTAATCGCTGAGCTATTACAGCGATCAATGACGAACTTACCAAATAGGGTTCAAGCCCCAAATCCAGAAGCCGGGTCACGGCCCCAGCCGAGTCGTTTGTGTGAAGCGTGCTGAAAACCAAATGACCGGTCAGCGAAGATTGTATCGCCATACGGGCCGTCTCGATGTCACGCACCTCACCTATCATTATAACGTCCGGGTCCTGGCGAAGAACATGCCGCAGAGCGTTTGCAAACGTTACACCCTTTTTTGAAGCAACCTGCATCTGGCTTATTCCTTCGAGCTGATACTCGATGGGGTCTTCTATGGTCATAACATTTTTCTCTGCCGAATTAATCCTGTTAAGGCAGGCATAAAGGGTCGTGCTTTTTCCGCTGCCGGTTGGGCCTGTTACGAAAATAACTCCGTGCGAGTGGGTCAGCAGAGAATCAAATTTTTTCAAATCGTCTTCCCGCAGCCCCAATTCGTTCAATCCGAACAGAGCGGTGCTTTTATCAAGCAGTCTCAGGACGCTGCGTTCGCCGTAGCTTGTCGGCACGGTACTGATACGCAAATCGACCTCCCGCTGGCCAAGCCGGACACTGCATCGGCCGTCCTGTGGAAGCCGGCGCTCGGCTATGTCCATACCCGCCATAACCTTGATACGCGAAATAATCAACGGTAAGACATTTCTGTTCAAACTCAGTGTGTCATATAAAATGCCGTCTATACGATAGCGAATCTGAATCTTTGCCTCGTATGGATGAACATGAATATCACTGGCCCTTAATTGCAAAGCACGAAAAAGAATATCATTGACCAGCCTGATAACCGGCGGTCGATTAACCACATCAAGCAGGTCGTCAGAAGCGGTTACTTCGTCGACAAGCTGGTCGAGATTTTGGGAATCCAGCTCCTCGGCCACCTCCTCGATGACCGTCGTCCTCTGTTCGTAAGCAACATCTATTACGGAGGTGATAGTGGCACGGGTGGATATAGCCGGCCTGACAGGAAGGCCCGTCATCTTCGAGACATTATCGAGGGCATTTGTATCCAGCGGCTTGGACAAAACTACGGTAAGCTCGGTTTGACGCTCGCAGGCTTTCTCGCCTGCCGATTCTGACGTTTCACCGTCTTTGGTTTTTATACCGATAAGAAAATGGTGCTGAGCGTATGCGGCTGGAACAGCCTCAACAAATTCGACGGGCACGGCCTTGGGATGTATTTCCGACAGGAACTCACAGCCAAGCGCCTCGGCAAAGAGCTTCAAGACCGTATCTTCGGTAAAATAAGGACAGGAAAGCAAAGATTCATCAAGGCGCTGCCGGCCCGCCTTTGGCGGGTTTTCCTCTAAAAATTTGGCCAGCTGCTCAGCGTCAACCAAACCCGTCCGCTTAGCTGTTTGTATCAATAAATCTTTCATATTTCGTATGTCTATATCGTATCACGTACTGTGTTAGGCACAATAATTTAATTGGGCTCGAGAAGTTCCATCGGATGCATCGGTTTCGATTTTGTGACGGGGCTGCCCTCGTATTCCTGCGTTTCTTTTGTGGTTTTATCGGAAGGCCGCCGATTATTCAGAGAGATCGTTCCATCACGTTTGAGAACTTTTGCCGGCTCTTTTGACTGAGTCTTTCTACTAAGATCAAGCTCGACCTCTTTCGCCCCTTTTTTGTAATTTCCGATTACCCTTTGACCATTCAATGATACTACGTCATCTTCATCAGCCTCGAGAACCCGCTCCGGGGCCATCGGTGTTGCTTTAATGCCGGGCCAATCCTCGTATCCCTGCATTTCCTTTTCATGTTTTTCAAATGTTGCACGGTTCTTCAGAGATACTATTTCAAGGTCGGAGATGCCGGTAGACTCTTCACCGGGCCTCAATATATTTGCTTTAACGAACACATAAAGTCTGCTCTGGGTGTCCTTATTAGCTGTACTTCTAAATAGTCCTCCAATAATGGGGATATCACCGAGGAGGGGAACTTTGGTTCCGCCTTTGGTCTGTTTAAGCTTCTCCAGCCCGCCAAGGATTATTGTGCTTTTGTCGGGAACGGTTACAGTTGAGGTAACGTCGCTGGTCAGAAGGTCAGGCGGTGTTGGCCCCGTTAAATTTCCTTCCGGAGTAGTCAGTGAATAATCCGGCCTCAGTCCAAAATCTGTACGCGTCACCGCAACTGCGAGGCGGAGTTGGTCTCCTTTACTTATATGAGGGGTAATTGTAAGAGTAATGCCCTCGGTATAAGTTGAGAGTTCCACCGACGTTGCCTGGGTTGCCTGGGAAACACCTGTGCCGGGAACTACTTGCGACTTGGGCGAAACAACTGTTGTTACCGTTTCCGCTTTAATAGTTCCTTCCTCATTGTCGTTAACGAGAAGTTTTGGCCTCGCCAGTACCCGACCATAATCTTTTATTTGCATAGCTGTTAATAGAGCCTGGATGTGCTCGTCTGCATAGAAGCCGCTTCCCGCTCCACTTGTTGAGACTGTTTCGGTGATTCGTTTATCGGGTAAAGGATTATCCAGCAGAGCTGTAAAGAAGTCCATGTTTCCCCCACCTGCAAGTCTTGGAAACTTTGAGACCAAATCCAGATCCAGGGAGAACTGGTCGTTTTTGCTGACTTCGACTAATGTTACATCGAGCAGGACCTGAGGCCGGTACTCATCAAGCTCTTCGATAAGTGAGCTAATCCACTGCTGATTTTTTTTGCTGGCGTATACGATGAGCGAATAACTCTTCGGATCCGGAACAATGAAGATGTCCTCTTCTATTTTCCTTTTTGTTGTTGTTGTTCTTACGACCTTTGAGTCTGTTCCGCTCTGTTCCGTGATAGTTTCCTGGATAAGCTTTTCGAGGACGCCGGCAAGTTCTTCAGGCTCCTGGTTTTCCAACGGATATATAACGTATGGATTTGCTTTATTTTCCTGTGTGCTGTCGACATAACCGATAATTATGGCTATCTGGACGTGCTGCTCGGCGGTCGCATTGACCAAAAGTGAATTCGTCGCTTCAATTATCACAACCTGCGGCTCTTCCGCGAGGGGCTCTTCTATTGCAGCAGTGGATGCGGGTATTGTAGTCCGGGTGGGGGTGCCGGTTCTTGTGGGGGTGCCGGTTCTTGTGGGAGTTCTAGTGGCCGTCCTCCCCGAAGTTCCTCGCCCGCCGCTAACAATGCCAAGCTCCTCAAGTTTTGTCCTTACCTCCTCGGCGTCGACATGCTGGATTTCGTATAACTTAAGAGTCCGCAGGTCCTTCTGTTCCACATCAAGAGCTTCTATAAGCGAATCGACCACAGCCAATTGCTCTTCGAGGCCAATCATCAGTATGCGGTTCGTCCTCTCATCGGCATCGAGAAAGACAGAGTCTTCCTTCTTGGCTGCAGCAGTTGGCGTAGTCGTTCGAGTAGGCGTGCGGGGTGGAGTCGGTGTTCTCTGCCCGGGCCTTATCGGCATAGGCGGACGAGCCGTTGTTGTTGTCGTTGCAGCCACGGTAATGGATACCGTACCTAACTGCTCGGCAAGGGCTTTGACTTTCGTAGCAAGTGTCCCTGCCGTAGTATACTCCAACGCCCTGAACCTGAACGTCTTCTCCTCGCCGGGCACGTCAATCATATCAATAAGCTCCTGTATACGTTCCATTCGGTAAGCGTATTCGGATACTATAAGAATTCCCATTTCAGCAATAGGAGTCGGGTTCAAACCAAGCTTCATTCCGGTCAAAAGATTTTGTGCGCTGGTGGTATCTATATGTTTGAGCCTAAAGACCTGGGTTATAATCACATCGCCGGCTTGAATGTTCGGCTTGGAGGGGTCAACTATGGGAGCGTCAATGTCCGCGGCCTTTATAACAGGGACAATAGTTACAAGATTACCCCTGCGGGTCATAACAAATCCCTTGAACCTGAGCACAGATTCGGCCAGAAGATACAAAGCCCGTACCTTAATAGGCCCCTGCAGTACCAGTGTAACCTCGCCTTTTAAGCCTGCTAAATCGGCAGGGTCGTACATATAGTCCAGATTTAGATACTTGCCGACCAAATCAAGCAAATCTATAACATTAATCTTCGAGGGCAAATCCAGTTCAAGCGTTTCATCTACAAATGTAGTGAGCTCAGGCTGATAAGCCCGGCTTGCAGTAGTCGGCTCAATAACTGCTGTGGTCGTGTTGGGCTCTTCCTGCTCAACGGCGGCAACCTGGTTCGGCTCCTCAATATCGACAACGGCCTGCTCCGAAGTGGTCTCAGGCTCCGGTTTTGCTTTGGCAACAATCTTCTCGGCCGCAGGTCTTTTAGTAATGGCGGCCTGCTCCGGTTCATCTGACGGCTTGACAGCCTCGTCCGGTTTATCTGACGGCTTGGCGGCATCAGGAGTCGTTTCTTCTGTCGGCTTCACATCAGAGGCAGGCTCAGTTGTTGTGCTTTTCCGGGGCGAAGTTACAAGCTCGCCCGGCCGGATAGCCGGTTCATTCGGCTCCGGCTCGCTCAGCGAAGGTTGGGCCGGTTCGACTTCCTTTTTATCAGCCTCTGTAAGAGTATCAAGGAGCTTTCCGAATAATTTATTTTGTTCAGAACCATTTGCATCAGTCTCAACCTTTGAGGTCTTGGAAGAAAAGCCGCCGTTGTCAATCTTGGTCTTTAGTTTTTCAAGCTCCCTTTTTAGTCTTTCAAGCTTCGCATCTGCGATTCGGTCGGCTTCCGGCTTTGGTTTCCCACTTATCTCGAACGTCTTTTGCGGCTGTTCCGATGGAATAGGCTCGACCTTTTGAAGCTGCCCAAAAACACCTTTAGAATCATATTTTTTGAGTGCGTCGATAATTTTATCAAGCTGGCCCGCCGGCGAAATTACCACCACAGAATTTTCGTGGACATCTATAATCGCTTTGGCCTTTCCCACACCACTTGGCGGATTAGAGAAGCTGCCGATTGACATATTGTCAACCTCTGCCTCAATCTGCTCGACCGAGGGCAAATTTGGGGCCGCTGAGGCGGGCAGTATCGCCTTCATAACATAAGGCGTCTGGCTATCAACAAGCTGCAAAATAGCACCTGCCCTTCTTAGCTGTCGCGGCTGAGCCGTTAATAAAATCATATTGGCAGCAGGCAGTTGGGAAGCCGTGCCAAGCCTGGCATCGGCTATAAAGGTTTTTGCCTGCTCAACTGATATGTGTTTCAAGGCAAAAATCCTGTATCGAGGCTCCACCGGGATAGTGTCCTTCTCGGCTGCCAGGAGATGACCGCCGGTAAGCAAAAGAACTGCTATTAAAATAAAACAATAACCAAAATTGAATTTTCTGTTATAGCTTGGTTTCGCAGGCATAGGCCCTCCTTAGATTGATGAACTGCCAATCTTTAATATGCTTCAAAACTTGATTTCTGTAATTACCGTGCATATTAGCTTAAAATAACCCTTTTCTAAAATCTCACGGGATTCAAACTTAAATATCCGCTCAAACCTCCTTGTTTAAGCACTTCAAGCACCCAACTACACACTAATTCAGACACAAAAAAACCCTAAAAGTTCCGCAGATTTGCGGCAAAAAACGTGAATTTGACGAATTAAAGGCGTAAAAACAAATAAGCGTAAAATAAAGACCAACCGACTCACAATATGGAGAAAAACCGCAGATTGCTGCCATCGCAAATACGGCAGATATGATAGATTCAGCCTATCGGCAATACCAACTTGTCGGATGCATAAGACAAATTACAGGCACTTGTGGTTTGCCGACTTCAGGTAAAACATAAAGAGGAAAGCCGAATTTGATGATTGTTATCCACTCAATAACATCCAGTTATGGGACGTAATGCCGCAGCCGTCATCACCTGGGAGGCCGTGGTGGCCGCGGTGGGATTCTTAGCTTTTGAATCTTCGAGCCTGGGGGGCGATTCGGATCGCTCTGAACGTTATTCAATTCTTTACCCAAACGGTCCAGCCTCTTCGCCTCCTCGTTAGATACACGCATAGTCTCAAGGTCGGAGATAAATCTATCTAACAAGGCCTTACTTTTTTCAGCACTTTGCTGCGAATCGGTCTCGCCGCTCTCGGCATCGGCCTGCATAGAGGCGCCGACCTCGGCAATAAGTTTATCCATCATAGCCATTTCTTCGAAGCTTGGCTGCCGCGATTTACCGCCTGCAACAGCAGCAGAAGGCTTTTCTGCAGCCGGCTCCGGAGCTTGCCTGGCACTTGCCTGCGTGGGTACAATGCTTGTAATACTGGCCGAAGAACCCGGCAAAACAGGGATGGATTTGGAAGTTGACTTGCCTTTAAGAAGGCTTTTTTTCGGCGTCCTGACCGCCACGAGTGTCACAGATTTCTCACGGTCGTTAACAACTACAGAGCCGTCTTTTACCTGCTCAATAAGCATGTGACCCACCTTGGTCCCCTGCCTGACCCAGTGCAAACCCTTACCCGGCTCATCAATATAGGCCAGCGACAATTCCGGACGCGATTGATAATAAGAGGTGCCAATAAGGGTAAATTTGGCCGTGGATTGGGGTGGATCAGGTGTAACAACCTCCCTGCGAGCCACAGTAGTAGGCTTTGGTTTCGGTGCAGGCTTACTGATACGAGGAGGATTCAGATACAATCCAAAGGCCATCGCCTGCTTTACAAGCGGCGGAATCTGGTCTCCTCTCTTCACGGTTTTAGCCCCTTTGGCCTGATTAAACTTCTCTATCGCGCCGGGCGAGTCTAAAAATTGCTTTATCTGTTCCTGTTCGGCGCCGCGATAGCCATAAACCACAGGAAAAGCAAGCAGACCCACAGCCAAAATCGCCGCTATAATAGTTGTTATTCGTAAAGTCTTTATCATATTCCGTTTCTCATACTCGGCCTTACGCTTCGGTGCTGATTATTCGGGAATCAGGATTTAAGCTTAATACCGCCTATTTTATTTGACATCAACAACAGCATTCGGTTCCCTCCAATGAATTATTTTTTGAAAATAGAGCTCTTCGTTGCCAGCGTAGTTTCCGCTGTTTTCGGGTGTATGGCAATCAGTGCAATCCATCTTCGGGCCGGTGGTTTTAGTCATCCCGAGGCTTTTGATATGTTCGGAGCCGGGGCCGTGGCAGACTTCACAGCCGACATCCTTCAAATCTGTGGTTTCCTGCTCCGAAACAAAACCACCTTCATATTTCAAACCGACAACATGACAGAGAACACATTCTGGGTCAAACTGAGAACCTGCCCTCTTGAGAGTCTCATAAGCATGGGCGTGAGATTTGGTGCTCCACTTTTCATATTCATACTCGTGACAGGGCTTACAGGACTTCGTGCCGGTATATTCCAGGCCGCCCGGCAGAATAAAACGAGGATACATCTTTAGAAGGTCGGCCTCTTTAACAAGCTGTTGATAGTCTTGATACAATGACACCAGAAAACTATCCTGGGGCATCTCTTCTGTAACCGCTATAGTACTGAAGCTCAGTTTTGGTATCCCCTTGTCTTTAGCAGGTTTAATCTGCAATTTGCATATATACCTGCCGAAGCGGCCTACCGAGATAACCAAAGGTCTTTTGTTTCGGGCAGATAAAAGAGCCGGCTCATCGGACGAAGCAGGACAAATCAGACAATCTACAAAGGCCTTCTTTTTAATAGAATCTATAATTTCAGGAACACAGCGGTTCAGGATGAGGATGTTAATCGTTTGCAGGCCGGCTTCGTGCGGAAAAAGCTTCTCAATCCGCTCTACGGGCGCCGTTTCCACATCAAAAGTCGCAACCTTTACCGCTATTACCTTATCTTTCAACAAAAACTTCTTCGTAAACGCTGCAGGCAGATTCGCATCGGTCGGCCTGCGAGAAGTGATTATATTAAAAAAAGAGCTGATAATGTCCTTGAGTCCGAGATTTTCGGCTATTGTGATATCTTCTTCGGTCAAATTGACTACATCATAATCAAGCTGACCAAGCGCCCGGGTCACTATATCGAATTTGATGAGGTCCTGCTCCCCGTCACTTTCTACAAAAAAGCCGGTGTCGACAATCATTCTCCGCTTCGCCGGCACCGTGTTAAAGACCGCTCCGCGTCTGTCAAGCCCGCCAAGCTGGCCGCCGCTGCAGCCACAGGGTTTCAAAACACCAAGCCCGTTGCCGGTCAGAAAAACCGTAACTACATCTGCATTGTTGGCAGGCTCTGAAACCAGTATGCACGAAGCCGCGACTGCCGACAAACAAATACAAGTTAATAATCGCAGCATGGCGGGGATAACCTTTGTTACTTTGAAGACTTCGTATCTTTCGCTGAAAAGTGTCCGTAACAAGTAATCCGCAGCTCCTGCCCGCCTTTCAGCTTCACTGTAAACACATCTGTGAACACCCTGCTTTTAGAAGCGGCGGCCGTCGGCGTTATTTGTAATTCGTATTGGAAACCATTCCGAATTTTCTCCCCACTCACCGCCTTAACAAAGCCCTTCCTTGATGATGTGGACTCAACCTCGACATCCTCATTATAATTGCTGAATATCCGGACCTGCCTTGCTACAGGCTTTTGCGGCTCGGCATCACGGATGTAGATTACACGCGGGTCAATCTTAAATTCAGCCAGCGCATCATAAATAATACTAATCTTTTTACATTGAGGATGGGTCAGTTCAATTGCGACCTGTCCTCTCAGTGCTCTCTGCAACTTTTCCATATCGAGCTTTGGCTTTAGAACAAACTTTTCCGCCTTCACCGAAGGGTCGAAATCAGCAGTAATAGCATCTCCGGTCGATTTAAAGCTCGTAATCGAAAACGGCCGCTTGTCACGACTAGTAAGTGTTATGGCCGGACAGCCGGCGTTTTCTCCTTTAAGAAAAAGGTTCAGCCTTTCCGGCTCGTGGGTGACTTTCATTACGACCTTTGCCTTCAAAGACAGTGTTACTTTGGGTTTGGCCTTGTCATTACTGTATACGTAAATATGCTTTGTTGCCTGGCCGGAACCGCTGCTGGAACGATACACAACATTCAAAACTCCGCTTTCGCCCGGCGCATATTCTTTCTTGGCCAGCTTGGTGACGGTACAACCACAGGGAGCATAAACCTTGTCTATTTTCAACAACGCGCTTCCGGTGTTCGTAAATTTGAACTCACATGTGTTCCGTGTAACAGAACCGACTTCGCCGAAATCGTATATCAAAGTCTCAAATGTAATGTCCGGACCCGACTTATTAACTTCGGGCGTGGTCTGAGATTCCGCCGGTTCCTGTTTTTGCGGCACTGATACCGCCGCCGTGCCGGGATTCTGGGGCTGCGCTTCAGCCGGGGCGGGCTTGGACTCGGTTACAGCCGGTTTGGACGCGTTAGCTTCCCCAAGCTGCTCCTGACAGCAAATTTGTAACAGCAACAGACAGCCCATAACAAATATAACTTCGTATCTTTTGAACAAACTGCGTTTCATATTATCATCTCCAAATTAATATCTAATGTAACTATCGACTAAATCATAGAAAGCATTAATCTAACAAAAAAGACTCTGTAATGCAAGTTTTTTTTCGCTACTAACGAACAGGGAATTTTCCGCAGACGGGGTCGCGGGCGGTGAATCGGGCGATGTGCGGGTCGTACTGGCGGGCACGGAGGTAATATTGGTCTATCTCGGAATCGAAGTACTGGCCGGTGAACTTAAAGGGATTATCCACCGTCTCTTCAAAGTCGGGAGCAGGATAGAGTTCTCCGAAGGGATTGTAGATGTAGCGGTTTTTGACGTCGCCGGAGGTGTCTATAATCTGGCGGACGCTGCCGAGGCGGTCGTGCAGGTAGAAGTATCTGTCTGCTGTGTGGTCGCCGGTGTGCTGGGCGATTATCTGGCTATTAGCGTAAATATAAGTCTTCACGATATCTCCGCTATTATTTAGTTCCATTAATATTACCGGCAAATCGCCCACAATGTCAACTATATATTTACGCTGCCCTGATTCGCTGGAATCCTTGAAAATGCGATTGCCAGCTGGGTCGTATTTGAGGTCAATCGAGGCGGAATCCTTTGTTGCGGCCCGCAACTTACACTTTTTGTTCTTCAGTCAACTGATAACAGGTTCTCAGTCTTTATTATTCACTTTCAAAGCCCCTAAGCGATATCGTCGGCTCCTTGAAGCCCACCACGCTTCTATACTACTATGCCAACTTGTCAAAATCTTCAACTCTCCTGGTCTATCGAACCGGCCAGGTAGCTGATCATTATAGAGAAGCGATGAATTTCGTAAGTCCGAGACGATATGTTCTCCAGGCAATTCGCTCAAAATAAGCTTGAGATTTTATGAAGTAGTGCTATCGTCTCCTATAATTATCAGACACATACGAATAAGTGGACAGAACAGGACTTGATCCGGGGAACAAAAGGCACTATGAAGACTACTAATAAATCTATGCAATGCAAATCCGCTAAAACAGGAACCAGACACGCCGGCGTACTGCCGGCAGTTGTAGTTCTGGTTGTAACTTTCATCATGGCTTCAGACCAAAGCCGGGGTGCTGCAGGTAATGCAGCAAAGGTCGTTACTTATCCCGCTCCGTCCGGTGAAGCCTTGTCGACCGACTATAAAGTGCAGGTAGCGGGCCGGCTGATTGATGTATACATGGCCCGCGTTCTCGACCCGCCATTCGCGGCAAAACTGTGGGACCATGGTGGTTCGTATTCGTTTGCCAACTTTGATATGTCAGGACGTGTTGTGGTTCGAATTGTGTCAAAGCGCTCTCTTCGAAACGTGATAATCAGGCCCCAATCATCCGGCGTCAAGCCAACACTTGAGGATGAACACACACTTAGCCTAACAATGGACCGGCCCCTCAAGCTCAGCATAGAGCCGGACGGCAAGAAAGGACCACTACTTCTGTTTGCAAATCCCCTGGAAAAACGTGCGCCAAAGCCCGGCGATAAGGACGTCATCTATTTCGGTCCCGGCGTGCACAAGCCGGAGAAAATCATTTTGAAGAGCAACCAGACCCTTTATCTCGCCGGTGGTTCGGTCGTCAAGGCAGAGGTGCTGGCCGAGGGAGCAAATATTCGGATATGTGGACGCGGCATTCTGGACGGCTCAGACTGGCAGTGGCGAAAAGGCCCCGTGGGTAACCTGATTGCGATTCGCAACAGTACCGATGTCGAGGTCAGAGACATCACGCTGAGAGGCTCCTCCCATTGGACTATTGTGCCGAAGAATTGTCAGCGGGTAACAGTCCGCAATGTCAAGCTCTGCAACTCCCGCGTTCAGAATGATGACGGAATCAACCCATGCAACTCCCAGGATGTATTGATAACCGATTGCTTCATACGAAGCGATGACGATTGCGTCGCCCTTAAAGGGCTCGACTTCAGCGCACCGAACAGCAACGTTGAACGAATCATCGTGGAGAACTCGATTCTCTGGTGCGACCGGGCCCGTATCTTCCTGCTCGGACACGAGAGCCGGGCGGCATTCATGCGCAACATAACTTTCCGCAATCTCGACATTATCCACTTCAGCATGACAGCATTTCTGTTGGAGCCGGGCGAGGATATGAGGCTGGAGGATATCACTATCGAGAACATCCGGATCCACGGCGAAGGCCAAAGGGAGTTTATCCGCCTGCGCCCCGTGGTTAACCAGTATATGCGCAAGAAGGTGCCCGGATTCATCCGCAAAGTCCGGTTCAGCAATATAACAGTAGACGGCCAAAGCGGGCAATACCTTGTACAGATAGAAGGTGCTGATACTGAGCATGACGTTCGCGACGTGACCTTCGAGAACGTGTCGATAGTAGGCTCGAAATTAACTAAAACGTCCGGGCCGGTGCATATCGGCAAAAACACTAAAAACGTGCGTTTCCATACGGAGGCTCAATGAACGACCGCCGACCTTTTGCCGACACGTTAACAAATAGGAAGTATGCCACAAAGTCACAAAATTAATTTCACCTGATTCGGCCTTTTCGGGCGACGGATAACAAATATTTAGTCTTTTTTGTTCACCTTCAAAGTGCCTAAACGATATCGGCGGTTGCCGGAGGTGTCGATGATGTGTCTTACGCTGCCGAGCCGGTCATGCAGATAGGAATATCGCAGGGCGGTGAAGCGGGCGATGTGTGGCTCAACTGATCCACAAGTATTAAAATTCATCTTTTTTCACAAACCGAGATAAACCCGGTATAGCCTGGAGTAAAAGAGCCTTTTCGTGGTCAGATAAACAGAAATATGCGTCTTTTTCATGAGCAATTGAGACCAGCCAGGGGGCACCGTGAGTTCTCGAGAAAGACAGATCCTCGGGAAGGTTCGGCTGGCACCAATCGTATAGCCTACTACTCGATTCCTTGAGAATACGCGCACATTCGCTGTTGAGAGAGTATCTGAAAACCTGAGCCTTGTCACCTAACAATTTAGTTCCGGGCCATTCGGAGCGCATACCTCTCTCTATCAGAAAAGGTTCCAGTTTTACTAAAACTCTCTTCCCGGGAGAGGCTAACGGTATCGTTTCCCGGACAACGAGAAGCGCTTCACGACACACACGGGTGGCATAATCAAGAATATCTCTATATAGTTTTCCTTTCGGTTCCCGGATTAAACTGAAATGGTCTCTTTTCATAATAGTCTCAGTCTATAATCTTAATATGGGTGTATGGGCCAATGACTATGTGCCAGAAATCGACGACTGCTCGCACCGGATGGATTTCATGGGGACGATAGTTAACCATATATTCTTTAGACCACCGCAAGAGAATCTTGGCCTCTTCACGATACCTCCGCTGTTATTTAGTTCCATTAATATTACCGGCAAATCACACACGATGTCAAAAATATATTTACGCTTTTCTACTTCGGTGGAATCCTTGAAAATTCGATTGCCATCGGGGTCATATTTTAGGTTTTCTTCTTTTTCTTTGTTGTTTTGCGTTGTCCACGTTGTATCGTCCAAAGAGGGTCAATCATTTGTGAATCCCACCGCTCGTAGGCATCCTGCATTTCTTTGAGAACGTCCGGCTTTTCTCTTTTCAGGTCTTTAGTCTCACCAATATCCGAGGCAAGGTTGTAGAGCCCGGTCTCGTTGCCCATCTTGACAAGTTTCCAATCGCCTTTTCTTGCCGCGTGGTTCCGGCCGCTTCGCCAAAAGAGAGTTTCGTGGGGAGTCTGTTTTTTCTCGCCGGTCAAAAAGGGCAGCAGATTTACACCGTCAAACTTGCGGCCTGATGGAAGCTCCGCCCCCCCTGCTGCCGCCGCCGTCGGGAGGATATCAAGCGAAACGACCGGATTATTGTACGTTCCGCCCGCCTTCAAGTAGCCTGGCCATTGCACCATAAAGGGTACACGAACACCGCCCTCATACATCGTGCCCTTGGTAGCGCGCAGCGGGTCATTGCGAGAGCCGTTTGCCCCAGTCGGGCCGCCATTGTCGTTGATAAAAAACAACAGCGTGTCTTTTTCCAGGCCTAACTCTCGCAGCTTGGCCAGGAGCTTGCCGATGCCCTCGTCCATAGCGGTCAACATCCCGGCATAGATGCGACGCTTTTGCTCTGTAATATGTTTGAAGCTGTCCTTGTAACGCTGCGGAGCCTGCATCGGCGTGTGGACAGCGTTGTAAGCAAGATAAAGGAAGAAAGCCTCGTTGTGATGGCGTTCAACAAAGGCGACCGCCTCGCGCGAGAAGGCATCTGTGAGGTACTTTTTCTCATCGACCGGCTTGGTGCCGCGCAGGATGGGATTGAATGTCCCCAGCCCCGGTTCAATATAGGAGTGACCGCCGTGTAGGAATCCGAAGAATTCGTCATATCCGCGTTTGAAGGGATGGAAGTGCGGCGCCATTCCAAGATGCCACTTACCTACGGCACCGGTGACATAGCCGGCGGACTTGAGTACGTCTGCCATCGTCACCTCCGTCAGCGGCAGGCCGACATGTTCTCTTAAACCTCCAGGCGGCGGACCGGTATTGAACTCGTGGCCGAAACGCTGCTGGTAGCGACCCGTCGCCAGCCCCGCGCGAGTCGGACTGCACACGGGACAGGAAACGTACCCATTCGTGAAACGGACACCCTTTCGCGCGACCGAATCAATATTCGGCGTCGGTATATCTTTGCACCCCTGGCAACCGATGTCAGCGTACCCCATATCGTCGCTGATAATAACTACGATATTCGGCTGTTTTGCTTTGACCTTTTTTCTTTGGCCTGCACTCGCGCAGCCAATAGATTCTGTTAGCATCGGCACCGAAGCCGCCGCCAAACCAATCGCCTTCAAAAATTCTCTTCTCGTCTGCTTTTCCAGACCTGTTCTCCTGCCATTTATTCAATTTCACTGCGGCTCATTTTTCGTCCAGGGCATCCCCGCGGTCTTGTTTGGTGATTCGCCATTGTAACAGCAGGATGGCGACAGCCAGTGTGAAACCGAAGGCAACATCGCCGGCGACAAACCATAAGAACCAGCCAAAGCCACCGCTCGCAAGGGCGGGAACACCGTAAATCACAAATCCGACAACAGCCATCAGCGACCAAAGGGCGACTAAACGGATAGCCCCGGCATAGCGACGTACATCGGCGGAGAATACCAACATCATTGCGCCTAATAGTACATAAAAAGCAGAGAGCAGTCTGGCCAGGTAAGACACAAGCACCTTAACCGGCGTCCCGGGTTCGGCAAGCTCTGTACCCCGGACAAGCCAGGAGTGCGGCATAAAAACTGCTACGATGGCAGGCAGAGTTACTATCCCAACGACTCGAAGCAGCAGCTTCAAGTAGCGTTCCGAGGTATTCATCTTAACTGCTTTCGGACTCACGGTTACTGATAAAATCCCTTTTATATTACATTGTGGTATGTAATCCTATTCCATAGACAGCAAAAGAGCAAGGCCAATCCTCAATAAGACATACTATACTGTGGCTTGACGATTGTTTTTCTCACCGGAATTCATACTTGGCACGACATGAATTTTCATAACCGGCACAACTTTTAACTGCTTCAACGCGGTTTTACAGCCGATATCTAAGGGGCAGATTGTGTAATCTATTGCAAATAGAAAACTTAACACGTATGATAGAGTGGCAAAGTTAACTTATACGGGGTCAAGTTATGGACAGCAATAGTCCCAAAATATCGATAGTTGTGCCACTGCTGAATGAGCAGGACAATATCGGTCCGCTCTATAAACAAATCACACAAAACCTGGCCGGTAAATACAACTACGAAACAATATTCATAGACGACGGCAGCAGCGATAACAGCTTCACGGTATTAAGCGAGCTGCAAAAGGCGGACAATAAAATCCGTGTCATCAGGTTCCGCAAAAATTTCGGTCAGACTGCTGCACTGGCCGCCGGTTTTGCCCACGCAAGAGGCAGCATCATCGTGGCAATTGACGCTGATTTGCAAAACGACCCGGCGGACATACCTGAAATGATTAAGAAACTCGACGAAGGATTCGATGTGGTAAGCGGCTGGAGAAAAAAAAGACACGACAACGCCATTACCAGGCTGATTCCTTCCAAAATCGCCAACTGGCTTATCGCTAAAATTACCCGGGTCAAACTGCACGACTTCGGCTGCACACTTAAAGCATACCGCAAGGAAGTCCTGGATGAAACGAAATTGTACGGCGAAATGCACCGCTTCATCCCCGCCCTGGCAAGCTGGAATGGAGCCAACATCTGTGAAATGGTAGTCAACCACAGGCCGAGAACCGCCGGCGCCGCTAAATACGGGCTCAGCCGAACATTGAAGGTCGTATTAGACCTTATTACCGTCAAGTTCCTCGGCTCATTTTCCACAAAGCCAATCTATATCTTCGGCGGACTCGGAATATTAAGCGGACTTGGAGCGGTAATCTCCGGCCTGGTCGTGCTCTATCAAAAATTCGTGAACGATTTTCCCATGAACAGAAATCCGCTGTTGTTTTTAACGGCACTGCTGATTACTACCACTATTCAGCTCATTCTGATGGGCCTTCTCGCCGAGCTTCTGGTCCGAACATATCACGAATCACAAAATCGCCCGACTTACGTCATCAAAGAGATTCTGGAATCGACAAGTGGTCGCAGCAAAGATACCGGAGACAAGAAATGAGCAAACCGGCTCCAAAGAGAAAGCTGCCGAAAAAACATACAAAACCACAAAAACGAGAATCCGCCCTCCTTGCTGCACTTCAAAACAACAACAAGTTGCTGGTCATTGCAATAATAGCACTCGTGGCAGCAATACCTTTCGTGCTCGGAAAATACTTCGAGTTCAATTCTCCCGGGCCCTTCGACAGCGGCGCGTATGTCTATTCAGCAAAACACATACTCGACGGGGCGGTGATTGGCATCGATGAAAAACCAAGCGCCCAACTGGGGACGCTGCTGGTCAATATGCTGGGAGTATGGCTCTTTGGCTTTAGCGAAACAGGCCCCAAGCTCATTCAGGGAATTTTACAGGCTGCCGCTTTGGTCCTCATGTTTATCGCCCTGCGAAAGCTCTTCGGCACACTACCTGCCGCAATCAGTGTCATAGTGGCTTCAAGTTATCTGTCGGCCCCCCTCATTGCAAAGTTCGGCAACGTCAAGGAACAATATATGATTGCCTTTATGGTGATGGCAATAAGCTGTTTTGTGCTCCGGCAGCTCGGCGGCCGATGGTGGTGGGCCGTTTTAACCGGCGCATTCATGAGTTGGGCGCCCCTCTTCAAGCCGACAGGAACATCCGCTATAGGGGCAATCGGTCTGTTTATCATCCTCCAGCCCCTCT
>Ga0307445_10000144_pt1 | contig 33747 bp, 32 predicted proteins | sample SalMarSW160330MG_FD_202147 | JGI IMG/M metagenome (GOLD analysis project Ga0307445, IMG submission 202147) | Salt marsh sediment microbial communities from the Plum Island Ecosystem LTER, Massachusetts, United States - SW1603-30 | ecosystem: Environmental > Aquatic > Marine > Intertidal zone >... | reverse complement strand
ACCCGAATCGTCTCGCCAGCCTGCGTTCCCGGCTTAATCTTCACCGTAGTCTGCCCATCCAAAGTCGGCACCGAAACCTCTGCGCCGAGAGCCGCCTGAGGATAACCGATAATCAGCACGTGCCAAAGGTCATCACCTTCCCGTATAAACAACTCATGCTGCGCGATATGCACCAGAACGTAAAGGTCTCCAGTTTCGCCACCGTTAGGCGCCACTCCACCTTCGCCTCTGAGCCTAAGCTGGTACCCCTCATCTATACCCGCTGGCACTTTCACGTTTATCTTTCGCCGCTTCTTAACCAAACCCGTGCCATGGCACTTATCGCAAGGCGATTCAATAAGCATGCCTCTTCCCCTGCAGTTGGCACAAGGCGTAACCTGCACGTACATGGCAAAGCTGCTTCGCCTCATGTTCCTGACTCTGCCTGCACCGTTGCATTTCGGGCATGTTACGGGAGAAGTCCCTGGGCTTGCGCCTGAACCTCCGCAAACTTCGCATTTCTCGGTTCTCGGAACCACAATTTCCTTCTCAACGCCTTTCGCCGCCTCTTCAAGCGTTAACCCAAGGTCGTAAACAAGGTCTTGACCTCTGTTGACTCTTTCCCTGAAGCCGCCTCCGCCGAATCCGCCTCCAAAAAGAGTGCGAAACAGGTCTCCAAAACCGAAGCCTATGTCGCGGAATATTGAGTCAAAATCGGCGCCTCTGAAAATGTCTTCGGGCGTGTAACGCTGGTCGAATCCAGCGTGACCTAGCGTGTCGTACTGCTGTCTTTTCTGGTCATCGGATAAAACTGCGTATGCTTCAGAGATTTCCTTGAATTTTTCTTCAGCTTCAGGCGCCTTGTTCCGGTCAGGATGAAACTGCATGGCTAGTTTTCTGTAAGCATCTTTGATTTCGTCTTTAGAAGCGTTCTTGGATACGCCGAGAACCTCGTAGTAATCTCGTTTTTCAGCCATGCACTTTACCGCTAAATTCGAAATGCAACTTCTTAATCAAAACTCTTTCGGCTGTCACTTCACTTCGTAATCTTCCGAGTCAACAACTTTTTCGCCGTCACCTGCTTCTCCAGATGGTGGAGGTTGCTGGCTCTGCTGCGCGCCTGCCTGCGCCTGCTGCTGTTTCGCCTGCTCAGCCGCTGCCTGCTGATAAATCACCGTGCCTATTTCCTGCAGAACTTTCTGCAACTCCTCGGTTTTCGCCTTCACCTGTGCCATGTCGTTGCTGGCTAAAGCGTCTTTCAACGCCGAAACCGCTGTATCCACCTTGCCCGTTTGCTCTTGCGTCAGCTTATCCGCCAAATCTTTCTTTGTTTTCTCAGCAGTGTAGATCAAGCCGTCGGCGTTGTTTCGCAATTCAGCTTCTTCGCGTTTCTTCTTATCCTGCTCAGAGAACTGATCTGCTTCTTTGACCATGCGCTCCTTTTCTTCATCTGATAGCTTCGTGGATGCTGTGATTGTTATTTTGGCTTGTTTTCCTGTTGCCAAGTCTTTGGCAGTCACGTTCAGTATGCCGTTGGCGTCTATGTCGAAGGTGACTTCTATTTGTGGAACGCCTCTTGGCGCTGGCGGCAAATCTACAAGGTTAAACGTGCCGAGAGAAACGTTGTCCGTTGCCATTGCTCGTTGACCTTGAAGCACGTGGATGGTGACGGCTGTTTGGAAGTCAGCTGCTGTCGTAAACACCTGAGTTCTTTTCGTGGGAATGGTCGTGTTCTTATCAATTATCTTGGTGAATACGCCGCCTAAAGTTTCCACGCCAAGCGACAACGGCGTAACATCCAGCAGCAACAGGTCTGTGACTTCGCCTGTGATAACTGCACCCTGTATGGCAGCGCCTATGGCAACGCATTCCATGGGGTCAACGCCGCGTTCTGCGGGTTTGCCTAAAATTTTCTCGACGAACTTTTGCACGAGTGGCATTCGGGTCATGCCGCCGATGAGAATTATCTTGTCCACATCGGTTGGCGTTAGCTTGGCGTCTTCTAGGGCTTTGAGTAGGGTTTTCTGGGTTTTTTGCACGATTGGCTGCGCTAAGCTTTCGAGTTTGGTTCTTGTCACCGCAAGATGCAGATGTTTGGGTCCTGAGCTGTCTGATGCTATGAAAGGCAGGTCAATGTCGGTGCTCATCAGAGCGGACAGTTCTATTTTGGCTTTTTCGGCTGCTTCTTTCAGTCTTGCCGTTGCCATTTTGTCGTTGGTAAGGTCGATGTTCGTTTGTCTTTTGAACTCGTCCATGATGTAGTTCATTAACGCCTTGTCCACATCGGTTCCGCCTATTTGCGTGTCGCCGCTTGTAGAGAGCACTTGAAACACGCCTTTTCCAAAGTCCATAAGCGTAACGTCGTGGGTTCCGCCGCCGAAGCTGAACACGAGTATTTTCATTTCTTTTTCCAGCTTGTCTATGCCGTAAGCAAGGCATGCGGCTGTGGGTTCGTTGATTATACGCATGACTTCGAAGCCTGCGATTTCGCCTGCGTCTTTGGTGGCTTGGCGCTGGTTGTCGTCAAAATGTGCTGGAACGGTTATGACCGCTTTTCGTGTAGTGCTGCCCAAGTAGCTTTCTGCGTCTTTCTTGATTTTCTGCAGGATGAACGCTGAAATCTGTTGTGGGGTGTATTCTTTTCCGAAAATGTTTGTCTTGTAGGTTGTTCCCATTTTTCGTTTTATTTCAAAAATTGTTCCTTCTGGGTTGGCGGTTGCTTGGCGTTTTGCCGGTTCCCCTATTAAGAGTTGCCCGTCTTTCGTGAAGGCTACGACTGAGGGGAACATTTTTCCCGCCATGGTGGGTCCTTCGGCGCTTGGGATTACCGTGGCTCTTCCGCCTTCGTAGATGGCGGCTGCGGAGTTTGTGGTTCCCAAGTCTATTCCTAAAACTTTTTCTCCTGTTTTTGCATTACTCATTTTTTTATTTCACCTTTTGTGATTTTGATGATTTGACGGCGACTTTGACGATGCTGGGTCTAATCACTTTGTCTTTCATTTTATATCCTTTTCTTACTTCTTCGGTTACAACGCATGCTTCAACATCGTCTCGTTCTGCCGCAGAAATAGCGTGATGGCATGCGGGGTTAAAAATTTTGCCTGCTCCACATTCTATCGGCGAAATGCCTTCTTGCTCAAGAACTTTCCTGAGTTTTTTAAGCGTCATTTGAACGCCTTCAATGAGAGGTTTGGCAGAATTCGCTGTTTGGGCGGTTTTGAGGGCCATTTCTAACTCGTCTTGAACATCCAGCAGCTGGGTAACCAAGCGTTCAGTGCAGTATTTTGTTGCTTCTTCTATTTGCCTGTCCGAGCGTTTCTTGAAATTCTCGTAGTCGGCTTGTAAATACTTTAGCCGTGTTAGGTAGTCTTCTGAACGCTTCTTTTCCGCTTCTAAGAGCTTGGTAGAATCAGTCTGCTGGTTTGTTTCCTCTGCCATTAAAGCATGCTCCTACGATTACAATTTTTTAGCGTAAACACACAGAAATATACTTTTCGCCCTTGTTAAACAAAAACGGCGGTGCTTCAGAATTTGCTGCGGTTAAGAATAAGCGGAAATTTCTATTCTTGGAGCAGTTTTAGTTTTTGCAGTATTCTCCTGAACTCTTCCTCTTTCAGTGAGGCTTTTCTTCCGTTCGCGTAGATTTCCTTGACTTTTGCCACTGTTTTCATAAGGTCTTCCGCAGTTGGAGTTTTTCCTGCTAGCTTCGTTATCTTATGTTTGATTATGCCTTTTCCTGACTGTTTGCCTATGGTTAAGCGTCGCGTGTTGCCCACAAGTTCAGGCGGATAAGGCTCGTACGTCTTTGGGTCGTTCAACACTCCGTGCGTGTGGATTCCTGATTCGTGTGCAAAGCCGTAATCGCCAACTATAGCTTTGTTGGGTGGAACGATGTAGCCTGTGGCTTTGCCGATGAAGTCGGCTGTCTGTTTGAGCTTTTCGGTTTTGTCTTTGAATTTTTTAACGCCGTAATGCATGCATAGGTTTAGTATGACTTTTTCAGTTTCAGCGTTGCCGGCTCTTTCGCCTATGCCTAAGAACGTTGTGCTCGCGTAAATCTTGTCCCACACGCCGGATGCTGCGCGAATGGCGGCTACGGTGTTTTCAACTGCGTTGCCGAAATCGTCATGGGTGTGAATTTCGATGTTCGCAATCTTCGTTTCTTTCCGTATTGCGCAGACTTTGGCGGGAATACCATTGGGCAAAGGCGCATTTGCGTCTGAAAGTCCTATGCCGACAGTGTCGCACACTCGGTAGCATTCTGCACCCGCATCGGCTACGGCGTTTATGAATTTCTTTTCGAATTCCCAGTCTGCACGGGTGCTGTCTTCGCCGTGGACGAACCCTCTCAGCCCATGCGTTTTAGCCGCATATTCAACCACTTCAACCAGGTTAGCTAGAATCTCGTCATGGGTTCGGTCAGGCCACTTGGCTTTGAAGTGTATGTCCGATACTGGATGTGAGATGCCTACTTCGTTGAAACCGCACTGCAAGGCGCTGTCGATGTCTTCTTTAACTGCACGGCACCATCCAGCCAAGCGCATGTCCAAGTTTAGGTCTTGGATTAGTTTGGCTGCTTTTTTGTCGGGTTTTTGGTAATGGAACACTTCAATTCTTTCAACGCCTATGTCGTTTAGGAGCTGGGCTATTTTCGCGGAGTCTTCGGGTCCAACGGCTAAACCGGGCATTTGGATTCCGTCTCGAAGGGTGGTGTCATCTATTATGGGTTCAGTTTTCAAACTCAGTTTGAAATAAAAATCGTTTAGTTCCATTTTGTCTACGCTGCTTATTTGTGGCTTTTCTCTGTTGGAGGCGTGGTGTTTAGATGTTTTCTGGTCGTTGATAAAGTTTTCTGATTGTTTTCTGAAAGATTGTTCAGTGAAGAATGTTACGTTTGTGCTGTTTATTTTTGTCTTCACGCATGGGAAAGTTTACTTTCATCGAGGCAAAGCAGAGGGTTAAGCGGTTTATCCGTGAAGCGAAGGTTCTTTTATGGGAAGACTTTTAAAATCCAAGTGTTTCTTGAGAAGCTATGAGGTTGCTCAGCGCGGTAAAAGCCACTTTGAATAGCAAAAGGTTTTGGCTGTGGCAAATAAGCGGGGCGATTATCTATGCCATACCTGTTGTGATTCGTTTCGCTTTGAATCAAGTTGACATTCCTATTTTGAATTTTCCTGGGTTTTGGATTGGCCATTTCATTCCTGGGAATTTTTTGGAAAAAGTTCTGGTTAACGCGTTTTTTCCTGGAGGCGCAGGTGGAGTTGCCGGAGAAATCTTGGTTGACAATTACAGGGGTGAGGCTGTCAAGGGGAAAAGTAAGTATTTGTCGCGGCTTGGTGGAGCTTTGCTTCTAACGGCGGTTTGGTCAGCGTTTCAGTTTTGGGGTTTTTCATTGTTGATCACGGTTCCTTGGGGTGGGCATGGGGGTGGAAACCTGTTCGAGCATGCGGTTGTTTTTCCGATAAACTTCACGTTGGCTGCGTTTTCCATTTTCACCCCTGACGTTGTGAATTATGTTAAATCAAAATTGACAAAAGCTTCTTGATTTTTTCAGAATGCCCATGTTCCAGAGGCAAACAACCAGGTAAAGAAGGCTAGCGCGACAAAAGAAACAATTGTTATCGTGACGGTTGAGGTTTTTTTGCGGGAGAGAAGCGCGAAAAGCATGAACATGGGGAACATGCTCAACACGTATCGGGGGATGCTTATCCAAAAGCTTGTGGAGACGGCTAGCATCCAAATCAGCAGCATGTACAAGGCGTAGGATGGGCGTAGTTTATGTTTGTAGGTGGCTATGAAGCTTGTTATGACCATGGTTAAGCCTAAAGCGGCGAAGATTAGTTGGGCGTATCCGATTGTGATGTTGTCGGGGTATGCGCTGTTGGTTGTCCATCCTATTGTTCCGAGTAAGCCTTCTATGGGGTTTAGTGTTTCGAACCAGTGTGTGCGTTCGATTTCGATGAAGGTGAAAAAGTTTCCTGTGACTTGGTAGTTGATTAGTAAGTATGTTAGAAAGCCTAAGGCGGGAAGGATTGTCCAGGTTATTTTGGGGTCTGTTGCTTTTATTTTCCATTCTTTTTGATGGAGGTATTCCACGATGAGTACGGGTAAAAGCAGGAGTCCGGCGATTCTTGTGAGCGAGGCGAGTAAGCCTAGGATGCCTGCGTAAGCCCATTTTGCTTTTCTGGCGTAGTATAGGCTTGCGATTACTGTTGCGAGGAATAAGCCTTCGGTGAATACGGCTGATAAGAAGTAGGCGGTGGGGAAAACGCTGAGGAATAGAATGGTTTTTTTGGCTATACTGTCGCTGTAGTCTAGTTTTGCGAGTTTAAACAGGTAGATGACGGCTATGAGGGAGCTTATGTTTGATATGACTAGTCCTGACAGGTTGATGTAGGCGAAATCAAAGGTGATTAACCGTACTAGGAAGGGGTAGAGGGGGAAGAAAACGATTAAGTTGGCGGGGTCGCCTTGGTTGGTGTAGCCGTTCTGTGCGAGGTACATGTAGTGTGGACCATCCCATTTGGCGAACTGATTCAAGAGAAGTTGCGGCGGGTTTGTTGGGTCTCCGTTTGCAAGCGCGGTTGTGTAGGCTGATGTGTAGCCGATGGAGAAAACCAGCAGTTTAGCTATTATCGCTATTAGGATGGCGATTTTTAGTGAGTATGGAATTTTCGCGTACCAAGTTTTGATTTTTTGTGTTATCAAGCGGTTCCCCATTTTTTGTAAACGCGGTTTGGCTGTGGCAGTTTGGAGTATTCTGTGATTATATATAAGCTTCGGGGGTTACGCGTGGAACAGTTTATACCCCCCTTATTTAAATGGGGTGCCCAGCACTGTTTTCAACATGTTATTGGTTGCGGAAAACGCCAATACGGTAGACCCCCTCTATAGTTTTCTGCAATGATTGGCTATTAGGCGGCAAATATGATGGTTCGGCGGCGGGAAAGACTGGGTGCCTGTTTCAGGTTGAGGTTTTTTCAAGCGAAACTTGGTTTGTGGATGTGAACGTTAAAAAGGGCCCCTTCGAATATTGTGTATGTGATTTGATTTGTCTGAGAAGATTTCTGAAAAGGCTCCGGTAGACGCTGAGTTGAATATTGATGCGATGCTTCTTGTTGCCGATAAGGTGGCGGATTTGTTGGATGTGGATATTAAGGAGCCGTTTGAACGGTATGTGTTGCACGGTTAATCTCCATTTTGTATGAGGAAGCGTGGAATTTTTCGTTAGATCCCGAGTTTGAGGCTAAAGTTAGGAATTTAGCTAAGAAGAGCCAGAAGGGTGTAACTGGCGATTAGGCCCCAAGGTTTTGGAAGGTTAAATACAATTTCTCATAGATTTCACTTTGGTGGCTCATGCTTGTCCACTTCGTGTGAATACATTGCAAAGCGTTTTCTGCCTACTTGTTTTTGCCTGCGTTGAACTCGGCGATAAGCTCTTTTGCTCGGTCCATGCGAATTTTTCTTTCCTTAACCATACGCTCCGCCACCTTGTTTATGAGGTCTCCTGTGGCGCCGGCTGCCACGGCTATGTTTCTGGCGTGAAGTGACATGTGGCCGCGCTGAATCCCCTCGTGTGCTAACGCGCGTAGTGCGCCGAGGTTTTGGGCTAAGCCGACTGCGGCTAGCACTTCGGCGAACTCGTTGGCTGTTTTTACGCCTAGGATTTTTATGGTGATTTTGGCGATGGGATGCGTGCGTACGGCGCCGCCTATCAGCCCCACGGCCATGGGCAACTCAATCGTGCCTTTGAGGTCACCGTTTTCAGTTTTTTCCCATGTGGACAGTGAGGTGTACTTGCCTGTGATGGCGGCGTAGGCGTGGGCGCCCGCTTCTATGGCGCGGTGGTCGTTGCCCGTGGCGAGGATAACTGCGATTATGCCGTTCATGGCGCCTTTGTTGTGTGTGGCTGCGCGGTACGGGTCTGCGGCGGCGAACGCGGAGGCGTTTACGATGCCGTCTACGACTTCTTCTCCTCCCACGGCTTCTTTGGGCACGGTGCACCAGGCTCTGGCGAGGCGTTTTGTGGCTAGGTTGCTGATTATCCGCAGGTAAACGTGTCCGCCAGTGATGCGCTCTATTAGCGGCGCGACGGCTTCTGCCATGGTGTTGACGGCGTTGGCGCCCATGGCGTCGCGGCAGTCCACGTGCAACTCCACGATAAGCATGGGTCCGACGGTGGTGCTGATTACTTTGGCGTCTAAGTCTTTTGCGCCGCCGCCCACCGAAGCCAACACGGGGTCTTGAGCGTTCGCTTCTCCCAAGATTTCCTGCTTCGCCGCCAGAACGCGATGCTTCGCCGCTTCAGCGTCTGCGATGCCAACCACCTGTATCTGCCCTATCATCACGGGCGGCGTGCTGCTGGTGTGGAAGCCTCCGCCTTCGCGCACCATTTTCGCGGCGTAGCTTGCTGCCGCCACGACGGATGGCTCTTCGATGGCCATGGGAATGAGGTAGTCGCGGTTGTTGATGAGGAAGTTGACGCCTATGCCCAGCGGCAGGGGGAACGCGCCGACCACGTTTTCTATCATGCGGTCAGCCGCTTCCAACGGCAAAGAGCCAGTGTCCAGCAGCAATGCGCATTCCTCTTCGGATAAACCAGCAAACTTTTTGACGATTGCTACGCGTTCTTTAGGGGTGAGTTTGTAGAAACCAGAAATCGAAGATGACTTGTTCATGCTATATTCACCATTTTATATTTTCATCGCTAAGGCATAGCATTGGATTATGGTTATTCTACCTTACTTTTCAGAAGCCATAATTTAACATTTACCTTTTCAGGAATAGCTATGATAATTTAAAAAAATACGAAATAGAGAAGAAAAAGAGGAGGATTAACTGTAGGTCAATGTTATTGTGAATGCTAGATAACCAGTTGTGGCATCAGTCAATGGGTCTATTTCAAAGCGGACAAACAAAGTCTCTGAAGAAGCAATGCTAATGCCTGTTGCAGTTCCTTCAGAAAGTATGCTTAGATCGCCAAGTCTATCTCCAGCAGTGTTATAAACTACAAGATTAAAGGTAGTGAAATCGGCGATATCTCCAGCGGTAATAGCTGATGACAAATCAAATGAAATACTTGTAGCATTGTTGTTAGTTAGTTCAAGGGCATCAGTAAAGTTTTTGCAGCACTGAGAAGTTTAGACCATTTACGGTGTGTCCATCAATTGTGGTCCCAGCAGGTGCATTTTCCCCTGCAGCCCACACTAGTTCGCTACCAGTAATAGTGGCGCTTCCATTGATGTACATATAGCTGTAGACCTGCGCGCTAACTGTTGCTAAGATTAATGAGGCTATCAGTAATCCTACGATTTTTAGGCTTTTTTTGTTCTTTAAAGTGTTCAATTTCATTTTGTTTTTTCACCTCCGTTTTCGGTGTTTTTCTTTAAGGGTTTCTTTCCAAATCCTAAGCAGGATGTAAAGGCTGACGCCCAGAACTATCATGCATGCTATGGCGAGGGCGATGGCTGAAGACACGAAGACGCCTGTGCTCCATGTGGGCTTGTAGAGTGCGTATATGGCTGCGCCGGTTATCGCTGCGCCTGAGCCGACTGCGATGTACCACCATTTTGGTTTAAAGAACAGGTATGTGCCGAACCCGACGACGAAGGTGTCGAAGACGACTATGCCGATGAACGTGGCTTCCCATGAGACCTGCGGAAATATGGCTACGGGGTGTGTCATGCCGGCGGAGTAGCTTGCGAGGAAGAATGTGACTATGGCGAAAGAGGGAAAGGATACGGTTATGAGGAAGGCTTTTGCGTAGTTGAGCAGTTTCTTGATTACTCCGAGGTACATGTTGATTGCCACGATGTTCGCTAGGGCTACGATGAGGTAGATGAGGCTGAACCAGAAGCGGGTGTAGTCTCAGAACAGTGTCATGAATTCTTTGGCTACGATGAGTTGTCCGAAGCCGGCGAGGGAGGCGACTTGGTAGAGGTAGGGGAGTTGCCAGGGGAAGTGTTTGTCGAGGAGGCAGGAGAGTAGGCTTATCGCTAGGAATAGGTCTATGCCCAGCAGTAGGAAGAATTCGGGCTGTAGTGGGGTTGCTATTGCTGTGCGCTCTCGTCATTGAAGTCGGATTCTTGTTCCGAACCCTTATGTGTCAGAGTTTACGGGTGCAGTAAAATAAATATTGTGTCGTAATATTCAATAAACCTTATTGTACAACACAAATACACAAACAAACAACACAAAAAACCAACACACTAACGCGGCATCGCAACCGCATCAATACCCAAACGCTTCTCTATCTCCCTAGCCAACGTGGCCCCATGACGCACCCGATAATTATCCGTAACCACCCGCTTAGGCTTACAACGACGAACATACTCAATCAAACCATCAAAATCCGAATGATCACTCAACGCCACCACATGCTCCCGCTCCCCAATCTGCCTACAAGGCGAACGAAACTCCCAACCACTCACACAAATACGCGAACTCCCCAACAGCCCAACACGCCCACGCGCATTCATATGATAAAACGCCACACACGGCAAATTCCCCTCCAACAACTCCTTCCCCTCATTCTCAGTTGAAAGCGCCAAACAACCCAACTGCATCCCATGCGCCTCACAAACCTTAGAAACACGAAGAACCCGCTCAGGCATAACAAACGGCACACAAACGTCAGCCCGATGCAAAATCTGCATAACCTCCTGCAACTTACCATGATAACCAAACACGTAAACCGCGCCATGCCGAAGCCGCTTCTCAACCATGGAAACAAGCAGCTCACACACATCCACCTTAAACGCCCGCCTAAACGAAGGACTCCCATAAGTCGCCTCCACCACAAGAGTATCACAATCCAGCAAAGGCTCCGTACCGTCAACCCTGAAATCACCCGTGTACGCCACTCTGCCGCCCTCAGCGTCCTCAACCACCACCTGAGCCGCACCCAAAATATGATCCGCCTTAACAAGCGAAACCCGCTCGCCCTCATGCTCCACAGTCTCGCCGTAATCCAAAACCTCCACCGCATCATGGTCAAGCGACAACGAACCATTCACAACCCCAATAAGGTCACGAGTAGCAGCCGTCATCAAAACACGCTTACCACACCGCACACTCCGCCTCAAACCAGCCAAATGATCCGCATGAGCATGCGTAACCACACGCAAAGGCCTATCCGCGTCAAACGCGTCACAAGCCACCGAATCACCCAGCAAAACCGCGCCCCGCTCACTCACCCCAGCCTTACCAGACACGCACTTCACCCTCCACTAAGCACTCCGCTCCGACAACCACTCAACAAGCGAAACCGGATCCTCGCACTCAATCGTAACCCTCAACGGACCCAAAGGAGACTCCGCAACCTCCTCACAAAACGACACGTGACCGGCAAACGCCACCTGCTTATTAAGACAAAAACGAATAGCCCCGTCCCTCACGCCTCCAAACAGCGCCCTTCTTGCCGCGTCGCGAATGCGATCCGACCGAAGCAAATTACGAAACTGTACAAGCGCCTCGCGCCCCTTCGCCTCGCCAACCAGCACGCCGCCCTTAAAACCAGGCTTAACCTCCATGGACACGCCGTCAAACATGTTCGCCACAGCCTTCTGCACCTTCGCCTCATCCTCCGTCAAGTTCACGTCAGCCTCCACCCGAACCGTTACTTCATCCAATGCTCCTCAATCCTCTGAATAAACCTTTTCACAGCCGCCTTCGCTTTAGCTTTGCTGGTTTCGTTCACAACAAGATACTCAGCCAGGGCAATGGCGTCGCCTAAACCCACGCCTAGTTCGCGCAGGTCCCGCTCACGAAAAACCTCCCAGCCGTCAGGGTCATCACTTCGCTGCCGACGGTAAACCCTGTTAAACCTTGTCTCAGGCGAAGCGTACACGGCAATTAAACTGAAACTGGAAAAATGCTCCTTGAACGCGTCAACCTCACTCAAACTCCTCACGCCGTCCACAATCACCTTCGCACATTCCTGCTGCTCAATCTTCGGGATACACTTGTCAGCCACCACGCTGGCTCCACCCTTCCGCCTCAACTCCAGCATCACCCGCCCCACATTCTTCGGAGTCAGCTCCAACCCACGCTTCAAAGTTTCCTCCCTCACCACATCACCCATAACAACCACGCCGAAACCCAGCGCCGCTGCAGTCTCCACCACCAACGACTTGCCCGAACCAGGCATACCAGCCAACCCCACAACAAGTTTATCCGCGTTCATACAGCACACTTTTTTCATTTCCTACAATAACAGCATTCAAAATTAAAAAGCATTTATGAGAGGAAAATGTAAAAAGTACCCGTGAGAGAACAGAAATGCCCGAGCCCATAAGAAGCTTCCTAGCCTTCGACATCGAAAGCGACACCGTTTTAAACAGGCTTGCGGCTGCGCAGCGCCAGCTGCTTCAAACGGGCGCCGACGTGAAACTCGTCGAACCCCAAAACATCCACATTACCATCCGCTTCCTCGGAAACATCACCCCGACAACTGTTGAAAACATTTTTGACGAGATGAAGCAAGTCCAGTTTACCCCGTTCAACGTGCAAATCAAAGGGTTAGGCGCCTTCCCCAACCCCCGCTACCCAAGAGTCGTCTGGGCAGGCATAACCGAAGGCGCAGAACAACTGCAAAGCGTCTTCAGTCAGCTGGAACCCAAGCTGCGCAGTTTAGGCTTCACCCCCGACACCCGAGGATTCAGCCCCCACCTAACCATCGCCCGCGTCCGCTCAAGCCAAAACAAACAGCAACTCGCCGAGTTCCTAACCAAAAACGCCAACTACGAAATCGGCCCAGTCGACGCACGGTGCCTCCGCCTCAAAAAAAGCGCGCTAACGCCCAGAGGACCCATATACTCAACGCTTAAAGAGGTCTGCCCACCGTAAGGTAACAGCCATGCAGAAACTAAACGCAATTCACCAAGAAATTCTCCAGAAAATCACGCCCACTCAAGCCGACAGGGCAAAAATACAAGCGTTAGCCGAGGACTTACAGGGGAAAGTGCTCCGCGCCTGCAAAGAGCAAGGCGTCAACGCAATCGTACGCGTCGAAGGCTCAGTGGCGAAGGACACGTGGCTAAGGGAAGAACCCGAAATCGACATATTCATGCGCCTGCCAACCACCATACCCCGCAGAGACCTCGGCGAAATCAGCCTCAAAATCGCCCGCAAAGCAACCCAAGGCGCCAAGCATATTGAACGGTTCGCGGAACACCCGTACCTGGAAGCGTTCCTTGACGATGTCAGATTGAACATCGTGCCCTGCTATGATGTCGCACGCGGCGAATGGCACAGCGCCACGGACAGGACACCCTTCCACACGGACTACGTGAAAAACCGCTTGACAGAAGGCTTACGCGGCGAAGTTCGCCTGCTCAAAAAGTTCCTGAAAGGCATAAACGCGTACGGAGCAGAAATAAAAACAGGCGGCTTCAGCGGCTACCTCTGCGAGTTGCTGATACTGCACCACAAATCCTTCATCGACACGCTCCGCGCCTTCGCTGGTTACACGCAGCGAACCGCCATAGACATCGAAGGCTACTACAAGGACAGGGAAAAAGACCTTAAACTGCTCTTTCCAGAACCCCTCGTCATAATTGACCCAGTGGATAAAGGAAGAAACGTGGCGTCCGCAGTGCAGCAACAGAAACTCTACACGCTCGTCGCCGCAGCCAGAGCCTACCTCCAAACGCCCAGCCAAACATTCTTCTATCCACCGAAAACAAAAGCCTTAACCGCAGAAGCCATGAACAGCGAACTGGACCACCGCGGCGCCTCCCTCATATTCCTGACGCTCGAACACACGGAAGCGGTTCCCGACGTATTATGGGGACAACTGTACAAGACTCAGCGGGCACTGCGGAAACTGGCTGAACTTAACGACTTCAAAGTGCTCAGAACCGCGGTCTGGAGCGATGACAAAACGTTCAGCGTGTTCACCTTCGAGCTTGAGCAACGCGAACTGCCGAGCGTGAAGAAGCATCTGGGACCACCCCTCAAACGGGAAAAAGAAACCGAAAAATTCCTCTCCAAATACGCCAGCAACAACAGCGTAGTTTCCGGACCCTACATTGAAGACGGCCGATGGGTCGTGGAGCTACGGCGCAGATTCACCGACGTTACCGGGCTTCTTGAGGAGAAACTGCAGAACGGCGGCAGAAACACAGGCGTGGCGGAGCTGATGGCTCAGGCATTTCGGGAAAAACTCACGGTTCTGGTCAACGGTGAAGTGGCGCAAGTCTACGGGGGCAACCGAGATTTCGCGGAGTTCCTCACAAGGTTTCTTTCTGGCAAGCCATTCTGGCTAGAAGCCGCCGAGGCTTAACGCTATAAGCGCCGTGCCCATGAGCCAGCAGTAGAACGCGAACAGGTAAAATTTCCTGCCAGCCAGCGCCTTCCACAGAAGCTTTAACGCGAAATAGCTAACCACCATCGACACCGCGATGCCCACAAGGATTTCCGTCCAGCCAACGCCTACAAGCGTCAGCGTCGCATGCTGCTCGTACAGTGTTAAGCCTAAAGCGCCGAGAACTGCCGGCACAGAAAGCAGAAACGAAAACTTGAAAGCCTTCTCGCGTCTTAAGCCAAGCATAAGCGCCGTGGCGATTGTTAACCCGCTTCGGGACAACCCTGGAATCAAAGCTGCACCCTGAGCGGCACCTATGACCAAGGCGGCAATGTACGTGACATGCTCCTTTTGCTCAGTCCCGGTTTTTGAAGCGTAAAGCACCACGCCGCATGTTAGGAAGGCGCCAGCTATGGGCAGGAAACTGTTGAAGACCGTTTCTGTGGTGCCGCTGAAGACCACGCCGATAAGCGCAGTGGGAACGGTGCCAACGATGATAAGGGGAATTAGTTTTCCGTTTTCCGATTTGAAGTCGCCCTTCACAAGTGCCACGGAGACTAGTTTGATGTCTTTCCGAAAGAACAGAAGGATAATTATGAGCGTTCCCACATGCAGCGTGACATCAAAGAGTAGGGGAAGGGTTAACCCTAGCAACTGTTCAGTTATTCGGAGATGCCCTGTGCTGGAAATGGGCAGCCATTCGGTCACGCCTTGAATGAAACCTAGTAATATCGCTTGTAATGGGTCCATGTGCAGTCCGCTGTTTCATGCTTAATTGTTTATTGCGTTACGGAGTGATACCAGCTGATTATGTACTCGGGCAGCTTCAGTCCTCTTTGACCCAGCCGTTCAGCCAGCTTAACAGGCAAGGGGCTTAAGACGTAGGCGGCTCGCGTATAAAACCTTCGTGGAGTGCCAGGTTTCACTTCCTCCTCCAAGACAATCTTCACGTCGGCTTTCTTGGCTAAGGTCGAATCTGCCGAGCCAGTTATGGCTAGCACGGTGCCGTTGAACTTTTTCATCACGTCCGCCCAGAGAATGACTGGTTTGGTTTCCCCAGTGAAAGATAACAGGATTTCGAGGTCTCCGGCTCGCGGGTGAGGAGTGTTAACGCCTCGGGTGACGTACACGTTGTCGCCTAAGAAGCTTTTAATGTGGAAAAGCCTGACGGCCGTCATTTTGGCGATTTCGTTTGCGGTGCCTTTCCCCCCCAGGAACACGTTGGTCCGTTTCTCCATGAGGTCCACAAGCTGCGTGTAGGCTTCAGACTTCATGTTGGCGTCTATCATGGCACCTATCTTTCCGAATTCTTCTCTGCAGAGTTTGAAAACGTCTTCTACTTCCAGGTTTCTGAAAATAGATTCAATCATCATGCACAAGAGAGAAAGCGTGCCCAACTCGAAAATGTCGCCCATCATGCCTGTCTCGCTGTACTCGAATGAAGGCTTGAGTCTCCCTCGCCCTTTAACGTGAACCACATGGCCATATTGCCTTGTGATTTGAGCCAACGGCGATTCTAAACCAGACGTGATGAGTCCCATCGTGAACTTGGAGGTTTTCTTTTCTTCAATGTACCGTGCCAAGTCCTGAGCCATCACTAACGGGTCATCAGAATAGCCGCTTCCAGAATTGATTAACAGCAAGGTTTTCTTGTAGCGGCGTTCAAGGTCACGCGCGGCATCGTACATGCTTTTGCCTGGAAACCCCGGGTCATCCGGCGTTAACACCACTTTGTTTCTCCAGCCGACTTGGCTGAGGGCTATCTGGCTCATAGCAGCGTTTAACGAGTAGAGTGACCTGCCCGAACCGGCGCAGATGACGCAGTCAGCGGCTTTCAACGCTTCATATAAGGGCGCAAGGTTTTTTCGTCTAATGCTGAGTATGTTGTCTCGGATTTTGTTTACGTATCCGATGCTGCTTATCTTTTCTTTTATGCGGACGGCACCTCAAGTCAGAGAGTTCTGACACTCTATATTATTTTTGTGCTTCCAAACCTAAGTCTTTACGTGAACACGCTGAACGGTCTGCTTTTAGGGTTAAAAGAAAAGCGGAAATATCACCTCACGTTGAGTATAGATTAAAAATGTCTGGGGATTCTGGTTTTATTATGGCTGCTGACCAAGCATCTTTTGCTGAGAAAGAGGGAAGCCAAAGTTTTCAAGAGGCAACAGTAGACGAGGTTATCAATCTTTTCAGGTCCGACGTGGAAAACGGCTTGAAAGAAGCCGAGGCGGAAAACAGGCTGAAACGCTACGGGTACAATGAAGTCTCTGAGAAGAAAGTCAACCCGTACCTGAGTTTCGCCAAAAAGTTTTGGGGTCTCACCGCGTGGATGCTGGAAGCCATAATCATACTTTCCTGGTTTCTGCAACGATACACTGACTTGTACATAGTCACGGGGCTTCTTGTTTTCAACGCGGTTTTGGGCTTCACGGAAGAGCAGAAAGCTTCTGGGGCTGTTGAGGCGTTACGGGAGAAACTTCATGTTAACGCGAGAGCGCTTAGAGGCGGAGAATGGAGGGCGCTGTCGGGCAGAGAGCTAGTGCCAGGCGATATTGTTCGGGTTAGAGCTGGGGACTTTGTTCCTGCAGACCTGAAAGTGGTGGCGGGCATGCTTGAAGTTGACCAGTCTGCCCTGACAGGAGAATCGGCGGTAATTGAAAGGAAAACCGGTGATGTGCTGTATTCCGGGTCGATTATAAAAAGAGGCGAGTGCACGGGAATTGTGGTTTTAACAGGAACCAAGACGTATTTCGGGAGAACCGCGCAGCTGGTTCAGATAGCTAAGCCGAAGATGCATATTGAAACTGTGATTTCGCATGTTATAAGGTGGCTGCTGGTGATAGTTGCGGTGTTGATAGTTGTTGCGCTTGTCTTCTCCGTTTTGGAAGCAAAAAACCTGCTTGACCTGCTGCCGATAATCCTGCTGCTCTTGCTTTCAGCCATTCCAGTCGCGTTGCCCGCCATGTTCACGGTAAGCACGGCGGTTGGCTCAATGGAACTCTCCCGGAAAGGCGTCCTCGTAACACGGCTCAGCGCCTCTGAAGACGCGGCGACCATGAACGTGCTCTGCGCCGACAAAACAGGAACCATAACCCAGAACAAGCTTTCCGTGGCGAAGCTGATTCCGCTGGGCGCTTTTTCAGAAAAAGACGTCATATTCTACGGAGCTTTGGCGTCGCAGGAGGCAAACCAAGACCCGATTGACATGGCGTTCATAACGAAGGCTAAAGAGCAGAACCTGATCCCTGAAGCGTACGTTCAAAAAAGCTTCACGCCATTCGACCCAGCCACGCGCAGAACCGAAGCGGTCATAAGAGAGGAAAACGGCAGTGAATTTAGGGTGATGAAGGGCGCGGTTTACGCGGTTGTCCACGCTTGCGGCTACGACGAGAAAACTGCGCTTAGCATGGAGAGAAAGGTAGAGGAGTTCGCGGAGAAGGGGTATCGGACGCTTGCAGTGGCTAAAACCGGCGCTGGCGGCAAGCTTACGCTGGTTGGGTTGGTGGCGCTCTACGACCTGCCCCGACCCGACTCCAAACATCTGATTACGGAGCTTGGCGAGTTAGGCATATCCGTGAAGATGCTGACTGGAGACGCTTTGCCCATCGCGAAGGAAATCGCCAATGACATTGGACTCGGAGAAAACGTCATGAAAGCGTCAGATCTGGAGCAGATTAAAAAGGAGAGCCCGCTTGAAGCCGCAGAAGCCGCGGAGAGAAGTAGCGGGTTCGCCGAGATTTACCCTGAAGGCAAATACGCGATCGTTAAGAGTTTGCAGGCTACGAGGCATATTGTGGGCATGACGGGGGACGGCGTGAACGATGCACCCGCGTTGCGGCAAGCTGAAGTTGGAATTGCGGTGAGCAACGCCACTGACGTGGCGAAAGGTGCGGCAAGCATTGTTTTGACCCGTGAGGGCTTAACCAGCATCGTGGACCTTATTGAGAACGGAAGAGTAATTTACGAGAGGATGACGGCGTGGATTCTGAGCAAAATCGTTCGGACGCTTCAGATAGCCACGTTCGTCGTGTTTTCTTTTCTTTTAACAGGTGACTACGTCATCTCCGCATTCGCCTTAATCCTGTACTTTTTTTCAACAGATTTTGTGAAGATTGCCATTGCCACTGACAATCAAAGGTGGTCTCAGAAGCCTAACACGTGGAACGTGGCTAACCTGGTGAAGGTGTCTTTGGTGCTTAGCCTCTTGATAATCGCCGAGTCATTCGCCCTGCTGTATCTTGGCATTTATGTTTTTCACTTCACGGTTGAGGGCGGCTCTCTTTACACGTACACTTTTGAAATCCTGTTTTACTCAGCCAGCCTCATAGTGTTCAACGTGAGAGAAAGAAGGCATTTTTGGAATTCCATGCCCAGCAGAACCCTCTCAGCCGCTACAATCCTCAGCATGGCAGCCGTGACCCTGGTGACCATGTTCGGAATACCTGGTCTGGTACCGCTTCCGATAACGGTAACGCTTTCAGTCATGGCGCTTTCAGCACTCTTCACTTTCGTAATCAACGATTCGGTTAAGGTGGCGCTGGTTAAGAACGCGAAGATAAGCTGGTAACTATTTCATGGCGCACAGCTTTTCCTTGCGGTAAAACAAATGTCTGGCTAAATGTTTATATCAAATGCAAAATATCAAGCAGCAAGACGGTGAAAGCTCATGCTGTCTAAGATAGGACTTGAAAAATTCGATTTTCTCAGAAAAATGGCCTTGAAGATGGGCGCCGTGGACGCCAAAGTCATCACTGCGGACAAGATTGTCGTGGAAGATAGAATTGTGCTTAAATGCAAAGTTGGCTGCACCAACTACGGTAGGACGTTATCTTGTCCGCCGTACACGCCCACGGCTGAGGAATTTCGGAAAATCGTCAGCGAATACAGTTATGCGTTATTCATGAAGTTTAAATCTCGGGCAAAAGCGGATTCAAAATTAGCAAAGCACCTTTCAAAGTCTGAAACCGACGCCACCGTTCCTCAAGGCATGAAAGGCAAAATGCAGGAGTTCTGGGCTTCCTGGAAAGAAGACAAACTGAAAATGCTTTCAACGGTGATTGACCTCGAAAAGGCGGCGATGAGCAAAGGCTACCCCTTAGCGGTAGGTTTGGTCTCAGGGTTTTGCCAGCTTTGTGAAACATGCTCATTGGACAGAGCCAATTGCGTCTATCCTACAAAGGCGCGGTATTCAGAAGAAGCGGTGGGCGTTAACGTTCAAGCAACCGCAAAGAACGCCGGCATCAAATTCACAATTCCGTTCGAGAAAAACCCCGAGTCTTTCGCTTTACTCCTCATAGACTGAGTTTAACAAAACTAATATGCGGACAAGTAGATTATCACCGAACGGGTGGCGGTGAATGAAGCTTTTACTTGACGAGATGTACGCAGGCTTGAAAGAGTATTTTGAGACTCTGGGTTACGAAGTTTTGACGGCTCAGGAAGCAGGTCTGAAAGCCGCGAAAGACAAGGACGTTGTGGAATACGCGAGCAAGCACGGCTTAATTCTTGTGACGCAGGACCAGAAACCCGCAGAACTAGCGGAACTCACGGATGTCAAGTATGTTCTAATTTCAAATACGATGATTGCCAAAATCGCGGATGCAAAGATAAAAGAGAAATACGCCCGTTCAGGCGAAAAGTAGCGTATCAATTTTGCGGTAAGTGTTGCGGAGCGTACTTTTTGTAGACCCACGCGGGAACCTGCATAGGCGCCTTCTTGCGGATAATGGTTAATTTAGTCTTGTTCGGGTCTATCGTCAGCGCTCGGGCATGCCAGTTCTTCACTGCGCGGCTTTTTCTGCGAAATAGTCTCATCGAAACCTTCTCCTTTCTCCATTGCAATGCCAAGTCGCGGCGCTTTAAAAGGGATGTTTTCATAATCGTAATATATCATACGCGCAAGAGTGCACGCATTATGGTGCCTTAAACGGAGATGTTTTTCAGGTACTTATTCCACAGATAAGCAGCTGCGTAGCCTGACGCAATGCCACTACCCGTAGCGACGAATATTACCAGCCCCGACATCATCAGGTTTAGGTCAACAAGCTGTAGGTAGACCGCGGTCGTGTAATAGCTTAAGAAGCCAATTATCGCGGTGCTGAACGTCATGACAAATATTACCCTATTTCGTTTCACCCCTTCCTTTGTGGAAGAGATTTTAAAGGCAAAAGAAAAAACGTCCACCATAACCCCAAAGAGAAGCGTGAAGACAAAGGTGATTGGGCCAAAGGCAGGGCGCGCCAACGCGGACAGAAAGCCGCCGACGAGACCCACGTAGGTGGCACCCGTCTTTCCCACAAAGAAATTTGCTAAAGCAAGTATGACCGCTTGAACCACTATAAGGAGGTAACTGATAGGTGGGGGCACGAAAAAGTTGATCACGAATATTATTGAACTGAACAGCGCGGTGATGAACAGTTGTTTTGTTTTCTGCACGCGGAATCCTCTTTTTACATATGTGTCGCGTTTCAATTTTAAAAAGCTTGATGTAACCCGCGAAATTGAGCAATAGATGGCGGACTTAGCAGGTTAAACGCGGAATTCCGTTTTTAACGGAAAGTATAAATTGGCAAGCTACAATACAGAGTAAATGTTTTAGTATTTGACTCATAGGTGTTTAAGGGGGAAAAAGATGAGCACTCACGCGGAAGATTTGAAACTTCGCTTGATGACAATCGAGCTTTTGAGAACTGCAAAGTATAAACGTAACATAACGTACCGCGAGTTAGCCTCCAAGACAGGCTTACCCGTCACCGTCCTCAGCAGATACGCGAAAGGACACGTTCTGCCCAACACAACCAGGGCTAAACAACTCTGGAAAGTGCTTACAAAACTCGTCGGATTAGAAACGGAACTGCGAAGCAGAATAAGATTCGATGACACAGGATACTTCGACAACACCGAAATTGTAGGCGATTATAACATACTGCAGCAAGCTGCAAACCACGCCCTAGCAAACTTTGCTGGAAAACGGGTTACAAAAATCTTAACCGCAGCTGTTGACGGAATCCCCTTGGCTACAATGGTCGCCAACGCCCTCGGAGTCAACCTCATACTGGCGAAAAGAAACAAAGAAGTGGGAGTCAAGGCGTTTCTAGACGAAACCTACGTTCTGGGAAAAGACTCAGGCGTAACCGTGACACTTTTCATCCCAAAAGACGCCATCAAAAAACGCGACAGCGTGTTAGTCGTGGATGACATGATAAAAAGCGGGGAAACCCAGGAAGCACTGATTAACCTTGTCAAAAAGGCGAAAGCCGAAATCTCGGGTGTTTTCTCGCTTATCGCTGTTGGGGATGAATGGAAGAAAAGGCTCAAATCTGGAAAAGACTGTCCAGTTGAAGTCGTAACCTACGTTAAGTCGCCTCTCGAATGAGGAAAACAGGTTTATCCCCAAATCTTAAACAGAGCCACGTGAAAATAAGGCCTTACTGTAAATCTTAAACAGTTAATGAGGGAACAAATGTGCGAACCATAAAATGGCAAGACGGAACCGTCATCACAATAGACCAAACCAGACTCCCCCTCGAAACAGTAACCTTGAAAATCAAAACAGTCGACGAGATGGCTGAAGCCATAAAAAACCTGAGAGTCAGAGGCGCCCCACTACTCGGAGCCGCCGCGGCTTACGGTCTCGCTTTGGCTGCATGCAACTCAAACGCAACCTGCGAATCAGAATTGCTGGCTGACCTGGAAGACGCCGTCCAAACGCTCAAAAGCACAAGACCGACCGCTGTGAACCTCTTCTGGGCGGCAGACAGGGTTTTAGGCAAAGCCCGAGATTTTCGGGGACGCGTTGAAGAGACGAAGGCAATTGTGGTGCAAGAGGCGCAGCGGATCGCGGATGAGGATGCTGAGGCGAATCTGGCTATGGGAGAAAACGGGGCTGCGTTGATCAACGACGGCGACGTTATCTTGACGCACTGCAACGCAGGCGAGTTAGCCACGGTTGAGTACGGCACCGCGTTAGGCGTTATACGCGCGGCTTGGAAGCAGGGAAAGAAAATTAAGGTCATAGCTACTGAGACGCGCCCGTTGCTTCAGGGCGCTAGGCTCACGGCTTACGAGCTAAAACGTGACGGCATACCGGTTACGCTGATAACGGACAGCATGGTGGGCTACGTCATGCAAAAACGCTTGGTTAACAAAGTTATCGTGGGCGCCGACCGCATAGTACAAGACGCCGTGGTCAACAAGATCGGCACCTTCACCGCTGCCGTTTTAGCCCACGAGCACGGCGTGCCGTTTTACGTGGCAGCGCCGAAATCCACCTTCGACTTAACCCGCACAGCATCCGAAGTTATCATCGAAGAGCGAAAACCCGCGGAAGTTACGCATTACGGCGGGCAGCAGGTCGCCGCGGAGGGCATAGGCGTGCTTAACCCGGCCTTTGACATTACGCCGTTGAAGTACGTGACCGCAATCATCTATGAAGGCGGCGTTTACTACCAAAAAGATTTCGCCAAATTTAAGGCAGGCATCTCCCCTTAAAGAGCGTTCTAAAGCAGGATAAGCTTTTTGGAATAATTGAAATGGAAACAGGGAAAGTCCGAAATCATGATTTGATTGCTCCGTGTGGAATGAATTGTGGATTATGCGCAAGTTTTTTGGCGTTAAAGAATGAGGTGAAAGCTAAGGGCGTCAAGATACCTTACTGCATAGGGTGAAGGGCTAGGAAGAAGAACTGTGCCTTCCTGAAAAAGCATTGTTCCAAACTGTTAAACGAGGAAGTTAATTTTTGTTTTGAATGCGCTAGTTTTCCATGCGACAATTTGATAACTCTTGACAGCAGGTATAAGGCGCGTTACAGAATGAGTATGATAGAGAATCTGAATTTCATTAAAACGGAAGGAATGGAAAAATTTCTTGAAAAACAAGATAGGTTATGGAAGTGTCAAGATTGTGGTGCCTTAATTTGTTGCCATAACGGCATCTGCTTCAATTGTGGCTTGGAAGAATTGAGAATTAAAAAAGAGAAGTATCGATGGTGAAGGATGGGAACCCTGCGTCTCAGCTAGCCCAGCCTGTTCACAATGACTGAAAGTTATAAATTCCTAAAGATGAAATCGGATTAAGGAGAGTGCATCAGAATCAGAAAAACAATTTTTAAACGGTCTAAGAAGGCGGGGCTTCCACCCGGAACCATAGTGTTCGTGGGTGAAAAAAGAAACGAGAAAGTGAAGCTGTCGGTAATTAATTATGAGGGCGCCAATTTTCAGGAGAAAGAGGTTAATAATATCGAGGAAGCCGTGTCTTTTAGGAAAAATTCTTCAGTTACGTGGCTTAATGTAGATGGGGTTCATCAGCCGGAAATCATTGAGCAGGTTGGAAAGAGTTTTGGGGTGCATCCTTTGGTGTTGGAGGATATTGCGAATACGGGGCAGCGTCCCAAGATGGAGGATTTTGAGGATTATATTTTTGTGGTTCTGAGAATGCTGCGGTTTGACGAAGAAGAAAATCAGACGAAAACTGAGCAGGTCAGCATGGTTCTGGGGCCTGACTTTGTTGTTTCTTTTCAGGAAAGGGAGGGAGACGTTTTTGACATCATCCGCGAGCGTCTTAGAAGCAACAAGGGGCGAATAAGGAAAATGGGTGCGGACTACCTCGCTTATTCGTTGATTGATGCTATTGTTGACAACTATTTTATGGTTCTTGAGAAGCTTGGGGAGGCGATTGAGGAGATTGAAGACAAGTTGGTCGTTAATCCGCGGTCGGAAACGTTGCAGATTATTCATGATTTGAAGAGGGAGACGGTTTTTCTGCGGAAATCTGTGTGGCCTTTACGGGAGGTTGTAAGCCGTTTAGAAAGGTCGGAGTCGCCGTTAATCAGCAAGTCAACCTTTGTTTATTTGAGAGATGTTTACGATCACACCATTCAGGTGATGGATTCGGTGGATACGTTTCGCGATATGCTTTCTGGGATGCTGGACATTTACCTTTCAAGCGTGAGCAACCGCATGAATGAAGTCATGAAGGTCTTAACGGTTATCGCTACAATATTTATTCCGTTAACGTTTATAGCGGGAATTTACGGCATGAACTTCAAGGTTATGCCTGAACTTGAGCAGCCTTGGGGGTACCCTGCTGTCTTAATGTTGATGCTTACGATTGCGTTTGTGATGCTGGTTTACTTTAGACGAAAGAAGTGGCTTTAACTGAGCGGCTTTGCGAAAAAGACGCTTGCGTTAACTATTTATGCGATGAAACCTTACTATTACGATTGGTGAAAAATTATGGCTAAAACTTCTGAAGATATGAGCGACACTCTATTGAAGCTTGTTGACAAACTTGCCGGAAAAGGATCAGACATAAAACTCAGTTTCCAAGACCTCACTTTAGACATGGGCATGGTCAAAGCTAAAATCAACGGCTCCATTGTTTTGGACATCTTGTACGTGGCGGACAAGTAGCTTCCGACTAGGAAGAGGTGAAGACGTGCAATTACCGACATGGTTAGGTCACGTTGTCAAATCTGGAGCAGTCACCTTATCCACTGGTGATGTGGAAGCCCTTCAAATAAAAGCTGAAGACAACAAGATTGAGCTTTGCATAGCTAACAAAGAATTTCTGAAAGATGTCATGGGAAGCGCGGGAAGCGGCGCTTCGATCAGGAGCAGGCTTGCGCAGCTTAAGGGCATTGCTGGAGAATTAAAAGAGGAAGGGCTAACAGTCACTCTTTCTTTCAAGGGAGACCGTTTAGTTACAATAGGGTTAGAGGCGAAACCCACGTTATCACGTTTAGTAACAGGAACAAGCGCGGTGGAAATCAACAACCTGCGCAAACTTCTGGAGCTAGTTGTATAAGCATATCAATTCTTGATTCGAAAGAACAGATACGGGAAAACAAGAGTCAACCGCACGGTCATTTTTGGGAAACTGCTCGTTTCGTTTTTATAGAAAAGGAAATGTATATCGTTGAAGAGTTTACTAATCTAAAATGACGGTTAAAACCATGAGTGACAAAACGAACGCCCCAAACACCTCAGAACTTAAAACCACGGGTACGCTGACGGAAAAAGGCGTCAACATCGCCGAAAAAAGCAGCGTTGATGCGTTGTCTCAACGTGGATACGGCACGGTGGAAAACGAAGTGTTCACGCTGGCTTTTTACGAGGCACTTTACCTTTTAGATAAGCAACTGCTGGAGGTTAAAGACGAAAAGGGGAAGGCAGTGGATTTTCAAAGCCTCCTGCAGCGTTATGAGAAATCAAATGAAAACGCGTGGGTTAACTACTTGGTTTACAGGGACCTTCGCAGCAGAGGCTACGTGGTGAGGGAAGGCTTTGGTCTTGGAACCGACTTCCGGGCGTACGAGAGGGGAGCGTACGGCAAGGACACCGCCTCTTACATGGTGTTAAGCACCCAAGAAGGCAAACCCCTGCCCATAGACGAGTTGGCGCAAGCCCTGCGGCACTGCCAAAGTGAAAAGAAAGAGTTGATTCTGGCTGTGATGAACCGCCGGGGAGAAATAGTCTATTATTCGGTCTCGCAGTTAACGTTCAAATAGCCCTAATTTCTGCGGAGCGAAAATGCATGGCAGGGCAACCTAAGAGTTACGTGTGGAACGCGGACGATTACGCGAAGCATTCTTCAAGCCAGTATAAGTGGGCAAAAGAGCTTATTCCAAAACTTAAACTGTCAGGAAATGAAGCGTTGCTTGACATCGGTTGCGGCGACGGCAAAGTCACTGCGATACTGGCAAAATGCTTACCCAACGGGTGCGTTGTAGGCGTTGACAGCTCCGAAGACATGGTCGTTTTGGCGCGCCGCACCTTTCCGCATGAAGCTTATCCGAATCTTTCTTTCCAGCGGATGGATGCGCGCGCGTTGACTTTTCAGGCGAGGTTTGACAGGGTATTCTCAAACGCGGCGTTGCATTGGATTATCGACCACAAGTCGGTTCTTCACGGCGTGCAGCGTAGCCTGAAAGGGGGTGGCAGGCTGCTGTTTCAGATGGGTGGAAAGGGCAACGCTCAAGATATTCTCGCAGTTCTGGATGGGTTGTTCATGGAAAAACCGTGGAGGGAATTCTTTGTGGGCTTCGGTTTTCCCTACGGTTTTTACACGCCGGAGGAGTACAGGGTTTGGCTGTGTGAGGCGAAACTTGAACCTGAACGTGTAGAACTTGTGCCGAAGGACATGCAGCTTCCAGGCGGAGAGGGTTTAGCGGGTTGGATCAGGACAACGTGGCTGCCTTACACAGAGAGGCTTCCCACCGACCTTAGGGAGCGTTTCATAGAGCAAATTGTTACCACGTACATGAAGACAAATCCTTTAGACGAAGCAGGTATAGCTCATGTTCGCATGGCGCGGCTTGAAGTGGAGGCAAGCAAACCCGCTTAGACTTAAGCCATCTCAAGTTTAATGCGCACGTTTTTTAACCAAGTTTCAATATTAAGTCAAATAACAGAGGAAAAGCTATGCCAAATTTCCAAACCGTCCGCGGAATGCGGGATTTGCTGCCTGAAGAGGCGGAACCCCTGAACTTCGTGACCTGCAAAGCCAGAGAAACCGCGCAACTTTACGGCTACAGGGAAGTCATAACGCCCGTGGTCGAACCGTACGAACTGTTAAGCGCCAAGTCTGGGGAAGAAATCCGCCAGCGCATGTTCACCTTCAAGGACCTGGGCGACCGCGCCGTGGCGCTGCGACCAGAATTCACGGCTTCAATCGCGCGACTAGCCACGACCGCCTTGAAAACCGAGCCGAAACCACTGCGGGTTTTCAGCGTGGGCAGTGTTTACCGGTATGATGAGCCGCAGCGCGGGCGATACCGCGAGTTTTGGCAATCAAACTTTGAATTAATGGGTTCAGACAAGCCTGAGGCTGACGCAGAAACCATACTGCTCACCAACAATCTCATGAAAGCCACAGGATTGCAAAATTACAGTTTCAAAATAGGACACATCGGCATACTCAGGGGAATGCTTAATCTAGCAAACATTGACGATAAAACCCAAAACACGATTCTGCAACTCATGGACAAAAAAGAATACAGTAAGGCGCTTGATCTCGTAGCTGATAAAGAATTCCGTGTTGTTCTTAAAGACCTGTTCGAGTTGAAAGGCGAAACGCCATTTGAAACAGTAGATCAGATAGAAAAAACTGTCAACGGATGCAAGGAAGCCGCAGCCGCCACCCAAAATCTCCGTGATGTTTTATGGCTTGTAAACGAATGCGGCTGTCCTGTTAGCACGGTGGAACCCGCGTTTGCCCGAGGACTGGAATACTACACAGGCATGATTTTTGAAGTAAACGTGCCCGAGCTGGATGTGGCTTTAGGCGGCGGCGGACGATATGACAAGCTTATCGAAGTTTTCGGCGGCGAACCAACCCCCGCAGTGGGAGTCGCCCATGGCCTAGACCGAATAGCTCTTGCCTTGCAAACCCAGAAAACACCTTTGGCGGCTCAGCGAATGAAAAAAGCCGTAGTCATTCCAGTGCAGGAAGTGCTTAAAGGTGAAGCGATAAAAATTTCGCAGATGCTTAGGGAAGCGGGAGTGCTGGTGGAGTTTGAGGTTATGGGCAGGAAAATGGGCAAGGCTTTGGAGGACGCGGATAGGCGAAAGGTGGATTACGCGGTGATTGTGGGTGAAAGAGAAATGGAGAAGGGCGCAGTGGTTGTTCGGGATTTAGCGAAACACGAGCAAACCACCGTGGAAATTGACAAGTTACTGGAGAAAATTAAGGGTTAAAAGCAAAATAGAAAAAGTGGTTAAGCCCTGAAAAAAGGGCTTCAGAGTTTTTTTAGAGTCGTCTGATGTACCTGTTGACTTCCCATTCGGTGACTTGGGTTCGGTAGAGGTCCCATTCTTTGCGTTTTTCTTTTAGGAAGTTTTCGAAGGATGTTTCGCCGAGGGTTTCGCGCATCAGCGTGCTGCTTTCCAGTTCATCCAAGGCTTCTTTCAGTGATTCGGGGAGTGAAATTATGCCTCTTTCTTTGCGTTCTTCGTAGCTCATTTCGTAAACGTTTAGCTCCACTGGTTCGCCTGGGTCGGTCTTGTTTTTGATGCCGTCTAATCCTGCCGCTAGAAGCACTGCAAACTGTAGGTACGGGTTTCCAGACGGGTCAGGACAGCGTATTTCACATCGGGCGGCGGCTTTTCTTCCTCCGAAGTTGGGAACTCTGATGAGCGGTGACCTGTTCTTGTGCGCCCACGCAAGGTAAACCGGGGCTTCGAAGCCTGGCACTAAACGTTTGTACGAGTTAGGCCAGGAAGCGAGAACCGCACACATTTCGCGTCCATGGGCGAGTTGTCCGCCTATGTAGTTCATGGCTGTTTCCGAGAGATAACCTGTTTCTGGTTTGTCAGAGTAGAAAATGTTCTTGGTTCTTTCCACGTTCCAGAGGCTTTGGTGCGTGTGCATTCCTGAACCGTTGATGCCTGGGAAGGGTTTAGGCATGTACGTGGCTATGTACCCGCTTTGTGCAGCGACGATTTTGGTGATCATTCTCATGGTTAACGCTCTGTCCGCGGTGATGAGGGCTTCGTCGTACTTGAAGTCGATTTCGTTCTGTCCCAGAGCGACTTCGTGGTGGCTGATTTCGATTTCTATGCCGAACTGTTCCGCCGTGTCAGCTATTTCTCGTCGAATTGCGTCGGTGAGGTCACCAGGATGGAAATCGAAGTAGCCAGCCATGTCAATGGGCGTGGGTAATTCGGAGTCTTCTTCTTTCACTATGAAAAATTCCTGTTCTGGAGCGCATATGTAGCTGAACCCTGCGTCTTTGGCTTTTCCCAATGCTCTTTCAAGAATGTATCGGGGGTCGCCGTCGAACCGCTTGTTTTCTGGAGTGTAGACGTCGCAGATGAGCCTGCATGAGGACCTCTCCTTTGCTCGCCAGGGCAAAACGGCGAAGGTTGTCGGGTCTGGGCATAGAACCATGTCGGATTCTTCGATTGGCCTGTAGCCGGTTATTGATGAACCGTCAAATGACTGCCCGTTGTCGAATATGGTTTCGATGTTTTTGGAGGACACCGCCAAGTTTTTTATGATGCCGTTTATGTCCGCAAATTGGAGTCTCACGAATTTTATCTCGTATTTTTTAATTTGCTTGACTGCTTCGGTCACGTTTTCTTTCCAAACTGCGTCTTTGTAGTTTTTCATTTTTTACATATCCTCACATTAGCTTCGGTCTTTTACTTTTCATATGTTATGGAAAGCAGAGTTATCATAAACGTATATAAGTTTATCGCTTTATTTAATGGATAAACGTTCAACAAAAACGTAAACCGTTGAAACAATGTGCGAGGAGGCTTATATACAACAAAACAGGAGAAAACAACAAACCACACCCAAACCAACAGCCCACTTCAAAAAAAGGCATCTTCACAAGCCTGCATAGCCGATTCAAACACAGCCAACCAAAACTTTTCATTAAACTAAAAATTTAAACTATATATAGAGGGGGTATAGACAAATTTTCACGCGTCAGAGAACAGCCACCTTTTAACAGTGAACATTCGTTCCGCGGGTTTTGAAGGACATGGCGCTTGAAATGCACCGCTTTTTTGATATAAAAAACGTTTCGGTAACCATTAACCATAATAGCTGGGGTTTACATTTTGTTTTGAGGTTAAGACTGGCATAAACGCTGAGATGTGTGGGTTACAGCTCGATTCTCGCCGAGAAATGAAGCTCTCCAACTGAAACGGACATCTACACAGTTTTAAGCTGAAAAACCCCCAAACAAAAAAGCGCTAAAAGCCAAGCAACCCCGAAAACAAGGAAACAAAAACAATGCGTAGCAAACTATACCCAACCGAATACCTGGCACTTCTCACCATAAAATACGATGTCGACGCAGACAAATTCTTCAACGCCCTAATCGCAGCCGAAAAAAACCAAAAAGCCCAATGCGAAAACCTCACCATAGAATGCCGATCAAAACAAAACAACAACATAATCTTCCTAATAACCCAAAACACAAAAGTCGTCGCCCAACTCAAAATCCCACAAGACCTCCTCACCAAAAAGAAAAACCCCATAAAAGAAATCAGGAACAACTACCTCGACGAAAAACACAGCACCAAAAAAAACACCCAACCCCAAACCCTCCAAATCAAAGACCTCCAAATCGGCATGAAAAAAATAAACCTCCAAGCCACCATAATCGACATAACCAAACCAAAATACGTCATCACAAGATTCGGAAACCACGCCCGCGTAGCCAACGCCACCATAACAGACAACACAGGAAAAATAAAACTATGCCTCTGGAACGACCAAATCGACACCGCAAAACCAGGCAACACCATCCAAATACAAAACGCCAAAATATCCACCTACAAAAACGAAAAACAACTACGCATAGGCAAAAACGGCACACTCCAAACCACAAAAACCCCACCCCACAAGCAAACTTTATAGACCCCAACAAACCCACTAAAACACGGCGGTGGGTCTTAGGCGGGGGGGTAGGGGTCCCTTGCACCGTAAACCCTCTATACGACGGGCTGACAGCTGAGGCTGAGGCGTCAAAGGCCGTCTAGACCTTCCTTTCCGAAACAGTGACTATCCGTCCCTTGCGGCTGGCGGTCAATGAGCAGCTTCCGTAGGGAAGCCGATTTCATGGTTAACCAGGCGAACCCGGCCAGGCTCGGGAGAGAGCAACCTAAGTCTGGACGTTCAGCGCTCAAGGGGTCGCGGGTAAGAGCGTAGGGCTGGGGGGTGCCAGGCGGAGTCTAGGCGTCGAACCACAGTGATCCACCGCTACTGTTAGGGGTGTAAATTAGGTGGGTATTGTTTTTTTCGGGGTGTTGGGATGAGCGCGGCTTTGGGGTGTGTGGTATTTTGTTTGTGGTCAGCGGCGGAATTGTGGATTAATAAGCGAATATTTTTATAATTGGGTTCCAATCCCTCATTGGCATGAGGCTTTAAGATGCCCTTAGATAAGAAGACATTGTTAGATGCGGTTAAAGAGGCAAAGTCGCGGTCTGGAGAGAAGAAGTTTAACCAGACGGTAGAGTTGATTCTGGACATTAAGGAGATTGACATGAAGTCTCCTGAAGGGAAGATTCAAGCTGTTATTGATTTACCTCATGTTTCGGGGAAACCGAATAAGATTTTAGTTATTGCCAGCGGCGAATTGGCGATGAAAGCGAAGCAGTCGAAGGCGGATAACGTTATTGAAAGAGCTGAGTTAGAGGGTTATGCGGGTAAGAAAAAGCAGTTGCGGAAGCTGGCGAACGCTTATGACGTGTTTCTTTCTGAAGCGCCGTTAATGCCGCTTGTCGGCAAGATTTTAGGTCCTGTTTTGGGTCCGCGGGGAAAACTGCCTGTTCCTGTTCCGCCCAACGCGGATATTGCAGCTTTGATAACGAAGCACCGTAAGACGGTTGTGGTGAGAATGCGCAATCAGCCCATAATTCAGTGCGCGGTTGGCACAGCGGACATGAAAGAGGAAGAGTTGGTTGCTAACATGCAAGCTGTCCTAAGGCTTGTTGAGGGAAAGCTTAAACGGGGACTTAAAAACGTCAAGTTCGCTTTCGTCAAAACGTCCATGGGCGAGCCTGTGAAAATTAAACCTTAACCTGGAAGTGAGTGAGATGCCATCCCAGCAAGTACTAGAAGAAAAAATTAGTGAAGTTGAAGAGATCAAGGAGTTGCTTACCGGATACAAGTACATTGGAATTGCCAGTCTGCATAAGGTTCGCGCTGCGCAACTTCAGGCTTTAAAGAAAAATCTGACTAGCAAGGTTTACATGAGGGTTTTGAAGAATTCGCTGATTAAGTTTGCGATTGAGGATTTGGGGAAAGATGATCTTAAGAAACTTGAGGATCATTTGGAAGGATCAAACCTTTTCATGTTCACTGATCTTAATCCGTTTAAGTTGTCAATTCTTTTGGAACGGGGCAAGGTTAAAACCACTGCCAAGTCAGGTGACATTGCCGCTATGGATGTTACCATTCCAGCGGGTAGCACGGGTCAACCACCTGGTCCGATAATTAGCCAGTTAAACGCGGCTGGTTTGCCTACTAGGATTGAGTCTGGAAGCGTGTGGGTTAGTAAGGATACGTTGGTTGTTCGGAAGGGTGAGGTTATTTCTGAGCGGCTTGCTGCGGTGTTGTCAAAGCTTGGGGTGAAGGCTGTTGAGGCGGGTTTATCGATGAACGCTGTTTTGGATGAAGGTCTCATCATCGGTGGCGATTTGCTTAAAGTCGATGTGGAGGCTACACGTAAAAGCATCGAGCAAAATTATCAGGACGCTTTCGCTTTATCCTTAACCATTGTTTATCCTACAACTGAAAACATTGATGCCCTGTTGCAAAATGCCCATCAAGAAGCGTTTATACTTGCGTTAAGTGCTGCGGTTCCCTCTAAAGAGACGATTGCAGACCTTATACGAAAGGCACATACAGAAATGCTTAGTTTAAACAGTGCAGTGGAGAAAGCGACACCTAAGGCTTAATTGGTTATTACTGAGTTATCTGCGCTGAACTGGCGTGTGATTTTTTGTCTATACCCCCCTTATTTAAAGGCGGAAAGCTCATGCGCGAATAGACCCCTCTATAGTTTCTGCATAGAATCTCTATTAGGATCCAAATAGACGGCAAATATGCTGTTTGGTCAAGAAAATTTGACTAAGAAACTGGCGGTTAGTCAAGAAATCTTGACAAAAAACCGTTTACAGCCGAAATAATTCAATACTATATAAGGAAAATGGATTTGGTGTTGTTCATGGAAAGGAAAGCATTGGCATTTACACTAATCTTGGCTTTCATGGTATCCACGGTGGCAGGAGCAAAATTGGTTAATTGGGCAAAGGCGAATCCTTGGATGGGAACTGATTGGGTGGAACCAAAAAGCGCAACGAAACCGCCCATACTGACAGCAAAGGCTCCCGAAGAGAACAGCGTGCACCACTCAAGCAATGTTACCCTTAGCTTCAATGCGCGCCTCGGAGAATCATATTCGGCGAGTTATATGCGGCTAATGAAGGTTTATTACAAAACAGATTGGGAACAAAACGAAACCTGCGTCTACAATAATGAAGGCGTCTCTATTCCATATGATCCAAATGCAATAACGTACTTCGCTTATACCATCAACCTGACAGGAGTTCCAGAAGGAAAACGTTACATAACGGTTCACGCCGTCGAATGGGGCGCATACATCGATGACTCATTTGTACATATGTTCAGTATCAACGGTTCTTCATCAGTTAGCTTCACGATTGATGTTTCGCCAAGCGTTTCAGCCTTGTCACTTGTAAACATGACATACAACTCGGCGGATGTTCCGTTAATTTTCACAGTGAGTGAGCCTGTTTCGCAAATGTCATACAGCCTTGACGGAAATGAAAACGTTACCGTTTCTGGGAATACGACCTTAACTGAATTGGCTAACGGAGACCATAACATAACGCTTTATGCAAAAGATGAGTCTGGGAACACGGGGGTTTCCGAAACGGTCTATTTCACCGTGATGGTTCCTTTTCCTGCAACGATGGTCATCG
>Ga0307445_10000143_pt1 | contig 33825 bp, 31 predicted proteins | sample SalMarSW160330MG_FD_202147 | JGI IMG/M metagenome (GOLD analysis project Ga0307445, IMG submission 202147) | Salt marsh sediment microbial communities from the Plum Island Ecosystem LTER, Massachusetts, United States - SW1603-30 | ecosystem: Environmental > Aquatic > Marine > Intertidal zone >... | reverse complement strand
GGATCTCTTCCTGTTTTAAACAAGGAAGCAGTAGAATTTGCAACTAGATTAGCTATTGCATTAGATTGCAGAATAAATCATCAATTTTGGTTTTACAGGAAAAATTATCACTATCCAGACCTTCCAAAAGGATTTCAAATATCTCAATATAACAAGGCAGGAGGTAAAGCTTTTGCAGATGGAGGAAAAATCACGATAAAAATAAATAACCACAAAAAGGATATCCTTTTAAATAGAATCCATCTTGAAGAAGATCCCGCTCGATTAGTACACAAAGGAAGTATAGCAACTTCCCCATATACATTAGTAGATTATAATCGATCAGGTGTTTGCTTGATTGAAATCGTGACTGAACCCATAATAAATTCTCCAGAAGAAGCCAGAGAATTTCTAAAACAATTAAAGTCAATCGTTCAGTATTCTGAAATTTCAAATTTAGATCTTCAAGGTTCTGTTAGAGTGGATGCGAACATTTCACTTAAAGGCCATGAACGTAGTGAAGCTAAAAATATCAATAGCTTTAAAGAAGTGGAACGGGCATTAAGGCATGAAATTGTGCGACAAAAAAATATCATAAAAAGAGGAAAATCCTTGATATTAGAAACACGCCATTGGGATGAAAAAAGAAGGATCACGATTTCATTGCGTAAAAAAGAATTTGAAGCAGATTATCGCTATTTCCCTGAACAGGACTTGCCCCCAATCGAAATAGATGATGAATTTATTGATAAAGTTAGAAATGAATTGCCTGAAATGCCAAGCGAAAGATCCCATCGATTAATTAGGGAATACGATTTATCAGAATTTGATTCAGACAATTTAGTTTTAGATAAAAACATTGCTAACTTTTTTGAGGATGGTGTAAATTCTGATCCATCATTTGGACCAAATGAATACAAGCAATTTTGTAATTGGCTAATGAACACCATATTGGGATGGTTAAATGAACACAACATGACAATAAATGATACGAAATTATACACAAAACAAGTCGTTGATTTAGTCAATTATGTAAAAGAAGGACGAATCACTACTAAAATTGCTAAATCACTCATGGTTGACCTCATGCAAGGGGATTCCGTATCCAAAATACTAGAAAAGAAAGGCAAGGCAAGAATTTCAGATCAAAAGATTATTGAACAATTGAGTAGGGAGACTATAGAAGAAAATCCAAAGATAGTAGAAGATTGCACTAAGAATTCAAAGGCTATAGAAGCGCTCATTGGAAGAGTTATGAAAAAAACGCGGGGACAAGCCGATCCTTGGATAACAAGACAAATCATTCTTAAATTACTTAGAAAAATGGAAATGATTGATTAAAAAAGAGAAAAAATATGTATAGTTTAAAGAAGTGATTCTAAAGCTTGTGTTGCGGCTGAAAGTTTCAAGTTAATTATTCCCAATTTAGCTTCTACGGTCGATATTATTACCAAAACGTTTTCCTTTACGGTATTGAATAAAATCTTCCCTTTACCACTTTCAATGATTGCGTTATTAAATTGCCCTTGTTCTAATTCTTTGGTCGCTCTTTGTGAAGCTTTTAATATAAGAGTCACCATTGCTGCTACTGCTTCTGGATCTACCCACCCTGGAAGTGCAGAACCTTTAATTAGCCCAAATTTCTCTATTAGAGCTGCACCATGGACTCCTTTAATTGATTTCAAACTTTCTAAAATATTAGTAATTTCACTCATTTCACTCAGTTTAAATTGTCATTATCCTATGAATAATAAATATGCGATTAAGGTTTAAAAATGTTGAAGTAAGAATAAAGATGTAAATTTAATATTCATTATTTTGCAAAATTATTTAAAAAAAAGGAAACTTTGTTATTTTTTGAGATTACGTTCGATCTAATAGTAATATAACAATTACAATATCAGTTTAATATTCAATATATAAAAATAGATTATAAGTAAAAATGTTATATATTGAGACTTATACTAAGCTAATATAAATCTGGATTTTTTACCATGGGATCGATAGTATATCGCCATTATCAAGATGGTGATGAGACACAACTTGCGGATTTGTATAATAGATCTTTTCAAGCTAATGGACCCGGTTTGGTTCGAACTCCAAAAAATTGGAATTGGAGGTATGTTCAATCACCAAATTTTGAACCAGAAATGATCCAAATTGCTGAAGATACTGAAAAAAATAAAATCGTTGGTTCAATTCATGTAAGTTTAGTGGAACGGGTGTTTATTGACGAGATTTCCTTGCTAAATGGTGAAATAAATGATGTGGCATGTCACCCAGAATACATGCGTCAAGGAATTGCAAGGAGATTGTTAAAAAACGCGATTAAGTACATGAAGAAGAAAAAGTGCGATATATCAATGCTGACAGCTGATTATTCCGGTTTCCCACGAAAGAAATTATACTTAAAAGAAGGATATAGAGATTATGATAGGGAAAAGATGTTTGTTCAATTTCCTAATGTTCTTAATTTGTTCCATGATTTTTATGGATTCGCAATTTTAATTCCTGTATTTTTAATATTATCTTATATCCCAAGATTGTTATACAGATTAGTATTAAGATCAAAAACTTTTTTCAATGACGTTACCTATGAAATTGTTCGTAACGAGAGCCATTTTAAATACATGAATGCGCTAAACAGAATAATCAAGCCTCAATATGCAGGATTTCACCCTTATACTAAAAATAAATATATATGGGCCCGAATAAATGTTCCATCAAAGAGATATGAACCAACCTATATAATCATGAAAAAAAATAATGAAATTATTGGAGGTGCTGCGTTTAATACCGCAAATATTTATGGGTTTAATTATGGTTTGAAATTTAAGATTGGAATTATCCATGAGATATTTTTAGAAAAAAAGAAATTTCTTAATGAGTGGAATTTATATTATGGATATATTTATTTGTTGGATAGGCTGTTAAAAGCCGCTACAAGAAGATTTACAAGTGCAATAATATTATTTGCCAGCTCTTTTGATCATTCCTTGCATCAAGCACTAAGAGCCATGAAATTTTTTAGTTTTAATGGGGCAAGTGTAATGATGAAAATTCTCAAAAAGGATTTGAAAATTAAAAAACTCACAAAACCGCTTTATATCCCAACTCACGTTTCACTCTCGATTCCTTAAATAGAGAATTTTAAGTCCTTCTCTAGCATTAATTAATTACGTTCTTATGTGAAGTTAAATATCCATTATTATATAGATCTCAAGAATAATGAGGTTTTAAAGAATATGCCAAGAAGATGGTTAAATTGGATAAAAGAAAATAGCGGCATGCTTTCTTCGATAAGTGATCAAATATGGAATTTTGCTGAAATGAGTTTAGAAGAAGTGAATTCTTCAAAATTATTATCAAATACTTTAGAGGAAGCGGGATTTTCTGTTAAAAGAGGGGTAGCGGATATGCCCACGGCTTTTTATGCAAGTTATGGAACTGGAAAGCCAGTTATCGGAATATTAGGTGAATTTGATGCCCTTCCTGGACTAAGTCAAGCTGCAGAACCAAAAAGAAAGCCTTTAGTAGAGGGTGCTCCTGGACACGGATGCGGTCATAACTTATTGGGTGTAGGTTCTCTTGGTGCTGTATTAGCCGTTAAAGAAGAAATTGATGCGGGTGAAGTATCAGGAACGATTCGATATTATGGCTGTCCAGCCGAAGAAACTTACAATGCAAAAGGCTACATGGTCAAAGACGGATTATTTGATGATGTAGATATTGCCCTTACGTGGCATCCTGGATTTTTAAATATGTTAACAGTAATGAGTGCATTAGCAATGAATTCTGTAGTTTTTAAATTTCATGGAAGAACAGCTCACGCAGCAGGTGATCCTCAAAATGGGAGGAGCGCTTTGGATGGAGTTGAACTAATGAATGTTGGTGCTAATTATATGCGAGAACATATGATACAAGAAGCTCGTCTTCATTATGTTATAACAAATGGAGGAGAAGCTCCGAATGTCGTACCTGCGTTTGCAGAAGTTCACTATTTTGTAAGAGCACCAGAACGACATCAAGTTGAAGAATTATATCAACGGCTCATAAACATCGCTAAGGGCGCAGAACTCATGACAGAAACGAAAATGGAAATAGATTTTATAAGTGGTACATACAACACTTGGTATAATGAGATTGTTGATGATGTGTTATTAAAAACAATGAAAGAAGTTGGAGGTCCGCGATTTGATAAGCAAGATATGGCATTTGCAGAGGAATTAAAGAAATCTCTACCTCCAAACTCGATAGAGGGATACATGAGTTTAGTACCTCCAGATATGAAAGAAATGGCAGAAGCAATTCTAAGTAAACCACTTAGTAAAATCGTGATTCCGCCGATAGGAAAGGGTAAATCAATGCCTGGTTCAACAGATGTTGCTGACGTATCTTGGAAAGTTCCATTGGGAGAGTTCATGACTGCTTGCGAAATAATCGGTTCTCCTGGACATTCATGGCAAACCGCTTCCTGCGCGGGTATGAGTATAGGTCATAAGGGGATGCTAACAGCTGCAAAAATTCTCGCATCAACATCTTTAAAGTTCATGCAAGATAAAGAATTAGTGGATAAAGCAAAAGAAGAGCATGAAAAAAAACATAAAGACAAACCATACATTTCTCCTTTTCCAGAAGATCATAAACCGCCTTTTCGCAGAATCAAAGAAAAACGCTAAATAATCCTAATTTCTTCTATTTTTATTATTTTTAAAAAGATTGGAAAAAATTCCACTCAAAAATCGGTCCCTCCAAGAGATTAATATCTTTTTTTATTATTTTTTATTAAACAAGAGTAAATGAGATGATAAAAATGAGTAAAGTAGGAGAATTGCAACTATCGGATTTCTATCAGTCGAGAAGGGAAAAGATTATTAGTTTATTATTAGGTGAAATCATATTTTTAAAGAGTCATATCGGGCAAATTCATTCCATCTCTCAAGAATGTCAACTTGAACCAGGTTTAGAAAAAATTGACTATATCCTAACATTATTAAAGAAAACTGAGGAAGAATTGCCTGAAGATACTTTTGATAATATTATAAGCTTGGTTTATAATATCCTGAGAGAAATTGTAATTGAAATAGAAAAAGAATTAAATATTTGATTTTTTTGATTTTACCCTTTTTGAATTAATAAAAAAATAAAGCTTAGGTTTATAAATCTAAGACTTCGCTTGCCACGCCCTCAATTGCTTGCTTTGCGGGAAGACCTTTTAATAAATCAGATTTCACGCGATCAACAAGTAATTGAGCAGTAAATGGTTTTCCGTTATTATCAATGCGATTGACCGTGTGCCATCCTCGATAAACCCAAACTTTATCTCCTGCAGCTCTAAAAACTTCACCATTCACCCTTCTCGCTTCATCTGAAGCTAAAAATACAATGAGAGGAGCAAAATGAGCTGGATCGAACACATCCAAGCCTTTTGATGTTTTCTGACTCATGAAGTCTACCATTTTAGGAGTTGCATCTGTTGTAAGCCGAGTTCGAGCCATTGGAACAACACAATTAACGGTTGCATATTTTTTTAGTTCCATTGAAGTGATTAATGTGAATGCTGCGATACCCGCTTTAGCAGCTCCATAATTTGCTTGACCAAGATTACCTAACAATCCAGCATCTGAGGCAGTGTTAATAATCCTCCCAAAATTTTTCTTTTTAGGATCTTCTTTACCAACTTTTCTGAAATATTCTGCTGCGTGTCTCGTTAAATTAAATGTTCCTTTCAAGTGTACTGCAATAACTGCATCGAATTCTGATTCTGCCATATTGAAAATCATTCGATCTCGCAATATTCCTGCGTTATTTACAACAATATCTAAATGTCCGAATTCCTTAATTGCTTGATCAATCATCCCCTTCGCTTTATTAAAGTCCGCTACCGAATCATAATTGCCAACCGCTTTAACTCCAAGAGCCTTACATTCATTAGCAACTTCATCAGCGAATTTTGATTCTCCTCCTTCTCCGTCAAAACTCCCACCAAGATCATTGATAACTAAATTGCATCCTTCTCTTGCCATTGCAAGTGCTTCTTCTCGACCTAAACCGCGTCCAGCACCCGTAATAATGGCAACCTTTCCATCTAATAATCCCATCTTTTCTACCTATTTTGATTTTTTATATTATTTAATAAGTTATTATAAGTAAAATTCCAATTTTAACCTTAAAGAATTTAAAAAATATTACTTTCATTACTTCAATTACGATAATCGAAAATATTAACCAATGGAAGCCATAACTCATAATTTAGTAGGTGTCATCATCCAAATTGCATGTTTTAGATATTTTTTATTCCCTCTAAACATCATCTTTACAATATGCTTCGCATATCTTTCCCACCTATTAGTTGATGCATTATCTAAAATAACTTATCATACTCCTGATGCAAAGAAGGATGATAAATTTTGGATCGTTTGGCATGTAATTATTTATTCTGCTTCAATATTATCAATAATCATTTTAATAGTACCCTTCTGGTTAGGAATTCTGTTTGCAAATATAATCGATATATGGGATTGGTTCATTTTAAGACCTCTTCAAAAAAAGAAGATAAACTTCGGAGCTAATGCAAATTGGGGTCAAAAATGGTACTTACATAGACAATCTGATTGGGTTCGTGATAAATTCTTCGGATGGCTCCCTAACTGGAGATATAAACATTATGGAATCATTACAGAATTAATCATCATCATTTTTTTATCAATCATTATTATCATAATTCTATAAAAAATCTCGGAGTTCTGAGAAATAGAACAGATGACTATCACAACTACAATCAGAGCACCCAAAATTAGGAATATATTTCTCGCAAGAATCCCTGAGTTCTCTAGAAAGAATACATTCTAAACGTTCTAGTGATGGTATTAAAAAAAGTTTTATAATTTGAGACTTTTCACTTTCAAGTAGATAGTCAATATGCCAATGTATCTTCTTGCTATTGGATGGGTTTAAATGTCTTTTTACGCGATTTATTAGAGTTGTCGAACCTTTATTTCCCATGGCTGAACCTACATAAATGTAATATCCTGCTTGAAATTCTTTTCTTCCAAGTGCCCCTATATTGATGAAAGTTTTCTTTTGAACATGGATTACTAAGAGGTAGGTGCCTTTCATTTACTTACATTTTTTTTTATGATCACGATAACATCCATCGCAGAGAGCACCATTGCAATGAGGACAGAAATTTACACAGTTATCACATAGTTGGTTTGCACATTCTATGCATTCATAAAATATTTCGTTCGGATTTTCTCCACAATTTCGACATATTAGTTTTTGTTTTGACATCTAATTCACTCTGATCTTTTAGATATAGTTATATTCAAGTTAAAAAAAAATCTTTATTATCCATTCAATAAATTTATAACTGGAATTTAAAATACAAATGATTTTATGGAGGATAGATCTTCTTTTTATTTATACCCCGAATTAACTTAATTAGATATGCTTTTAAATAAATCTAAATATTTTTCAAAATGACGGATAAGAAGAAATTCATTCCTCACTTTTTCTCGTCCTTTTTTTCCCATATTCTCAGCTATTTTTGGATTCTTTAGTAAATATAATATTCTTTCCGCTGTTTCATCAATACTATTAACTAAGTACCCGCTTTCGCCATCCTTGATCTGAAGCCTAATCCCTCCTACATCTCCCCCAATTACGGGAGTTCCCTTCCATAAAGCTTCCGTTACGGTTAATCCAAATCCTTCCCGAAGTGATTTTTGTACAATTATTTTAGAAACTCGTTGAAAAGCATTCACTTCAAGGTCGCCAACTCCATCTAAATTTGTTAAAATATATATGTTTTTATCATCATTCGCGTACTCCCTTACTTTTTCAAGCCATTCTACACCTTCAGGATCATCGGATGCTAAACTCCCAATTAAAGCCAAGCGAATGGGAATTTTCTCTTTGACTTTATTATAAGCATCTACTACTCCTAAAGGATCTTTCCAAGGATCGAACCGAGACACTTGAGTTATTATAGGTAAATCAAGAGGAACATATTTCTGAACGATATTTTTGGCGGTATCAAGGTCCATCTCTTTATTTTTTTCTGAAAAAGGATTGATGGATGGTGTAATATAAAATATTGGCTTATTTAATTCCGATTTTGCAAATTCTTTCATTGTAAAAATACGGGCATCATATTTCTGAAGAAAGGGAAAGATCAAATCCCACGCTTTTGGGTTTGGATTCGAAGTATCAATGTGACAGCGCCAAATCCATTTTCCCTTTCTTTTTTCGGCATGTTTAATGACAGGGCATGGTTGAGGATCATGGATTATTACAAAATCTTCTTCAGGATGTACTTGATCGTAAATCTCTTTCGCTTGCTCTAAAAATTGATTTACTTCTTCCGTTGAAAAATTTATTTTATAATTTCCTTGTAATGCATTATGCATCTTTTTTGATATTTGGAAAAAGCTATCGGGTGCGGAAAATGCTTTCCATTTAACATCAAGATTCAGTTCTTCCATTAAAGCAACCATGTTTTGTAAAATTTCAGCGACTCCTCCACCAAATTTAGTAGCATTTACATGGAGAATTGACTTATCTTCAAACGCTCTTGCTTTTTTTTTTATAATTTCTACTGGTTCTTTGCCCAAAAGTATCTCATAGGAATTCAGGATTGAATTCTTTCCTTCTACCATTATTATTTCAGTCTCTTTATTCTTTTGTTGATATAGAATTGTCAGTTTTAAATAAATCTATAAGGAAATAATGTATTTAAAATTAATTACTAGATTTTCTAAATTCTGCTCAAATTGTTAATTCTTAAAGTATATATTTATATATGAGGTTTACATAATTTTTACTTCTTTTTTTAATTAATAACTTAATTTTGATTAAAAAAATAATTTGACTTGAATCTAAAAAACAAAAAAGGAAATACAAGCATGAGAAAATTAGACTATAAAATGATTTCCTTGCTTTCTATTATGGTTTTTTCAATGATTACAGCGACATTCTTCATTGGAACCGTAACACAAGCAGACCTAAAAGCATCTAAACCCAAATCGTCTGCAGGAATTGATTTAGAATTAACCACTTTTAAATTTTATACCAATCCTCAATTAGTTGAAAAAGCAAAGAAAGAATACGATGAAAAGCATGCAAACAAGCCATATCGAACTCCTTTCCCATAAGGACATGTTCCTCCATCCCATCGAATAAAGAAATGATTCAATCTCGATTTAATTTCACTTTTTTAAAATCAATGGATGATGTAATTTATATACTATGTGTTTACGTTATTTAAACTATTATTTTTACTTAATCGTTATCCATTTCTTTATTCTTATCTGAGAAAGGATTAATGGAAGGTGTGATGTAAAATATCGGGGTTTTCAGTTCTGATTTAGCAAATTGTTTCATTGCAAAAATTCGTGCATCATATTGCTGAATATAAGGAAGGGCTAATTTCCATAATGTGATTTGGATTGGAAGTGTATATTATAAGATAAATTGATTTAAAAAGACTTGCGATAAAATTTAGATCCCTCATCACTTTCAGATTCAAAAAGGTTATATTTATAAGTAAAATAATCAATATTTGTTTTGATTTCTTAGTTTTAAGAATTCATTTACAAAAAACAAAAAAAGAGAATAGAATATTTATATAAAAAAAAATTAACTATTTGATGAAAAAAATATGAACAAATATAACAAAAAACCATTAGTTTTGCTATTGGGTATATTCCTAATGTTTTCGGTTTCAATGTACTTATTCCCTACAAAAGCAAGCAGTTTAGTTGCGCAGCCTAAAACATCTGCAGGAGTAGATTTGCATATAATCATGTTGGGTGACCAACAAATCCCCGGTGTAGAAAATGTGACAGACGAATTTTTAGCATCCCCCTTAGGTAGTGGGGTTAATAGTATTACTGTAACCTCTTCAGGAGCAGATGCTAGTGCTCAACTCACTTACCTTCAATCAGGACTACAAGCGGGAACGTATACATCGCACGTCATTGCAATTGATGTAGTATGGACAGCCCCATTCGTAAAAAATGGATGGTTGGTCAACATAGATCCATATCTAACCGGCATCGATTTAAATGATTACGGTTCTGGTGTTGTGGCTGCTACCGAGTACCAAGGTCACCACTACGCTTTTCCTTATTTTATGAACTTAGGAGTTCTATATTACCGAGCTGATCTTTTAGATAAATATAAGCCAGGTTGGACACCAGCTGATTTCGCCACATGGGAAGGATTGAATGCAACCGCGAATCTTATCCTCAATAACGAGACTGGGACTTTAACAGCCGATGATGCTAATAATCTTGTTGGCTTCATAGGACAAATGGATGCTTACGAAGGCGGTGTGGTAAATTTCTTTGAGTGGTGCGGAAGTAATGGTGCACTAAACTTAGTTACTAGTACAGGAGATGTTAATATTGATACACCTGCTGTGAATAAAGCAATGACTTTTCTTGCTGGGTTAGTTCCACCTCAATATACAGGAGTGCAAGGCACGCCTTATATCATTCCTCGTTATGGTTTAGTTTACGATGAAGCAAGTTCTGCCGATAAATGGTTGGCAAATGAATCAATCTTTTTACGACAATGGCCTTATGTTTATGCTTTATCTGAAGCAAATCATATGGATTTTGGCCTTGCACCTTTACCATACTTCGCAGGAGCAACTGGATATAAGACCTCAGCTGTCGGTGGAGCTAATTTAGCAATTCCTACGGTCACGACGGGTGCTGCGAGGGAAGCGGCTATGAATTTCACCAAATTCTTAGGAATGAAAGATGCCCAAGAAAGCGAACTTACAGCTGATACGAATCCTGGTCCAATTTATACACCTCAAGGTAACTTTCCAGCGTTATTATCAGTATATGATAATCCTCCAACGGGATTTGAATACATAAAAAACTGGTCAACACAAGCAGCATTAACGTTATCCAGACCGGTTAACCCCGATTATCCTTTAATTTCTAACACAATCGCAGGTTACTTTAGTAATTTATTATCTGGTATAAAGACCGTTCCTGATGCATTAGCAGCCATGCAAAAAGATGTATCAGAAATTGTCTCTCCAACAATTCCAGAGCCAGCAATTCCAGGCTATAGTGTCGCAATTGTAGTTCTTTCAGTCGCTTTCACCATTGGGATTATTGTATTCGCAAAACGAAAATTTCAGTAGATTTTTAAATTTTAATTAACTTATTTTTTTTTTATATTTATGCATAATTATGGAGAAATATGGAATATGGAAACAATTACGATTAAAGAAGTAGAAATTTTAAAAGAAATAGAGCGGGAAAAACCACCAAAAGATACAAAGTTTATTATTTCACTCTTACTCCCTGCGATAGCGATATTTGCTATTGTTATTTTAGTTCCTATTATTATTGGAATTTTTCTTAGTTTTCGGTGGGAATTTGATATAAATCATCCTTTTGGAGAAAGATTTACATTACTGAATTATTTTTATCTTTTAGGTTATAATAACGTTTATGCACGAGATTTTTGGCAATATACTTATCAGACTTTATTTTTTTCAGTTGTATCACTTATAATAGAATTTGTCTTAGGTTTAATTTTTGCCTTAATTTTAAATAAGAAGTTTAAAGGAAGGGGGATTGCGAGAGCAACTCTTTTGATTCCATGGGCGATTCCTACAGTTGCCTCTGCAACGCTCTTTAAGTATGAAATTCTTAATAGTGCTGATCAATTTGGTTTTGTTAATGGTTTAATTGCACTACTAGGTGGTCAACCTATTGACTTTTATGGGAGTTTAGCACCTGTCTTATTTAATTTACCCACTTTTTTACCGTTCCCTCCCTATATCTCTGAAATTCCTATTACAATGACTATGTTTACCGTTATAGTAATAGACGTTTGGAAAACGACACCATTTATCACCTTGCTTATATTGGCAGCACTACAAATTGTACCACAAGATTTATATAAAGCTGGGGATATAGCAGGAGCAAGTGGTTGGCAGAAATTTAGATATATCACATGGCCTTTAGTTAAACCGGGAGTGGGAATAGCATTGATTTTCCGAATGATGCAAGCTTTAAGAGTTTACGATGCAATTGCAGTTTTAAATGATAAAACCGTGTATTCAATGACATTCCAATCAGTTCTTTTTTGGCAAAATTCTGATTTTGGGTTCGCATCAGCAGTATCAATAATGATACTTCTGTTTATCATGCTTTTTGGATTAATAATTGTATTATTCACGCGAAGAGTACAACAAGGAACTTCAAAATCAACTTTAAATAAGATTATTGATAAGTTTAAGCGTTCCAAGGAAAAAAAAGATGAAGAGAAACAATCAGAAATAATTGAAAGTCCAGGAAAAGATTATTTATCGAGAAAAGTAGTATCTTACTCAGATCAAAGATTAACAGATTTAATCGGGAAGACTAGTAAGGTTCAACCAATTTCTTCAAAAAAGGTTAGATGGTACATATGGAAAAGGAGGTTAAAAAAGATCTTCTTTGGTGTACTTGTTATAGTAATGTGTCTTTTCTGTGCAATTCCGTTTTTATGGATTTTCCTAAAATCATTTAGGGATCCACTTAACATCCATGCCCAGACAAGTTTTGAACTGTGGCAAACTCTTTCTTTTGGAGCATACCCTTTAATAATAACTGTTGTTTTTGGAATAATTATCTATGTAATATTTTCACGTATTAAGTCAAAAAAAATAAAGTGGATAACGGGGGTCATTTTGGGGATCGGTTGGTTCATTACTCTGATTCTACCTTATATAACTAATTTTCTTTATAATCTTTATCAATCTATGACTGGTGAACCTTGGAGGTTTTCATTTGAAGCATATACAATAGTTTTTCAACCTGCTTCAGGCCAAGATAATTACTTTTTAAGATCTGTCATGAATAGCGCAATCCTTGCCGGTTCTACTGTAATTGTAGTTATAATAGTAGGTTCATTAATTGCTTATGCTATTGCTAAATTTCAATTTCGTCTTAAATCATTATTAAGTGGTTTTATTTTTTCTATGAATAGTTTGCCTGGATTGATCATTATTATCCCATTCCTCCAATGGACAATAGCTCTTGCAACTCTTTTGCCGATATTTAGTTTCCAAGGCCAACTTTATGGGTTAATACTTCCTTATGCGGCAATAAACTTACCATTAGCAATTTTTATATTGATTGCATTTTTCAGAGAGATTCCCGAGGATCTTTGGAAAGCAGCTAAAGTTGATGGCGCAACGAACTTTCAAATATTCCGAAAAGTGATCCTTCCGCTAGCTATTCCAGGAATTTTTACATGTGCAATTTTAGTCTTCATCGCAAGTTGGAATGAGTTATTGTTTGCTCAAGTATTTCTTCAATCAAACGCAAGTAATCATTCTATTCCAATAGCAATATTGAGTTTTACTCGTAATCCAGGCAGTATTACTGCTCCGTGGGATACAGATATAGCTTTAATGGCAGCCACTTCAGTTGCCACTATTCCATTGATAATTGTCGTATTATTATTTCAAAAGAAAATCGTAAGCGGTTTGACAAGAGGTGCCGTAAAAGGTTAAAACGAGGAGACCTTAAAAATGGTAAAAATAAGATTAGAGAATGTAAATAAATTTTTTGATCCAGATGTCCACGTTTTAAAAAATATTAATCTGGAGATAAAGGATAAAGAATTTATGGTCCTTGTTGGTCCATCAGGATGTGGGAAGTCGACTTGCTTAAATATTATAGCGGGTTTGGAGTATGTGACTGATGGAAAAGTAATTTTTGACGATGTCGACGTGACTTATGTTCCACCAAAAGAGAGAAGGATAGCTATGGTATTTCAGAGCTATGCTCTTTATCCACATATGAATGTTCGCGAAAACATGGGATTTGCGTTAAAACTTTCAAAAATGGATAAAAGGGAGATTAATAAACGTGTTGAAGAAGCAGCTAAGTTACTCGGGATAGCGCAATTATTAGATAGAAAACCAGGAGAATTAAGCGGTGGTCAACGACAAAGGGTTGCTTTAGGAAGGTCTATCGTACGTAATCCAACAGTATTTCTCTTTGATGAACCCTTAAGCAATTTAGACGCTAAGTTAAGAATACAGATGCGAGGGGAAATCATTAAGCTGCAACGAAATTTAAAAATTACGCAAGTTTATGTTACCCACGATCAAGTTGAAGCAATGTCTATGGCCGATCGCATAGCAATATTATACGATGGAAATTTTCAACAAATTGGGACTCCAAGCGATGTGTATAATAAACCGGCGAACCAATTTGTAGCAGGTTTTATAGGTTCTCCTTCCATGAACTTTTTAGAAGCGAAGTTTGAAAGTAATGAATTGATATTTGGAACACAAAGATTGCCATTATCTCCCCAGATTGCTAACAAAGTCAAAGAGTCTGGAACATCTGATGTAATATTAGGAATTAGACCCGAGCATATAAAAGTTTCACCTACTAAATTTGAAAATTCGTTTGAAATTAAAATAACTGTAGTTGAATTTTTGGGGGCTGAAACTATCTTAACTTTTGAATTTCCGGATGAAATTAGTGCTATGGCATCTGCGTCTGGATTTTATGATGCAAAAATGGGAGATAAGGCATATGTTGGATTTCCCATTGAAAAAATACATGTATTTGATAAAGCGACAAGTAAAAATCTAATTCATAAAATTGATGAGAGGAGCAAGGATGAAGAACCTTCGAAAGATATTGTTGAGAAGAAAGGGGAATTAACTTCGGAATAGTGGTGATCTAAATACCGTTCATTGCAAAACTTTATGAAAATGCTAAAAAAAATAATTTAATCGCTGGTATTATCATCAGTGATGTAATCGCTTTCATTTGCTTTGCAATTGTATGGTATTTTGGAATTTTTTCTAATGGAGATATTCAAATGTTTATTGGATGTATCATTGGTACTAGATTCGCTCTTAAACATCAAAAAAACAAAGGGAATATCATCCTTTTAAGTATATTTATAGCTTTATGCGGAGCATTTCTTGCAGCAATTTCATTTGGTATTGTAGATTGGATGCGTATTTTATTATATGGATTGGGGGGAATCACATTTTTTTTAGCGATATTTATACCATATATATTAATGGCTATTATTATTGGAGTAATAATAGGAATCTTGCTAGGAATTTATTATTATATTAGAAATCAAAAACCCATGAAAGAGTCTTTAATAGATAATGAATTCTATGAAAGCTTGAAATAATTTTTTTAATGTTAAACTAATAAAATTATGAAATGTGGAGTGGATAAATTTGGATTTTAAACGATATTTCAAGGAATTTGTGAGATATAACAGATTAAGGATTTTTAAACTGATTCTCTATGGTTTAATAATTGTATATCTTTCATTCTTGATTTGTTATAATATGTATAGAATTAATTTAGGTTATAGTTTAGAATTGAGTTGGCTATACGGATTCTTATCAGCATTAATAGCTACAATCATAATTATATTGAGCATTGACGTACTTAGTTTCTTTCTGAAAATAAGAAATACGCCTATAGAATTACTGGAGTAATCTTAATTTAAATAATCACATTTTTTTCAACTTTAACAATACTTAATCTAATTTGATTATGAAATTATTTATACAATTATCATTGGGTTATTTATGGGTTATTTTAATTCCAAACAAATAATCGATTTTACAGAGAGAATGAAATTAAACTTATTTAAAATATATTCTTGATTATATAAAAAATAAAAATAAGAAGGTTTGAGATTTTTTACATTAATACTAAAACCTCACTTGCTACTCCTTGTATTCCTTCCTTAGGGGGAATTCTTTTCAGTAATCCTGATTTTACTCTCTCAGCTAATTGCTCAGGGGTAAATGGGGCACCATCATTGTCAATTCGATTTACAGAATGCCATCCTCGATATACCCATACTTTATCTCCAGTAGCTCTAAACACCTCTCCATTCACTCTTCTTGCTTCATCTGAAGCCAGATATACAATCAGAGGGGTAAAATGAACCGGATCAAACACATCAAATCCCCTACTATACGTCTTTTGCATAATTCCAGCAGTTCGCGATATAGCATCGATAGTTAATTTAGTTCTAGCCATTGGGACTACGCAATTAACTGTTGCATACTTCTTTAATTCTTCAGAAACAATTAGAGTAAAAGCTGCAATGCCAGCTTTAGCAGCACCATAGTTTGCTTATCCTACATTTCCTAAGAGGTCAGTATCAGACGCGGTATTATCCTTCATTTTTAGGAATTATTATCTATTAAAGATATATATCTAATTTTAATTAGTTTAGATCTACATTTACATGATAATAAAAAAAATCTTTATTATCCATAAAATAAATTTATAATTAGAATTTATCATACGATGATTTTATGGAAAATCTATTTTATACTGATAAAATTCATATTGTTAAAAAGAATGTCGTGAATTTTTTAAAAGCGGAATTAGAACCGATTAAAAACGATCTCAATAACACTAATAAAATTGCTATTGCTTTATTAAAGAAATTAGGGAAACAAGGTTTAATTGGACCTTTAATTCCTCAGAAATATGGGGGAACGGAATTAGGAAATGTTGCTCATTGCATGATTACTGAAGAAATTTCAAAAATCAATGCAGTTATTTCAGTTTCTCGAACACCGTGCATTTTGATGGGTTATCTTCTCAATAAATTTAGCAATGAGCAACAAAAGGAAAAATTTCTCAAAAAAGTTGTTATGGGAGATAAAATCTGTAGTATATGTGTTACTGAGGAAATGGCAGGGTCCAATGTTGCCGATATTAAAACTAGGGCCGAAAAAAGGGGAAATTCATATTTATTAAATGGTTCCAAGAAATTCATCACGAATGCAGGGTTATCTGATTACTACTTTATTTGGGCTATTTCAAACCAAAATGTGAATCCTCGACAGGGCATGAGCGTGTTCCTTGTTGAAAAAGATGAGCCAGGATTAAATATTGAGAATCCCTATAACTTGATGGGAATAAATGGCATATATAATGGAAACCTTGAGCTTAAAAACGTTGAGGTTTCCGAAGAAAACCTAATTGGAATGGAAGGAAACGCTTTCAATGACTTAATGAATGTGTTTAATATCGAAAGATTAACCTTGAGTTCTGAATGTAATGGAATAGCGTTAGCAGCCTTAGAAGAATCAAAAACTTATGCAAAAACACGTATTCAGTTCAATAAACCAATAGCATCCTTTCAACTAACTAAAATAAAAATTGCTGAAATGGCCACGAAACTGCAAGCAGCTCGGTTATTGACTTATAGTGCCGCAAAACTTTTAGATATGAAATTAAAAGTTACTAAAGAAGCATCAATGGCAAAAGCATTTTCAAGTAAGACAGCAATGGAAATTGCATCTGAAGCGGTTCAAATCCATGGTGGGAATGGTTATACGGATATGTATCCTGTTGAAAAATACATGCGTGATGCTAGATTTTTTATGATAGGAGGTGGGACAACAGAGATTCAGAATTTAATAATTGCCCGAGAAGAATTAAAAAGTAATTTAAAATAAAAATAGAGAAAAAATCATTTAATATTAATAATTGTAGAATCCTATCCCTGATTTTCGCCCTAATAGATTATTATTGACCATTTCTTTCAAGAGGGGACAAGGTTCATATTTAATTCCGAATTCCTTAGCCAAATATTCTCCAATATTATTATAAATATCCAATCCAACTAGATCACTCAATTCCAAGGGACCCATGGGAAAATTAAATGCTAGCTTACAGGCTGTGTCAATATCCTCCGTACTCGCAATGCCTTCCATTTTCATGTGAATCGCTTCATTACACATCACGTAGATTAAACGAGATGTAACGAAACCCGGAGAGTCATTAATAGTTACTATCGTTTTCTTTAAACGATTTGAAAAAGCTTTTGCGATTTCCAAGGTTTCTTTTGATGTGTGTGCACCTTTTATTAATTCTATCAATTTCATTACTGTTGCGGGATTGAAAAAATGAATTCCAACAACTCTTTCTTGGTACTTGCATTTAGATGCTATCTCTGTTATGCTTAAAGATGATGTATTTGAAGCTAAGATGACATGTTTCTCACATATTGAATCTAATTTTTTAAAAATGTTTTTTTTTAAATCTATGTCTTCAAAAACTGCCTCTATTACCAGTTGTACATTTTTAACTGCTTCTTCCAAATTTGTATTGCATCTTATATTACTAAGAATCGTACTGGCTTCATCCTCAGTTAGCTTATTCTTTGCTACATAGTGAAGCTGCAAATTATGTTCAATTTTAGATTTTGTGATATTCAAGATTTCTTCATTGATATCAACTAAATTTACGGAATACCCACTAATTGCTATAATCTGTGCAATTCCGGAACCCATCGCTCCCGCACCAATAATACACACATTTTTAATTTCCACGTATCATCCCTCTCTAAACTTGTTGAAATCTGGTTTTCTTTTTTCAATGAACGCATTTTTTCCTTCCACAGCTTCATCAGTATTATAATATAGAGAAAGACCTCCAACACCCAATTGAGTGATGCCTGTCGTGCCGTCACTCTCGGCTAAAAATGCAAATTTTAACATTTTTAACGCTGTAGGGCTTTTTTCTAATAATTCTTTGCACCATTTATCCACTTCTTCATCTAGTTTGTCATAAGGGACTACAGCATTAACAAGACCCATTTGTAATGCTTGTTGGGCAGTGTATCGCCGGCACAAGTACCAAATTTCTTTGGCACGTTTTACACCGACAGCACGCATTAAATCACCCGTGCCATATCCTGGATCGAAAGAGCCTACACGTGGTCCTGCTTGACCAAGTTGGGCATGGTCAGCAGCTATACTTAAATCACAAGCTACATGCCATACATGACCTCCTCCAATCGCATATCCATTTATTCTTGCTATTACGGGTTTAGGTAAAGTACGAATTAAATGCGTTACTGATTGCCAACCCACTTCTAAAGGCAATATGTAATCTCCTTTATATCCTCCTTTTTCACGTGTTGTTTGATCTCCTCCAGTACAGAATGCTTTTTCGCCTTGACCAGTTAGTACTACCACTCCAATTTCATTATCCATGCATCTTTTTAATGCATCTATTAATTCATGAATGGTCTGTTGCGTGCATGCATTATATCGTTGAGGGCGATTAATTGTTATCCTAGCAATTTTATCTCTCTTTTCAAAAATTATATCTTCATATTCCAATTAATTTCATCCCTAAAATTTTCATTAATCAAATATTATATTCCTAATTATATTAAATTAAATCAAAACTTAATAATTTAAAATAATTAGAGAAAAGTAATTTTAAAAAAGGAGATATTAATAAAAATGAAAGTATTGGTTTTATATTTCTCATTGGGTGGGCGAACAAAAAAAGTTGCAGAATACATCGCACGAGGGCTTAAAAACTCGGATGTAAGTATTGAACCATTTGAATATACAAAGAAATCTCGAGCCTATTTATCGGAACAAGATAAAATAATGAAAGGAAACCTTTCAAATTTCAAATATAATGAGAATGTTAAAGATCTCCTACCTTATGATCTCATATTTTTTGGAGTTCCAACCCACGGAGGGCGTCCTGCAACTTTATTTAATGGGTATTTTACTCACGCTCAAAATGTTGGAGGAAAGAAGTTTATAGTCTTTTCCACTTGTAGATTCTCATCAGGAAAAACCCTTGAAAACATGCAAGCTGAAATTGAAGAGAAAGGCGGCTCTGTGATAAATAAGCGTAAGTTTAGTGGTTTGTTCGGGATTAAAATGTCGAAAGTTATTGATTTCGTTGATGAACTCAATCAAAACTTCATTTAACCAAACGAAAAAATAAATAAAAAATAGCATTATTTTTCGTGAAACATAAATTTCACGAAGTTTTAAAATCAATTTTTTTTAAATAGATAAAACCTTTTATAAGAATTATTTGGAATAATCCTATTACAAATTAATGAGTGGGTAAATTCAACTTAGTTTTTATTTCTTGAATCATTTCATTTCTCTTGGCATTAATTTCGCTCAATGTTTCTCTTAAAATATCATTTATTTCAAGCCCATTCAATTCACAAGAAACATATAATAAAGATAATATTTCTTTTGTGAGGATTTGAAAATTTTTCGTCTGGTTAATTGGAATTCGAATACCTAACGCTTTTAAATCTGCATGAGTCTCTTTTTCTTGCTGTCTGATGGTGAATAAAATATCATTTTTTCTCCCTTTCCATAATTCAGACACTGCTCTGATGGAAAAAATATACCGTTTTGATGGACTACCAACTCCATTTATTTCATTTGTAAAAGATAATGGTTCAGAATTTCTTATTGCCTCTAAACCGAAAGATCTATTGATTTTATTCGATTTATCAAACTCATGTTTCATTTTAGCAATTTGTTCTGTGAGTTGCTCCACTTTAAGCGACAATTTTTCAAATTTTTCAAGAAAAAGTTCTCTATCAATAAGATTATCACAATCACTCAATATAATCACTTGCATTCAGAAATGTATGTTTTCATCTGACATATTACTTAATAAAACTAATTATTAAACCATTAATCCCTTCTGAATCAATAATTTATAAAAAGAAAAAAAATGTGAGAATTTGGTTAAATGGAATCCCTATTATCCATTTCATCGGAACGAGTCTCAATTTCGTCTTCTTTAGTTATCTCTTCTTTTTCTTCCTCTAATTTGGTCGATTTTTCTTCGAAGGCTTTCGTGGAATCGAATGGAACAAAATTAAACCCTTCTTTGGGTAAATCTTCGTTTTCAGATTCATAATGAACTTTTTCTTGGTTTTCGGTTAAATCTTGAATAGATTGAATAGAACTTAATTGATCATCTCTTTTTTTACTTGATTTTTTCTGATCCCTATAATATTTTATAAATTGATAAAAGCCCAATAGTAATAATGTCAATAAGAAAAAAGCCAAAACAGCAATATTTTTGAACAAATTCACCCAATCTGCATTTAGACCTATATTAGAAATATTTGGAAACCAACTTATTAATACATCGAAATCACTAAAAGGAAAATAATGGGTAAACTCATAAGCAACTTTGGAAAAAACTAACCATAAAACTATAGTATCTATTCCTATTCGTTTCAACTTTAATCTTGACATGAGCAGTTCTGCTTGAGAACCCATTAAGGTAGCGATAGAATACAAAAGAATTCCAAAATCAGCTAAGAGCAAAACAATTTGCGTAAATAAAGAAGAAGTTTCTACTCCACCCACGCTCCTGAATGCTAAGAAAATCTTGATAAGCAAGTAGAATGTATAAATAACTAAAAGTATGAACCATACCCCTAACCAAGAAACAAATACTTTTTTAAAAAGTACTATAATAGCAAACACAGTAAAAATTCCTATTACGATTAAAACAAACATTACAACGTAATTTGAAAGATAAACAACACTTGCGATTTTCTCACCTAAAAAAGCACCTATTTCTTGAGAGTTGAATATATATCCTACTGCGAGAAAAACCGCTATTGTTAACCCCCCAAAAAATTCGAATGATCTGAGAGTTTTAGAGTGAGATTTTTCTTCAAGGTTTCGATCCAATCTTCGACTCGACAAAAACGCACCATACAAGATGAACCAAGAAGTTAAGAAGAAATATGACAAAATAGAAAATGCAAATAATATTATTAAGAAGAAAGCTATTAATAGCATGACTGGAAGCGATAATACGAATAGCAATAATACTTTCCATGTTGCAACTTCTTGCACATCCTTTTTTATAAATAAACTATATAGAAATAAGTACATTAAGAAGGTCAGAAAGGGTAGAAACGAAATCAGGCCAATAATACGGGTATATTCGAATTGTACAAGACCGACTCCAACGAGCAACCAAATCACGAGAACTAGATATCTCCAATTTTCCTTTAGAAATAATTTTTTCAGATTATCTATCGTATCCATGTTTATAAACCAAATTTAAAATGATTCTCACTAAATATTGCAATAATAATCGATTACATGTATTTAAAAATTTTGTTTGAACTAAAACGTCAATAGAGCGTTTTTAATGAGGGATTGATCAATAACTATTTAAAATCATGCTCGATCTATTATCTAATTAATTTTTTAAAAATACACAATGATATATCATGATATTTCAAATAACGAGTTTTTTTGATTGGGTAGCACAATCTGCTGGCGTTATGGTTTTTATTAGTGCTTTTATAGCATTAACTTGGTTGGGTTATGAGCGAAAAAGACGAGGCTCTTTTACTCGAAAAAAAGCGTCCGAAGAAGGTGACGATAAGAAATTTGCTCTTTCTAAATTTCTCAAAGTTTTATCTTATTTAGGAATTGTCGTTGGAATTCTTGATGTATGGGCAGGGGCAATGGGTTTAATTTTAGATATTCCTCCGAGCTTTCGGTATGCGGCAATCACTGAAAATGGGGCAGATCATTTTACGTGCATCTTTTTAATCGTCATCGGTATTGCAATGCTATTCAAACCTGTGAATGACATGCCACTAGCAAGTATAATGGGACTTTTAGCTGGAAGTGCTGCAGCATTAGCTTTAGTGTTATTCGTTCCAGATTCGGCTGTGAAATGGATTGCATATTGGATTAACCCCAAACTTGGTTTGATAATCGTTTTCATCATCGTGACCGCGATCGTTGCCGTAACAGCGAAATTTTATATTGGAATACTTCAAACGATTTCAAAGTTCCTTTCTTGGCCTCCCATTGCCTTCATTATAATGGTATTTAGCTTCGTGCAAGGGATTTTATTATGGGGTCTCGGAATGAGTATCTTTGTAAATTTCTTTTAATTAATTTTTTTATTTTTATATCTTATGGAACTTCAGCGTGTTAATTACATTTTAAATGAATATCTGAAAGGTTTCAATAAAAATTATTTAAATTAAAATTTTAACTTAATTTAATTTCTCTTTTCTTAGCAAAAATTTTTGCAAAGAGTTCATCCTCATTATTGGGAGGAATCTCTAAATCATCTTTTTTAATTAATTGAATAGCTTGCTCGGGGCATCTAGCAACACAGTTCCCGCATCCAATGCATCGCCTTTTATTGACTTTAGAAATATCATTTTTCATTTTTATCGCATCAATCTGACAAACTTCTATGCACGTTCCACAACCCACACATATATCCGCATCAATTTGAGCAAAAAAGTTCGTGGAAAAAAAGTCAACGGTTTTTGGAAATTCTTTTAAATTGGTTAAAATACCACAACAACATCCACAACAACTGCAAATGAATTTGGGATCGATAATATTTTCTGCTTGAAAAACTAGACCCTCTTCTTGATTCTTTCTTAAAGTTTCTAGAGCTTCTTTCCGCGTAATTTCTCTGCCCCATCCTTCATTAAGGTACATGTCAGCCATCTCTCCCATCCCAAAACAGGTTTCTAGTCGTGAAGTTACTTTACAAGTTTCGCCTCCCAATTTATGGGCTTTTCGACAGATACAATCCGTTACCATAAAAGGACCAGGAGAACTATTTACAATCTTTTCAAGTTCTTCATATGAAGGTAAGCTATGTTCTGAAGTTATACTTTTTTCTACAGGAACAGTTCTAAATTGGGAGATTTTCGTTCCAAATAGTTCAATTCCAAATTCTTTTCCTGCATATTCTCCCATATCCTCTAAAAATTCTGGGGTAAGCCTTTTAACTTGATATTCATACATTCCTATAACTAAATATGCATTAGCATAATGCCGTTCTCCTTGTACATCTCTATAATGAATCGCTCCCTTGCTTGCCATGATATCCAGCTTTTCTTTCAATTCAGACATTTCCATATCTATTTTTGATCTTATGTAAATCTGATCTAAAGGTTCAAATTTATCTGTTAATTTTGTAGCGATCACAGCCTCTTCAGGTTCAAATAAATGTTTCAAAATTCTAAGATCTGCTCCAGTTTCTGACGCAGGAAATCCAATAGGAAATTTATCAAGATGCTCACGTAAATTTTCATATGCATTTTCTAAATTTAATTTTGTTTGCATACTGATTCACTTCATTTAAACTAGATATATGACTATAAAATAAGAAAAAGATATTTTTAACATTTGTGTAATAAGAAAATTGAAATTTTAATCTCTTCAAATTATTTTTCTTTCTATATTTTGATTAAAGGCGAACTTATTACTCGAATTTAAAAAGAGAATATTACACAGTTTTTTTTAGTTATTTCAAAGAAAGAATGTATACCCCCTGAAATCGCTTCAAACTAGAAAACTTTCTCATAATATAGGGCCTCATGAATAAATCTTAACTTTAAAAATATTCGGTTAACTTTTTTTGTTTTGCAAAATATTTGAAAGGTAAATTAAGTTCTCGTTTTAGTTGGTTGACGGTTTCAGGAGCAAATCCTGAGAAGTGGTTATTCACAATTATGAATATTTCACGAATATTTGGAACAATCTGAAGTTCTTTAATATTTAAATATAAATGACTTAAGGAAATATCTTGAGATTTTTGGAGATGATCAAATTTAGTAATTTCTCTATCTCCAATTAGCCTAATGTAGTATACTTCTTGTTTGGGATAATAGAATGGTTTCAAATTTTCAAGATAAGACGTTACTAATATGATATTTTTACCATCGATAAGTTTTGCGAGATCAAGTTCTTCAAACCATGAATTACTTCTTAATTCAATAAATATGCGGTAATTTTTCGCAAATTTTCTGACGATATAAGATAAATGTTGGAAATGATTATCAGAATGCTTAAACCAAGGAGGAAATTGTAATAAAAACCCTTTTACCATGTTTTCAAAAGGTTTAACATTACTTTGAAAAGTATAAATATCATCTTCTAAGCTTGGATTATCAAATTCATGTGTAATTTTTTTCCATACCTTTAAGATAAATTGAAAATTTGAAGGTACCTTGTTAATCCATTTTTTAAAAGTCTCCCCAGAAAGAAGGTTATAAAAGGTCGAATTTATTTCATTTACATCAAAGTATTTGGAATAGAATGCTAAGAATTTACCTCTATCAAGATTCTTGGGATAAAATGGGCCGATCCAATCCTTATAATCCCATCCTGCCGTTCCAATATGTATATCTACCATTTTCAATCACATGTATGAAGTAATCTCAGTAATTTTGATTTAATTTGTCATGTATAAAATAATAAATTTGTACTAATTTTTATATAGATAGAAGAAATTAATAAATAGAATCAATAAATAATTACTAAATACAGCAACGATATAATTACCTATTAAATTGCAAAATAAACAGGCGGATTAACATGATTCCATACGATAAAATTGAAGAAAAACCTGATAAAAAGTTTCCCATTGAAGGGCACGCATTATTAGATATGCGTGCTAAAACCATGGAATTAGAAAAGGAATTAGCTCAAACAACGGAACAATTGAAAAAAATAATGGAAGAACTCAAAGAAAAATCCACTAAACTTCAAGGTCGAGAAAAAAGCCTTGTAAAAATGAATGAAAAATTTACAGCATCAAAAAAGAGCTTGGATTTGGTTTCAGAACAAAAACTCAATGTTGATATTGAATTAACAAAATTAAAACCACAATTGACTGAATTACAAGTTGAAAATAACAAGATAAAAGCAGATTTTGAGCAGAAATTGTCTGAACTCAACGCTAAAGTCGCAGAATTACAGGGTGAGATAAAATTCTTAAATGAAAAAAATAGGGATTTTGAACAACAATTATCTTTTAAGAATAAATCAACCGACATTCATAAAAAAGAATTAGACGAAAAGAACAAAGAAATTACATCTATAAAAGAACAATTAACCATTTCGCAACAAGAAACGCAGCAATTAGTTGACAAAGTTAAAACGCTTGAAAAACAGTTATCTGAAATTGAATCCACGCCACAAATACTAAATAAAATTAATGAAATGATGGTACATAAAGGATTTATATCGGATCGAGAACTATCCGATATAAAAAAAGAGTTTGAGTCATAATAGAACATGAGAATTAATCTTAATTTCTTGGGTTTAAAAAATCAAAGAAAATAACTTAATAAATATAAAATGCTATAAAAAATTCAATTTATTAAAAAAGTGAATTATAAACTTAAAGGTGAAAAATCGATATGTCAATAGATTGGAGTTTGGCAGAGTCAAAACCTGAAAAATCTTTAAAAGTTGAAGGCCGATTTCTTCTAGATTTAAGATCTAAGATAAATGATTTAGAACAGAAACTTAAAATTCAAATGGATAAATTGAACAAGACAGTTAAAGAATTATCTGACACTAAAGCCAAATTAGAAACTTCTGAAAGCAAACTTTTAGAAGAAAGTGAAAAATGTTCTGACCTTAAAATTGAAAAAAGTAGTTTAAAAGAAATAAAGGATAATTTGGACAAGGAAATATCCAATCTTAAATCAGAAAAAAAGGATTTAGAGGAAAAATTAACCGTTGCAAATGATAAGAATAATAATTTTGAGAAAGACTTGACAAAATTTCGTGATTCGGAGGTAAAATTAACCAATATTAAGGAAGATCTCGAACAAAAAGATAGAGAAATAGAAAGCATCAAAAAAGATTTACAACAGACAATTTCGGATAAATATATAGAAATTGAGAGCCTGAAAAATGACAAGAATAAAGCCATAGCTGAAAAAGAAAATGAAGTTTTAGAATTAAAAAGTCAATTGGATGTTCAATCAAAAGAAACGGAGTCCTTGAACCAAAAAGTTAAGTCTCTTGAGGATTTCATTGAAGAATCAAAAACTTACCCTAAAATTGTCGAGGAGATTAAGGATACAATGGTACACAAGGGCTTCCTCAGTGATAAAGAATTAGAAGATATATTAGATCGAAACTTGAATGATTAATCCTAAAGGATTTATTTTAAGAGGTTTTTTAATTAATTTTTATTTTTTCAATTATACAGATAAAACTTATCATGATCCAGCAAGTGCTTACATTGGAAGATTTTTATCTCTTATTTATAAAGATCCTTATTTCTTTTTTCTGTGGCTTTATTATCGGAATAGAGCGTACGAGAGTAAGTGCACAATATGGTGCACGTGATCATATCTTCTTTTCGATGATCAGCACAACTTTAATCTTATTGCATGAGAGATTTTTAACAACATCTGAAGGATTTATTCTAATTATCATATTTTTTGCTGGCATGCTGTTGTTTTTACTAATTGGTAGCATATACAGATTATTTCGGGAGAATCATGCTGGTTATACTTCAACTTTATCCATGCTTTTAGCGATAATTGTAGGGATATTAACATATTATACGGAAACCTTAGCGATTGCGATCTCTGTTATTTTTTTAATCATCCTTTCAACGAAAAAACAATTTTACAAAATCAAGAGCATGAAAGATATTGAATGGACAGGGACGATAGAATTTATAGCAATAGTTGTGTTACTGTATATTTTAATCCCAAATGATTATTTACTATTTGGCATTCAAATCAAGCCAATTATCATCATATTTATAACAATTTTAGTTGTTAAATATTTCAGCTACTTCATACTTAGGAGTTCAATTGAAAAAAACGTATATTACATCTCTCTTTTAGGGGGATTTGCTCATAGTGAAGCAACAACATTGGAATTAGCTGAAGCAGGGGCATCATCTTCATCCGTTTGGTTGGTAATTCAAACAATGTTGATAAGAATGTTAATTATAATAACAATCACACCCACTTTAATGATTTATGCGATATATCCAATTTTGATAACATCGAGTATTGGTTTATTAGGATCCTTTTTAATTCTTAGAAAAAAGGAGCGGAAAATTGAACTGGCAAAAGTTAAAAATCCATTATCATTAAAAGGAGCAATAGCTTTTGCCGGTACTTATATGCTAGCAATTATACTATCAATTTTTTTAGGTTTAGTGGATTTCGATGTATTTGTTTATTATATTGTCGTGTTTATGATAGGATTATTATCCGGTGGAGCATCTTCATTATTTGTTGTAACATCTTTCCAGTCGCATTTAATAAATGAAGGGAGTGCATTAATAATGTTGACAATTGGGTTATCAGCGGCCATTTTAAATAAGATTTTTTATTCTACAAGGGCATTACGCTCGGATAAAAATAAGAAGGTTTATTTATTTCACCTTATCTTATATATTTTCATCACAATAACCTTATTAATGATATTAACCTATTTTACAATTATAATATTCAATCTCCCTTTTTAATGTCTTGAAATATAAATATCGAATTTATCATGGTAAAGTTAGAGTGGAATGGTACTAAGAGAAATGCTAAATTCGAAACTCCACCAAACTATGATGTTTTTTTTACTGAAATTAAGCTCCAAAAGGATCAAATTGTACCTGAAACGGAAATAAATACCTATAATTTGTTATTTTGGGGTGATAACTTGCATGTTCTTAATTATCTCATTCTCAACTTAAAAAAAAAAATAGATTTAATATATATAGATCCACCGTTCTTTTCTGGTACTAATTATAGTATGAAGATTGAGCATGATGGAGAGGAGTATGATTCCATTGCATATTATGATCATTGGAATAAAGATTTAGATTCTTATTTGCAGATGCTTTACGAGAGATTAGTGCTTTTTAAAGAATTATTATCTGATAAGGGCTTATTATTCGTGCACCTTGATTGGCACGTCAGTCACTACATTAGAGTACTATTGGATGAAATTTTTGGAGAAAAACGTTTTGTTAATAGCATAGTTTGGTACTATTATAACAAATATTCTGCGGGAAAACAAACTTTACCAAGAGCTCATGATGATATCTTGTTATATTCGAAAACGAAAAACTATTCACTCAATGAATTAAGACTACCTCGTGATAAACCAATCAAGCAATTAAAGAGAGTCATAGTTGATGGTGTATTAAAGAATGCTAAGGATAAAGATGGACATGTAATTTATAGATCCGTATCAGATAAGAAATTGGATGATGTATGGAAGATTCCTTGCATGCAACCCGCCTCAAAAGAATGGACTGGATTTCCTACTCAAAAACATCATGAATTATTAGAAAGAATTCTTCTTTTAGGGAGTAATGAAGGAGATTTGGTTGCCGATTTTTTTTGTGGTTCTGGAACAACTCTTTTAACAGCAGAAAAGTTGAATCGGAGATGGATTGGATGCGATGTTTCAAAATTCTCGATATATCTTACCAAGAAAAGATTATTGAATTACCAGCAAGAAACAAGAAATGGGGAAAAGTTTGGAAATAAATTTAGAGTTCTTACTCATTTAACTGATGAGAAGAGAAAAATAATTAACACTGGTTTTTTTGAAAAAAACATGAAATTTAAAAGGCATTAAATGGTGAATTACTCATATTTATTATGGTAAATCACGTTCCAATCCAAGTAATGAAAAAGTGCTTCATATACAATATCTCCTACTTCATTTAATGTAGCAGCTACGTGATGGGCAAATCCTTCTCTACATAATGTTTTTAACAAGGATTGTAAACGAGGTATTTCCACAACACCGAAACCTCCGAAGGTTTCTAAAGGATCATCAGTATAATTCCCTTCTGCTAATAATACTTTGACTTCTCCATACAAGTCATCAGTTTCTATTCTCAATAGGGTGCAAGGCTTTGATTTTATCCTCCCTTGAATCGCACCAAAAGTTTCCTCTGCTCCTTTTTGATCAGAAATTATAGGATGTATGGTCATGCGAGTGTCTTTAAAGAATGATTTAGGAAGGTTGCTACAATGGAACAAAACCATTTTATCTGGTTCCTCTCCATAATTATTATTCCAATCTAATATTGCAGAAGGAGTCTCGGATGCTACTTGCAAGATGTACATCCCAATCAAACCAGAAACATCAACTTCGCATGCCGCAGGAACCAATCCCTCACTAAACATTGACATGACCGCACATGGGACGATTCCGAAATTGTCCTGTATCGAAGGCCAGCACTGAAAGGCAAAACCATCAAGGTCATTCTCTACAACCCAATTTTCAACAACAACGGCAAGTTTTGCCAATTTGAGCAATCCATCTTCAAGGAAAATCGTTGTAGAAGTGTAATTTCTTATAAATTGTATCTTATCTTGGATTTTTGGATCATCATCTTTTAAGCGATTAATCATCCCAAAGATTTCAGACAAATCAATTGGTTCAATCGTAATACCATTAAATTCTAAAATTTTTTCACTATAACGAACAGTTTCAAAAGCATTAGGTCGTGTTCCTATTTGGCCAAATCGCACGTTTTTGAGTTTATTTACTATAAGACACACTTTTTCGAAACGTGATAAGTCTTTCTTAAAAATTTCTGACTTTATGGGGCAAGTATGAGAACTCGTGAGGCTAAAAGGAATTCCGTATTGATATAAAACACTACAGGCAGAAATTTTGCCACAAAATGCGTCTCTTCTGTACTTTCGACCCATTTTATCGATCTCATCTGATGAAGCTTGCACTAAAACGGGCACGTCAAGATTTGCTAATCTTAGAGTTGTTGCTAAGGCTTTTTCATCACCAAAATTAGGAAGACAAGTAATAACGCCCCCAATTTTATCTCGATTTCGTTTGAAAAGCTCCGCACACTTTTTAGCATCTGAGTGCGTTTCGACAACTCCAAACTTAGTATCATTTTCACTCAAAATAACATAATTATAGCCTAAATTTTCCATTAATTCGATTATTTCGATTCTCCCTTGCCTTGCTAACGTGTCAGGAAACACATCTCGATTCCCAACTATAATTCCAAACGTAATTTTTTCTAATTTATCTCGTTTATCAATGAAGGACATAAGTATTTTCAAATTTTTAAAATTAAAAAGCTTATTTCTTTCAATCCAAAAGAAAAATTTCTTCAATGAGAGAATGCTTCTTTAAATCACGAGGAGATTGTATAATCTACACGAGGGAGTTTTTCGATTGGATAAGGAAGTTTAGCTTCATCTGGTATAGGATCAATGTAGAATCGGCGGAATTGAGGATTTTGCATCCTGCAGAATGTGCTTCTATGATTATATGCTGGATGATAGATCATTGATTTCCAAATTTTCTTTAAAGGTTGCTCTCGGATATTACCAAAAGAAAGGGGCGTAAAATCACAAGGCGCAATATCTCCATAGGCTGATGCGTAGAATTGTATATTTCCTGCGAGACAACCTATCCCTGATAAATTACCTTCGACAGAATTTTGCCACGATTGAGATGAAAGAGGAGGTATGACGCTATGTTCAAATAACTTAGAGGAATAAACATATATTTCTTCTCGCTGTTCTTGAGTTAAAAGTTCACTCGTGTCCTTTAACATGTTACCTGTAGGTACACCATCAAAAAGAATCACATTATGAACTCCTATTTCTTTTGCTAGATCATGCAACTTTTTATACATCCCTTTTTCGGTAGCCGAGCGTGTGGCATAAGAAGAAAGACCTACGAATATGCCTTTTGATTTTAATTTTTGGATTCCTTTTAAGGCAGTGTCAAAAAGTCCAGGCCAACCTCTCAGACTATCGTGCTCTTCTGGAATTGGACTATCAATACTGACAAAAATCGAATAAAGACCTGCATCGACTAACTTTTGCACGTTTTCATCGGTAAGTAACAATCCATTAGTAAACATGATGGGCATTGCCTTTTTTTTGTTTACATAAGAAATTAATTCAAAAAGATCCTCTCTTAGTAAAGGTTCTCCTCCAGTAAAAGCGATAATCGTAACGCCCAATTTTTGACTATCATCGATGAGCTTTTTTGCTTCTTCCGTGCTCAGTTCCGCTACATCTTCTTTAAAATGTTTCCCAGCACTACAATGTACACATTTACACATGCATCTATATGTTACAGCAAAAGTCATTGCAATAGGAGAAGGATGTCCTAAAATGTGCGACTTTATTAACCCTATGAACGCCCGGAGCTGAGGACGACTTCCAACAGGAGGAGCAAAAGTGTTAGCCACCAATTTTCCGTTCCATCTTCCAAGATTGTTATATTTCCTATAAAACCCTGCTTGCAAATAGAGCATCGCGAATAGCCGTAATTTCTCAAGGATTGGATTTAAAATACCCGTGCCTATAATTTCACCATCCTCGAGCTTCTTGAAACTTATTAGTTTGGTATTGGAAATTTTCAAATATATTCGTTCTTTTATCATTGAATATTGTTACCCTCTGTCCATTTTGTTTAAATATATTTTTAATTAATTAGTTAATTGATTAATAAATTATCTAGATTTTGTAGTTTATTAGGATATGTATTTCTTTCAAATTTCACGTGAAAGATTATATCAAATATTCTCTATTATGAGATCATGATTATTTTTGAGATAAATTAATATAAAATTTGCCAGTCCAAATTTTTTTACTGCATTTAACTAATTTGCTCAATTTCTGCTTGCCTTTTTCCTAAGATAAAAGAACTTGAAATGATGAGAGCAATTCCAAGAATAAACAACAGGATTGATATTATTGTCGAAATTGTCATCAAAAACACAAAGAAATAGAGGATTGAAGGTGTCAATTGAACTGGAACATTTTGAATCGGAGCAAGAAAACTTGCCTTTCCACTTCTAAAAGCTTGTGACATTTTGACAACGCCAAAAATATTAGCTGTTATTAATATCACGGAAGATACGAGAAATAAAAGAAAGGTTTCGATAAAAAAGGAATTTCCGAACATGTGAATCACTGCCCAAATGAAAGGTGCTATCCAAAAGTTATTCAATGATAACATTAACCCAGATATCAATGCCAACAGAATCACTTTAAAACGGGGTATTTTTTCTTGAATTATTTGGAAGATTATCGCAACTAATACTAAAATACTTGTTGATGTAAACATCCTGATTAAAAATGCTGCATCTAATAGATTTTCTTCGCTTATTTCAATTGAGAGACCGCTCAGTCCAATGAATGATATAGCCAAGATCATTATGAATATGGCAACAATTTCCTTGTAATTGAGTTTTTCACCAAGAATTTTAATGGATCCAATTGCTAAAATGATTAATCCAGAAGCCATTAATCCAGGAGTTATTGCAGGTCCAATGATTATTTGTGCAAAAATAAATAAGAGGGAACCAATACCAAACCTAACAAATATTGCGAAAATCCATAATGGTTTTCTGATGAGAGTTTTCATCAATTTTAGTTCAGCTGGCATTTTGTTGATGACATATTTCTCAATGATTAATCCCGAATAATGCGAAAATCCACCTAAAATTGCCAATAACACGCCCAGCCAATAGATGATTGGATCCATAAGAATTTACCATTAAATTTTTTCAAAGACACCAAAAATAAAACTAAAATTTTCAACCCAATTCCTTCGTTGTGTAAAGATTGGTAATAAAGAGCTGTACATTGCCAATTTTTTAAACCCACATAAACCAATCAGAGCTTCAATTTCATCAACCGATTTAATAAAAACGTGTGTTTTATCTGAAGCAAAAAACAAGTCATATACTATTTTGCTTATTTTTCCGCTTACAGTAGGAATTTCTAAACAAAACAAACCACCATCGGTTAATTGCGCATGTATGTGGTTTAAAGCTCTTGTTGGATCTTCTAAATGTTCGACAACAGATATAGCAGTAATGATATCAAATTTCATATCAAAAGGGATAGTATCCTCCAAATTTCCTTGCGTATATTCGCAATCCACCCGTTTCTTAGACACCCTTATGGCATGATTAGATATGTCCATTCCATAAATGGTAAAATCATCTTTTAGAATGTCCAAGAAATGACCATATCCGCAACCGATATCTAATAGCGTTTTATGAAACGTCGAATGAAGTTTTATTTTTTTTTTGTACTTTTTTGAGCGCCATAGATTTAATTTTACTAGGACATCATACCCTAGTGATTTTGAGAAGTGAGAATCCTCTCCTTCAAAATATTCCCTTTCAAATTTGCTATTACTCACATCTATTGTTATATTGGTTGGAATAAAAAATTTGGGAAGTAGTT
>Ga0307445_10000140_pt1 | contig 33890 bp, 34 predicted proteins | sample SalMarSW160330MG_FD_202147 | JGI IMG/M metagenome (GOLD analysis project Ga0307445, IMG submission 202147) | Salt marsh sediment microbial communities from the Plum Island Ecosystem LTER, Massachusetts, United States - SW1603-30 | ecosystem: Environmental > Aquatic > Marine > Intertidal zone >... | reverse complement strand
TTACTCACCACGTTATTCGGCGGCATGTTGAGGCGGCGGGCGTGTTTATCGCGGATATCATAGAGGCGGCGGAAGATGTCCTTACGTTCCTGGGAAAGATGGTGAAACCCCTTTATCCGGGCGTAGCGGTCGCCGGGGTCGTGGGTGTAGTCCCGGTCCTGGATTTGCAGATTATACAGCCAGAACCGGTCGAGCAGGCCGCGCTCGCCGAGCTTTTTAAAGAAGGCATCCTTGAGCCGGAGTAGGTAGATAACGTCGTTGACGGCGTAATCCAGCGCCAGCGGGGTTATCGGCCGCTTCACCCAGTTCTGCGTCTGGAATTTATTCTTGCCGGCCAGGGCGACGCCCAGCTCGGCCCCTATCACCGCGTGGAGGTCTTTTTTCTCGTAATCGAGCAGCTCGACGGCGGGGCGCAGGTCGAGTACCGACTTCGCCTCGATACCGCAGGCGTTTTTCAGCAGGAACAGGTCGCTGGAAGCGTCGTACATCACCTTGAGGATGCGGCGGTCTTCCAGAAAGACCTTGAGACGGGAGGGCGCGATTCTGAACGGGTCGATGACGACGGCCTGCTCGCCGTCGTAGACTTGAAGCAGGCAGAGCTGCTCGCCGTAGGCATGGCGGTTCATCTCGGCTTCCAGGTCCAGGGCGACGATGCTGTACTTCCGGTTATCAAAAGCCTGCAGGTAGGCGGCGTAATCGCGGCGGTTATCGATGTAGCGGCACTCCGGCTTGTTCACCCCACCCTCCCCTCCACCACGATGTCCTCCCCGCTCCGGTAGACCCGCTCGTAATCAATCTTGATAGCCCCGGCCACCTCGGCGATATCCAGCTCCCCCACCGCCTCGATGCCCCGGCCTATAATCCGCGGCGCGATGAAGACCACCAGCCGGTCCGCCAGCCCCGCCCTGAGGAACGCCGTAATTACGGCCGCGCCGCCTTCCACCAGCACCGAGGATACCTGCCACTCCGCCAGCTGCGGCAGCAGTTTCTCTAAATCCACCCGCCCGGCGGCATTCGCCACCACCTGTAATACCTCTATGCCCATCTCCCCAAGCGCCGCCAGCCTGGCCGGGTCGGCGGCCGGGGTCGCGGCGACCAGCGTGCGCGCCTTATCCTGCCTGGTCAGCACCTTGGCCGCCAGCGACAAACGGAGCCTGGAATCGAGCACGACGCGGAGGGGATTACGCCCCCGCACCAGCCGGGTAGTCAGCTCGGGGTCGTCGGCCAGCACCGTCCCGGCCCCCACCAGAATGGCATCGTGGCGGGCGCGCAGGCGGTGGGCCAGCTTCAGCGACGGCGGCGAGCTTATCCAGCGTGAGCTTCCGGCGGCGGTGGCAATGCGCCCGTCGAGGGTCTGGGCGAACTTGACGGTGACGAAGGGGCGGCCGGTGTTGATGTAGTGGAAATAGACCTCGTTGAGGGCCAGGCACGCGGCCTCCAGCACGCCCACTTCTGTTTCGATACCGGCCTCACGCAGTATCTCCAGGCTCTTACCTTGCATCTGGGGGTACGGGTCGAGCGTACCGATGACGACCCTCTTGATACCGGCCTTAATCACGGCCGCGACGCAGGGGGGCGTCTTGCCGTAGTGGCAGCAGGGCTCCAGGGTGACGTACAGCGTCGCCCCGGACGTCGCCCCTTGAGCGCTGGCGATGGCATTGACCTCGGCGTGCGGGCCGCCGTAGCGGCGGTGGTAGCCCTCCCCGACGATGCGGCCGCCCCTGACGATAACCACCCCTACCATCGGGTTCGGGCTGACGTAGCCTAAGCCTCGGCGGGCGAGTTTCAGGGCGCGCTCCATGTAGGTTGCGTCGGGCGTTGCCTGTTTCGTCATTATGTGCCCCATAAATACCGGTGGCCGGTGCTTGTTATTATAGCCTACGGGGCGTTATCTTCACAAAGCCAGCGCGCCAGGTTGCGCCGGGGGGACTGATTTGCTAGAATTAAGAGCTAGACGCGGGCCGTTAGCTCAGTTGGTAGAGCACCTGACTTTTAATCAGGGTGTCACAGGTTCGAGACCTGTACGGCCTACTTCTTAAAGTCAATTTCATATCTGACGCAAACCACCCGGGAAACGGGTGGTTTTTCTTTTAGATTATCATTACTAAATCGCAATTCTCACGCCGGCTGTCATATCGCCATGACATCGCTATGATATTGCTTTCACGGCGGCGCTATACTACAATCACACGGAAACTTCTTCAAGCAACCAAGAGGAGCTAAGAGGGGAAGGGAGAGTCTCATGGGAGACATGCTAAAGGGCAGGGTCGCCGTTATCACCGGCGCCGGCAACGGCCTGGGGAGGGCCTACGCGCTGAGTTTCGCCGCCCAGGGCGCCAGCGTGGTGGTTAACGACATCGGCACCTCCCACGATGGCCACGGCAGCTCTCATGAAGCCGCCGATGCCGTCGTTGCCAAAATTCGGCGGGACGGCGGCAAGGCCGTGGCCAGCTACGCCAGCGTCGCTGAAGAGGCCGCCGCGGATAGCATCATCCGCGACGCCGTGGAGAGTTTCGGCCGGATTGACATCCTGGTGAACAACGCCGGCATTATCCGCGTTGACGATATCTGCGAAATCGACGCCGCCGACTGGGACGCCGTTATCAAGACCCACGTCTACGGCACTTTCTACTGCACCCGCCGGGCCTGCGGCTACATGAGGGAGCAGGGCTACGGCCGGATAATCAATACCTCGTCGCACACCGGCCTGGGGTTTAAGGGCCAGGCGACCTACTCCACCGCCAAGGAAGCCATCACCGGCTTTTCCCGCTCCATCGCCCGCGACATGGCCGGTTACGGCGTTACCTGCAACGTCATCCGCCCCATCGCCGCCTGGCGCGGCGCGGCGACCAAGCTGGCCGCCATCGAGGCCAACCGCCCCGAGGACGTAAGCGCGCTGGTCACCTATCTCGCCAGCGAGGCCGCCGACCACATCAACGGGTGCATCTTCGAGGTCTGGTGCGGCCACGTGGGTATCTTCGTCGAGCCGCCGCCGGTGGCGCAGGTGCTCTGGAAAGACGGAGACTTCACCGCCGAGGAGCTGGCACGCGCCCTGCCGGAAACGCTGACCAGAGGCCGGTCGCGCGAGGACTTGCCCGACACCCTGCCCGCTCTCTTCAAGCGGCCGGAAGAATAGCCGCGCCCGCGTCACCGGGGCCGTCCCGGCGGGCATGGTCGCCATGACCTTCCACTTCGCCGAGTGCCCCACCAACCGCCTCATCAGCTCCCGCCCGGAGACCCTCGACCCCGTCACCCAGACCCCGGCCTACAAGACCTGCCCGGTGCGGATAGAGCGGGTGGACTGGGTAGCCGCCAAGCTCAGGGAGTTTAAGGCCGTCACCACCAAACAGGAGCTGCTGGCGGTGCTGGAGAAGGCGGCCATCACCGGCGGCGGCTTCGCTTGCAAACGGCCATGAGGATGTGGTTATATTTAGTAACCGTCATCATGCGCTATTTTTCGCCAGCAGCCATCGCCAGCAAGCTCCATCTAAGGCAGCGTATCACTCTCAACCGGGCTATAGTCGCGGTCGGCTTTATCGCCGCCGCCGCCCTGATACTGGCCACGCCCCTCCAGATGCCCGACCCCGACGACTGGGCTTACTACCACGGTGCCAAGAACTTCTCCGCCGGCGATTTCACCGTCAGCAATTACGCCCAGGCCGAACAAGCCCTGGAGACCATGCAGCAGGGCAACTCGCTGCTCCAGTACCTGCCCCTGGAATACAACAAGTGGGTCCTGGAAAAGGCGCCGGGCTACGTCTTTTACTTGGTGCCTTTCTGGAAAATGGGGCTGCCGCGCTGGGGCAACGTCGTGCTGGCGCTGGGTATGGTCATCGTCACCTTTATCCTGCTCAAACGCCTGAGGGGTGAGCGGGCTGCCATGATCGGCTCGCTGCTGATACTCTTCACGCCCATCGCCCTGGTCATGCTCAACCGGGCCTACATGGATACCTACGCCTCGCTGGCGATGCTGGTCATCGGCGGCGGCCTGTACCTCTACTACCACCTGGAGAGAGAGCGACTCACGGCGGTAAAGGGCGGCATCCTGCTGTTCCTGGCCTTCTTTTTCATCGGCTGGTCGGTCATCGCGCGCTATACCAATTTGCTCATCGCCATTATCCTGGCCCTGCACCTGGTGGTGATGAGGTGCATCGCCTGGCGTCGGGGGCAAAAGACCGGCTTCGGGGCGGAAATCATCCCGCTGGCGCTGGGCATCGGCCTGCCCCTGGCGGCGATTCTGCTCTACAACTACTACGTCTTCGCGTCCCCGCTCGTTTACGGCTACGCCGTCTCCCCCTACCCCATCAATTTCGCCGTCCAGTACATCGGGCAGGTGGACGCCGCCGGGGAGTCCATACCGTGGCAGATACTCCGCTACAACCTGGAAGGTTACGGCCGCAACCTGTTCATCGGCTTCCCGCTCTTGTTCATCGGCCTGCCCGGTTTTCTGCTGGTGCTCTATTATAAATGCGCCGCTTTCTTCCGGCGGGGGCGGGCGGAGGGCCGGTGGTCGAGCCTGAACAGCGAGCTGCCCTGGAATATCCTGCTGGTGCTTATCGGCTGGTTCGCCGCCGTTTTCCTGCTCTACCTGGGCTACGAGTGGACGGCGGGGCTCAAGATGGGCGGGGGCTTCGTCCTCCTCAACCGCTTTCTGCTGCCGGGGCTATTTCCCATCGTCGTCATCGCGGCGCTGGTCATCGACCGGTTCCCGCTCGGCGTGCTGGCGCCGGTCGTGGCGGCGCTGGTGGTCTGGGGGGCGCTGCTCTACGCCCAGTGGGCCTTAGACCTGCATATCCTGCCCGACTGGCTGACGGTGAGGACGCTGGAGAGCCGCTGGTTCGGCTATGTCTTCCCTCCCTGGACACCGTACTTCCACCCCGGCGCCATCGGCACCGATTACTGGCCCTTCCCCCTCTGGAGCTTTAAGTATCTCTTCCCAATGCCGTAGGGATACCAAGGAGGCAAATATGGATTTAGAACATCTCAAGAACATCAGGCACGGCCCGAATATCGTCGAGTTTCAGCCGTGGCAGTCCATCCACGACACCATCACCGCGCCGATGATTACCGCCCTGGGCGGCAAGGACATCCCCGAATCCAACCTGGCCGTCGGCTTCGCCTACGTCACCAAGCCCGAATCGTTAGGCGGGCCTTCCCACCAGCACCCTTTCGACCAGTACATCTTCCTCATCGGCGGCGACCCCCGGAACTTCCTGGACTTTGACGCCGATGTCGAGTTTGAGCTGGACGGCCGGGTGGAAAAGATAAACTACCCCTGCTACACCTTCATTCCCAAGGGGATGTACCACTGCCCGCTGGTGGTCAAGCGCATCAGCAAACCGCTGATATTCATCGACGCCCGGCTCACCCAGGAGGCATCCGTCCGGCCGGTCAAAAAGTAAGCGGGCGGTTATCGCTCCGGGACGTCCATCGCCAGAAAGGCTTTGACCACCGCCGGGTCGAGCTGCGAGCCGGCGCAGCGCTCAATCTCCGTAATCGCTTTGGCGGCGGGAAGGGCGCGGCGGTAGGGACGGTCGGAGGTCATGGCGTCGTAGGTATCGGCCAGGGCCAGGATGCGCGCCCCCAGGGGTATTTTCTTACCGCGAACCCGCTGGCCGGGCGTGCCGCCGTCGTAGTGGTCGTGGTGGTGCTTGATGATGGCCACAATCTTTTCGTTGACCAGCGACTGCACGATGCCGGAGCCGATATTGGTGTGGTTGAGGATGTAGCGGTACTCGTCCGGCGTGAGCTTGCCCGGCTTGTTGAGGACGGTCGGGTCGATGCCGATTTTGCCGATGTCGTGGAGCAGGGCCGCCCAGCGCAGGTCTTCCAGCTCGGCCCCGGCCAAGCCCATGGCCTCGCCGATGCGGACGGCCATATCGGTAACGCGGCGGGAATGCCCGGCGGTGTACTCGTCCTTGGCCTCCAGGGCCACCACCAGCGATTCGATGGCGCCGGCGAAGAGCTTCTGGAGCTCGCCGGTCTTCTCTTCCAGCTTGCCTTCCAGCCGGCCCCGGTGCTGCTCAAGCTCGTACTCCATCCGTTTCTTCTCCAGCATCGTCCGGATGCCCTCGACAATCTGCTCGGCGCTGAAGGGCTTGGTAATATAGTCGCGGGCGCCGTTCTTGAGGCACTCGACGATGGTGGCCGGCTCAACGTCGGCGGTGGCCATGATAATGGCCGCATCGGGGAAGACGGCGCTGATTTCCGGCAGCAGCTCCTTACCCGTCTTGCCCGGCATCTTGATATCCAGAATCACCACCTCGGCGGGCCGGGCGCGCATGCACTCCATGGCCTTCTCGGCGCTTTCCGCCTCGTAGCAGATAAAACCTTCGCTGGCCAGACTCTTGCGTATCGTCCGGCGCACCAGCGCTTCGTCGTCGACGATGAGTACCGAGGGCTGTTTGGCTTCCTTAACCATTTCCTGTTCCTCCTTTATCGGGCCAGACCCACCGGGGCCAGGGCCCGGTCCACGGCGGCGCCGAGATCTTCCAGGTCGAAGGGCTTCATCAGGTAGGGGCGCCCGGCCCTCTCCAGAAAGTCCCGGACGGTGTTATTCAGGGTGTCTCCGGTGATAAATATAATGTGCTTTGCCAGGGAGTGGCCGCTGTCCCGCCACTGCTCGTAAAGCTGGATGCCGGTCAGCCCCGGCAGGCGGATATCGGAGACGCAGAGGTCGTAATGCCGGGCCCGGGCCTTTTCCCGGGCGGTCAGCCCGCTGCCGACCCAGTCCACCTCGTAGCCGGCGGCGGTAAGCACGCGCTGGCAGAGCCGGCCCAGGACGACCTCGTCCTCAATCACCAGTATTCTCTTTTTAGCCTTATTTGCCTTTACCATCACGGTCTCCCTAGTTCTTGAGCACCGGCAGCTCGACGACGAAGGTGGTCCCTCGCGCGGACGGGCTTTTGGCGTATATCCTCCCCCCGTGGGAAGCGACGATGCCGTAGCTGATGCTGAGGCCCAGGCCGGTGCCCTTGCCCACCTCCTTGGTGGTGAAGAAGGGGTTGAAGATGAGCCCCAGGTTCTCCTTGGCGATGCCCGGGCCGTCGTCCTTAAAGGAGATGTCAACGTGGCTGTCGACCCGGCGGCTGGTGATTTTCAGGGTGCCGCGGCCGTGGGCGTCCACCATGGCCATTTCGGCGTTAAGGATGATATTGAGAAAGACCTGCTGCATCTGGAAATAGTCGGCCAGCACCTCCGGCAGGTCGGGGGCGAAATCGGTCTGGATGGTGATGTTCTGGCCGCGCTGCTCGTAGGCCCGCAGCTTGAGGACGTCCTCCAGGATTTTAGTGACCTGGATCGGCTCCCGCTTGGGGGCGTGCTTGCGGGCGAAGGTGAGCAGGTTCTTGACGATGGCGGCGCAACGCTCCGCCTCGGCGTGGACGGCCACCAGGTCTTCCCGCTGCTCCGCGGGCATCTCCTGGCGAATCAGCAGGCCGGAGAGGCCGATGATGCTGGTGAGGGGGTTGTTCAGCTCGTGGGCCACGCCGGAGGCCATCTCGCCCACCGAGGCCAGCCGGTCGGTAAGGTAGAGCCGCTCCTGTTTCTCCCGCTCCTCGGTAACATCGTTCATGAAGATGAGGTAGCGGTTGTTTTCCATCTTGACGATACCGGCGGCGAAGATGTGCCCGACGTTCTGGAGCCGGTAGCGGAACTCAAAGGAGAGGCTCTTTTCCCTGGTCTTGATGATGGCGGTGAGGGCATCGCTGAACTCTTTGACCCGGAGCGCCCTGGTTACCGGCTTGTTTTCGATGTCCTCTTTGGTCAGGCCGAAGGTCTGGTAAAAGGTATTGTTGGCCAGCAGCACCTCTTTATCCTTGTTGGTGACGAGGACGGCGTTGGGGATGGTGGCGATAATTTGGCCGATGAGCTCCCGCTGGTAGCGCAGGGCGGACTCGGACTTGCGGCGCTCGGTAACGTCCCGCAGCGTGGCCAGGGTACCGATGGGCTTGTCGTTGTCCTTAATTACCGCGGCGTTGATTTCCACATTCAGCCGCTCGCCGTTGGCGCGGTACATCTCGACCTCGTAAGTCGGCACTTTGGCCCCCAGCAGCCGCAGCATGAAATTCTTGGCGATAATAGCAAGGCTTTTTGGGGGCATTAGCTTGGTGAGCGTCCGGAAATGCTCGCCCAGCAGCTCGTTACGGTCGTAACCGCCGATGGTGGTAATCTGCTGGTTGATATCGATGATTTTACCCTTTTTATCCAGGAGGATGATGATATCGTTGCCCGATTCGAAAATCATGTGATACTTTTCCTCGGACTCCCGTATCTTTTCCTCCATTTGCTTGCGTTCGGTAATGTCGGCGGTAACCGCCAGGATGCAGTCCTTCCCGTCGAAGCTAATCGGCTCGGCGGAGAACAGCTGGGTGCGGATTTCGCCGGACTTGATGCGGCAGCGGTACTCCTCGTTCACCACCCGGCCGTCCCGGTGCATCTTCCCTAATATCCTCTCCCGCTCCTCGGGGTCGGCCCACAGACCCAGCTCCAGGGAGCTGTGGCCGATGGTCTCCTGACGCGTCCAGCCGGTATCGCGCGTGAAACTGTCGTTGACCTCCAGGAAGGTCCCGTCCTCCAGCGTGCTGATGCAGATAGAGTTGGGGCTGGAGCGGAAGGCCTTGGAGAATTTTTCCTCCGATTCGCGCAGTGCCTCCTCGGCCCGCTTGCGCTCGGTAATGTCGCGGCAGACGCAGAAGATGAGCTTTCGCCCGGCGAACGCGGCGCCGTTGGTGCTTATTTCCACGTCGTAGAAGCTGTCGTCCTTGCGGCGGTGCCGTGTCTCGAAGTGGTCGCCGTTCTCGTCAACGGTGTTAATCATCTCGACCACTTGCTCGCGCGGGTAGTCGGCCTCCCAGTCCCAGACACTGAGCTGGCGGGCTTCCTCCAGGGAGTAGCCCAGCATATCGGCAAAGCGCTGGTTGGCCTCGTAGACGCGGCCGCTCTGGTCGAGGACGACGATGCCATCGCTGGACTGCTCGATGAGGATGCGCCGCCGCACCGCTTCGTCGGCCAGGGCCTGCTCGCTCCGCCGCTGCTCGATGGCGATGGCGGCGATACGGGCCGACCACTCCAGCACCTTGAGGTCATCGGCGTCCGGCTCGCCCACTTTGCCCTGATAGTTGGCGATGGTGCCCAGGATTTCGCCGTTGGAGCTGATGATGGGCTCCGACCAGCAGGCGAGCAGCTTGTTCCGGGTGGCCTTGCGGAGGGCGGCCCGGTTGACGTCGAAGAGGGGGCTCTGGCGGATATCCGGGACGATGACCCTCTCCTTGCGGAAGGCGGCGGCGGCGCAGGCACCCGACTCGGGGCCGACGGGCACGCCGTCCTTGAACAGGGTGACCAGGTTGGCGGGCAGGCTGGGGCACGCGGCGGGGAGAAGCATGGCGCTGGACTTGTCGTAGAGCAAAATCGAGCCGATGATGTTGGTATTGTGCGCTTCCACCAGCCGCACGATGGCGTCCAGTATCTCGTTTAGCTTCGCCCCCCGGCTCATCAGCGTGAGCACGTAGTTCTCGTCGTGCTGCAGCCGCTCGGTCTTTTTCCGCTCGTTCAACTCGGTCTTGAGCAGGACCTTCTCGCGGGACTCGTTTTCGGCCTTGCGGCGCTCGGTGTCGTCGTGGAGGAGCACCATCCGCCCGCTGACGTTCTGCCCGTCGGAAATGGCCGTGACGCTGACTTTGTAAAAACGCGCCTGGTGGCCCGTCCCCAGCGAGATAACTGTCCCGGAGCGGCCGCTATCGGCCAGGGTCTCCGAGATATACGCCCGCGCCGGGATTACCTGGCCGAGCTTTTTGCCAGTAAGGCCGGCCTCGCCGGCGGGCAGTATCCGCGCCGCCGCGGGATTGAACTGCCGGATGCGGTTTTGAGCGTCGATGACGATGACGCCGTCGCTGATGCTCCTAAAAATGGCCTCGTAGGCCACCGGTATTATGTTGAGGAGCTTGGCGAGGGAGAATCCCCAGAGGAAAGCGAGGCCGGTGATGACAAAGGCCATCGGCGTGGGGTCGATGGGGAAATTGGGGACGACGCCGAAGATAAAGAGGATGTTGGCCACCCAGGGTACGATGGTCGCCGCCAGCATAATCCTGACCTGCCGGCGGTAAAGGCCGGAGGTGCGGACGTAGAGACCCACCAGCCGCACGAACCCGATAATCAGCAGCGCGTAGGAGTAAAAGGCGTGTACCCAGAACCAGGTATGGAAGGTGAATATTTTCAGCGGCGGATAGACGCTGGTATCCAGGCTGACGTCGCTCCACATCAGGTGGTGCCAGCCGTTGGTCCAGACCATCACCAGGGTAATCGCCGGGATGATGAAAAGCAACGGCAGGCCGCGCCGCCGCCACCACTCGCCCTTGTCGGTGTAATACAGGGTGAAGAGCAGCCACAGCGCCGGCAGCAGGGTAATACCCAGGTAGCTCATGTTCATCCAGAAGACGTGAGTAGCCAGGGACGTGCTGTTATTTTCCAGCACCGAGCAGAGCAGCCACCAGTCCAGGGCCAGCATCACGGCGAAGAAGGTCTTGACGGAGCGCCGGGCCCGGTAGCGCCAGGCCAGCACCGTCACCAGGAGCGCCGCCGCCAGGGACACGATGAGCAGCAAGATAGGAAAAGATTCGGCCAGATTCATCCTTATTACCTGTTTTTTCTCGGTAGCTAACTACCTTATATGTAACCATTTTGGGTGTAACAAAAACGTAAATTTTTCGCCCGGGGATATAAATAATTAGTGTACGGTCGCACACGGGGATAGCTGGCTAACGTTATGTCAAGGGAAAATGGCGGGCGGCCGGGCTAGCGGCCGGAGCGGGACGCCCGGACGAAGGCCGCCAGCGCCTGCCGGGAAGAGTAGCGGAACCGAAAGCCCAGCTCCTCAGCCAGCCGGGCGGTGCTGACCACCGGCGGGTACTTGATGTAGCTGACGCCGACGGGAGAAACGCTCTGGACATGCAGCGCCCAGGACAGCCGGATGGCCGGCTCCAGCAGCCAGGCGGGCAGGTTGAGCAGCCTCTTCCCCACCAGCCGGGCGACCTGGCTGTACTTGATGGCGCCGTTCCCGGCGACGTTATAGACGCCCCCCTGCCGCCGTGCCAGCAGCAGCGCGATGAGGCTCACCAGGTCGTCCTCGTGGACAAACTGCATCGGAGGGTCGCCGCCGGTCACACCCAGCATCACCGGCAGCTCGAAGAGGATGGTGGCCGCCGAGCCGACGGCGCCGGGCCCCATGATGGGGGCGCTGCGCAGCACGGTGACGGTAACGTCCCGGTGGGCGGCGCCGAAGTCCTCCAGGACGCGCTCAGCCTCGATTTTATCCCGGGCGTACTGGAGGCCGGCCATAGGACAGCGCAAGGCGGCCTCGGTGAGCGGCGCCGGGCTATCGCGTTGGACGCCGTAAACGGTGTAGCTGCTCAGCTGGACGACGTGCCGCACGCCGGCCTGCCGGCAGGCCGCCACCAGGTTCCGCGTGCCCTGGATATCTATCTCCCGGGCCAGGGCCGGGCGGCGGGTGGGCCGCAGGACGAAGGCCAGGTGCACCGCCGCAGCCACCTTATGGGCGGCGAAAATATCGTCGAAGGGACGGCGGACATCGCGGCGGTAGAACACCAGTTTGGGGGACTGGTACCAGGGTTCCCGGGTATCGATGCCGATGATTTGGCCCACGCCGCTATCGCCGTCGAGGCGGGCCAGCAGCCCGGTGCCGACGTATCCGGAAACACCCGTAATGGCCACGTTTTTCTTCATGCGCTCCCCGCTGGCGGCGTCTGTTTACATCGGCAAGCAAGGTATCCGTACCAGCAGCATAGTGCATGTCCCCACCGGAGTCAAATGCGCGCCGATATTTTACACCGCTGGCAATAATGTTATAGTGTAATAGACCGATAACACCGGGGGGAGGACGATATGTCAGCCGCCAAGCAGAACTACTCCATACTGGATAAATTCCGCTTCGAGTATCAGCCGGTGGGCGTCAAGTTCCTGCTCAACCGGCCCGAGGGCCTGCCCAGGACGGCCAAACAGCTGCCCATCTGCCGCCTGTTCGGGGAGGCGCAGACAAGCCCCCCCTTTTACGCCGACAAGGATACCTTTACCTGCGTGGACCGGCTGGTGCTGGGCATGGTGGCGCCCGAGCCGACGATGGAGAGCGGCCAGATTGGCGCCAAGGAGCGGATTTACCAGGAGGCGCGCGCCAACCGCCGGATATACCACCACATCCAGAAATTCGCCCCTGACACCGTCCGGTACGTGGCCTTCTCCTCCGTGGACAAGCTGTCCTTCGCGCCGGATTTGCTCATCCTCACCGCCGCGCCCTCCCAGGCGGAGATACTGCTCCGGGCATTGAGCTATTCCACCGGCAAACCGCTGACCTCCAAAATTACGCCGGTGCTGATGTGCGCCTGGCTCTTCGCCTACCCGTACCTCAGCGGCGAGCTGAACTACACCGTCACCGGCATCGGCTACGGCTTCAGGATGCAAAAAATACTGCCCGAAGGGCTGTTCGTCATCTCCGTCCCCTTCGATTTAATCCCCATGCTGCTGGACAATCTTCGGGAGATGGAATGGGTGCTCCCGATGACCGCCCTCGGCGAGGCGGAGCGGGGCGAATTCGCCGCCAGAATCATGGAGGAAATACAGCAGGAATACCGCAACGGCTGAAGAGGAATCCCGATGACGGACACCAAAATTCTAGTGGTCGAAGACGACCCCAACCTGCTGGAGACGCTGCGCTACAACCTCCATAAGGAGAGCTACGAGGTCGTCACCGCCGGCGACGGCGAGCAGGCCCTGGACGCCGCCCGCCGGGAAAGCCCCGACCTCATCATCCTGGACATCATGCTCCCCAAGATAAGCGGCTTCGAGGTCTGCCGCATCCTCCGCAAAGAAATGACCGTTCCTATCCTGATGCTCACCGCCCGCGTTGACGAGACGGACAAAATCGTGGGGCTGGAAATCGGCGCCGACGACTACATGACCAAGCCCTTCAGCATGAGGGAGCTGACCGCCCGCGTCCGGGCGATGCTCCGCCGCCAGCAGATGGCGGCGGCCCCGGCGGCGGCCGCCGGGACGTCCCCGCTACAAATCGGCGAGCTGACGCTGGACATCCCCCAGCACCGGGCCACTTTGGCCGGGGCGACGCTGGCGCTATCGCCCAAGGAGTTCGACCTGCTGGCCTTTCTGGCCCGTAACCGGGGGCTGGTCTTCCGCCGCGAGCAGCTGCTGGAAAAGGTCTGGGGCTACGATTACGCCGGCGATACCCGCACCGTCGACGTGCACATCCGCTGGCTCCGTCAGAAAATAGAGGCCGACCCCGGCCACCCCGTGTACCTGGTGACCGTCCGCGGCACGGGCTACAAACTGGAGGGCTAGATTTGCGCAGCATCCAGTGGCGCATCGCCGTCCCCTTTATCGTCCTCATCGTGGCCAGCATGACCGTGCTGGGGATTTACCTCACCAGCGCGGTGAGGGGCTCCCAGCTGGATAACCTGCGCCTAGACCTGGAGCGGGAGGCGCGGCTGGCGGCGGAGACGGCCGGGGCGGTGCTGGCGGCCGGCGGCGACGCCGACGCCATGGCCAAGCGGCTGGGGGAGGAAATCGACAGCCGCATCACCATTATCGCCCCGGACGGCACCGTCCTGGGCGACTCGCGGGAAGACCCCGCCGCCATGGAAAACCACGCCGGCCGCCCCGAGGTCATCGCCGCCCTGTCCAGCGGCATCGGGGAGAGCCAGCGCTTTTCCACCACCCTGGAGCAGTCGATGCTCTACGTGGCCGTGCCGGTCACCGCCGGGGACGAATTACTGGGTATCGCCCGGGTGGCGCTGCCCACCACCGAGGTGGAGGCCATCGTGGGCCGCGTAACGCGGACGATTATCCTGGTAACGGTCATCATCGCGGCGCTGGCGGTGCTGGCGGCCTGGCTCATCGCCCGCACCACGACGCGCCCCATCCGCCAGCTTACCGGGGCCGCCCGGGGGATAGCCGCCGGCGACCTGGGGCGGCGGATTGCCGTGGCGGACCGGGGCGAAATCGGCCAGCTGGCCCACGCCTTTAACGAGATGTCCGCCAATTTACAGGAAACGGTGGCGGCCATCTCCACCGAAAAGACCAACCTGGCCGACATCCTGGACAACATGGCCGACGGCGTCGTCATGACCGACGCCGGGGGGAAGGTGGCCCTGGCCAATCCGGCGGCGGGGCGGCTCTTCGGCTTCGAGGCCGCCGAGGCCGCCGGCCGGCCCCTCATCGAGGTCGTCCACGACCACCAGGCCGACGAGGTGCTCAAGCGCTGCCTTAAGACCGGGCGGGAGCAAAACATCCAGTTCGAGTCCACCTTCACGCGGCGTTTCCTGCGGGCCATCGCCGTCCCCACCGGCGAAGGCGGCGGGCTGCTCCTGCTGCAGGATTTGACCGAGCTTAAAGACCTCCAGACGATGCGTCGGGAACTCATCGGCAATATCTCGCACGAGCTGCGGACGCCCATCGCCGGCATCAAGGCCATGGCCGAAACGCTCCAGGGCGGCGCCAGCGAAGATAAAAAGGCCGCCGCAGGATTTCTGGCCAAAATCGTCGGCGAGGCCGACCGCCTCACCCAGATAGTCACCGAGCTTACCCAGCTTTCCCGCATCGAGACCGGCCAGGCCGAGCTCAAGATTGAGCCGGTCGACCTCAACGCCCTGGTGGACGGCGTGCTTAACGACCTCAAGCCCCTGGCCGAAAGGGTTCAGGTCACTTTGCTCAGAGAGCTGGCCCCCGACCTGCCCGAAGTCTCCGCCGACCGCGACCGCATCCGCCAGACCATCGTCAACCTCGTCCACAACGCCATCAAGTTCAACCGCCCCGGCGGCAAGGTGACCGCCGCCACCAGCTTCGACAAGCGCTCGGTCAGCGTCAGCGTCGCCGACAGCGGCATCGGCATCCCGGCGGAAGACCTGCCCCACGTCTTCGAGCGCTTCTACAAGGCCGATAAGGCCCGCAGCGGCGGCGGCAGCGGCCTGGGGCTGGCCATCGCCAAGCATACCGTGGCCGCCCACGGCGGTGATATCGGCGTCGAAAGCCGGTTGGGCAAAGGCTCCACCTTCCGTTTCAGCCTGCCCCGCCGTCCCTGATTTTAGCCGGCGACGCCCTTTATCATTCCTTTTCCTGTCACCAACGTTGACACTTGTGCCATTTGGCGCCAATAGATTGACAGCCGGTGTATAATTTAGAGAAAAACTACCCCGTGGAGGTGAAACGTGGCCGGGGCAACAGCCGCCAATCAGGAAGTTACCGCTTTTCTCTCCCCATCCACCAGCGTCCGGCTGGTCTGGGCGATGACGGGTGGCTCCACTAAAGAAACGGAGTCCAAGGAAATCGCCGTGCTGGCCAAGCGCGAGCTGGACGATGCCATCGCCAAAGGCAAGGAGGGCGGGGAGGCGGAGCGGGCCTACGTCCGGGGGGCCACCGCCGCTATCTACGCCGCCATGCGCTCGCTGGACACCATCTATAAAGGCCGGCAGCTTAATTTTGACGAAAACGAAGAGCTCCGCTCCGAAATCCTCAAGGGCTACACGGAGTCCTCGCAGTTCGGCCAGAAGGCCGGCGACCTGCTGAAATCCATCCCCTCTATGGCCGTAGCGTCGGGGGCGGGGACGGTTACCCTGACCCAGGTGTTCGACTTACCGGGCTGGGCCGTCCTGTCGCTGGGCCTGGGCACGGCCGGACTCGGCTTTTTCATCAACATGCTGGTGGTGCGCTCTTTCGCCTACCGGAAACAGCTGAACTACATCTGCCAGGACCACGAGAGAAACAAGTACTACCAGCAGTACATCGACCGGGTGAGGCTGACCCTCTTCAGTCTCTACATGGATACCGACGACCTGCATAAAGAATTCTTTGGGGCCGCTTACTCGGTTGTCAAAAAGGAAGACCCCCGCCAGGTGGTCGAGAACGTCTTAAAGGGAGACCTGCCGACCGAGTGCCAGTACGTCGATAAGTGCCTGCGGCTGGGGCGGATAAAGGCCGACCAGTGGGCCATCTGCGAAACCTGGGGCGAGCGGACGGAGAAATGCCCGCACCAGCCCTGACCGCCACCCGGCTAGCTAGTACACCCCGTACTCCCGGGCCGCCTCCATAAGGGCGCGGAAGCTGGTGATACCGCCAGTATAGCACCGGCATAATTTACCGGCCAAAAAAGAAGACCACCCCGCGGCGGGGGTGGTCGGGATGACTGGTGATAGCAGCCCGGCTACTTGGCGATGACTTCTACTTTCTCTTCCTTCTGCCGCGCCACCCTTCGAGCCCTGGCTTCCTTGATGGCCGTGTAAATACCGCCGATATTAAGGTACCAGACGAAGGCCGCGGGGAAGAGAACGACCGGTATGGCGATGACCAGCGCGACGATAATCTGCCATTCCATTTGATTCACCTCCCTGTTTTATTTTCCACCCCCAGATTACCACCCTGCCGATAGGTACGGCTTCCGCCGTTACGCCTATTCTGCGTCAGCGGAAATACCTAAAAGTCGTAGCGGCGGCGCTTTTGCCTTGACAGCCCCCGGCGGCACGGCTATGATGCAACCAAAATGGACGCCCTCATTTTCCTGCGCGACCTCCTGACGGCCACCTTCGGCCAGCTCGTCTCCCTGTTCGCCGGTATTTTCATCTTCGGCACCATCATCCAGCTCGTCTCCCACGTTACGTTCAAGTCGCTGGAGCGGGCCTTCGGGCGGGGCGGCGTCTACGCGGTGGCCTGGCTGGGCACGCCCGTCCACGAGCTGGGGCACGCCCTCTTCTGCGTTATATTTCTGCATAAGATAGACAGCATTGCCTTTTTCAAGCCGGAGCCGGACACGGGGACGCTGGGCTACGTCAACCACAGCTGGAGCCGCTGGAACCCCTGGCAGGTGCTGGGCAATTTCTTCATCGGCATCGGGCCGGTGCTGCTGGGCGGGGCTGCCCTCTTCGGGCTGTTTTACCTCCTCGTCCCGGACGCCTCGCGGGCCTGGGACGACGTGCTGGCCATCTACCGGGCCGGCGGCGATTTCTCCTTCGGGGGGTTTTTCACCATGCTGGGCGACGCCTCGCTGACGATGCTGCGGGTGCTCTTCACCGCCGAGAACGCCGGCGCCTGGCAGTTCTGGGTATTTCTCTATCTGGCCGTCTGCATCGCCGCCAACATCCGCCTCAGCCTGGCCGACCTCAAGACCGCCCTGACCGGCCTGGGCTGCATCGTGGTGCCGTTCCTGCTGCTAAATTTCATCGGCCTGCTCACCAGGTTCGATAGCCAGAGCATCATCCCGCTGGCCGCCCCCTGGCTGGGCTACGCCTACAGCCTGCTGCTGCTGGCGCTGGTGCTGGCCGTCATCGGGGCGGTGCCCGCCTACATCGTCGGGGCGGTCTACTACCGGCTCAAGTACCGGCTCTGGCTGAACCCGTTTTAAGGGGCGGCCGGTCGTTCGGGGGGCGCCGGCGCGTACTTGTCTTCGGCCAGGACGGCCGCCATGGCGATAGACCCCAGGTAGAAGAAATACGTCCACAGGCTGCGCCAGGCGAAGAAGAGCGGCAGCACCGCCAGGATAAGCCCCACCTGGGGGTAGCGGCGGCAGTGGCGGTAGTACCAGATGCACCCCCCGGCGATGACCGCCACCTCCACGATGGTGAAGGGCAGCGAGGACTGTAAATTGACCAGGCCGGTAGAGACGATGCTGATGATGCCCACCCCCACGGGGAACATGGGGTCGGTCATCGGGGCGGCCACCGAGCTTACCCAGGCCACCGGGTCGGCGATGACGAAGGGCAGGTTGAAGGCGGCGAACACCGCCACGATGATGCCGATGGCCGCCGCCGTCCGCCGCTGCGGGTGGGTACGCAGGAAGAGAATCAGGTAGAACGGCATCACGAACCAGGCCGTCTGCTTGGCGGCCACGGCTACCCCCATGAAGAGGGCCGATACCCACCACTTACGCGGCAGCGTCAGCCAGGCCACCAGCAGCAGCGGGAAAGCCAGCAAGGTCGTCTCTCCCCCGCCGATGGCGTTCCACATCTCCAGGCTGATGAGCATCGCCCCGACGAAGACGAGGCGCCGCCGCGCCGGCAGCCACCACACGGCGAAGACCAGCCCGGCCAGGACGTAGATAGCGTAGACGATACGGATATCGCCGATGCCCAGGGCCAGGAACGGCGCCGGCAGGACGAAAGAGCCGGCCGGGTAGGAGACGCGCGATTCTATTTCCGGCGGCGGCTCCGCAGGATTGAGGATGGCCTCGTCCCAGACATCTTTGAGCTGCTCGTTGCTGGGATAGGGAAAGACGTCGGCGTAGCGGCCCACGCGCAGCGGGGTGACCCGGTCGTAGGCCCCGTCGAAGCGGAGCAAGGCGGTGATGATATTGGCGCTGGTGTAGGGGTTGTTGCCCGCAAGCAGGTTCTCGCTGGCCTGCTGAACGAGGGCGGTGCTGTCGTTGTAGACAAAGACACGGTTAAGGCCCTGCATCACCTCGCCGAACTCGCCCGTCTTCTCCTCGTCGGAGACGGCCGGGTAGATGGCCGTCATGGCGATGACTTCCAGGATGCCCACCACGAAAAAGCAGACGAAAATGGAGCCCGCCGCCTGCCGGAACGACCGGAGACTGCCGCCGATGAACTTATCGGTGGCCGGCAGCGTCATCATGAACATGACGGCGAACCAGAGCACCCAGACGCCGGTGCCGGCGAAGAAAAAGGCGGCGCTGTCCAGGAGAAAGCCGATGCCGGACAGCGCCGAGGCGATGAGCTGGAGCGCTACGGCGAAATAGAAGAGGAGCGCCCGCGGCGGGGATTCCAGGTAATTACCGAGCCATCGGGTGATAGGTCCGCTTCCCGGCGCCTGCCGTTCTTCCTGCATCGGATTTATTTTAGTGCCTGCGGCGCAATCGTGCAAGCCGCCCCGGTTGTAATCGCCCGCCCGTTTTGCTATTGTTTTTTTAGGATTAAACGCAGGGAGAGACAGGCATGACCCCCGGCCGCCGCCAAAAGTGGGAAAAGGAGACGCTGACGCCCGCCCGGAAGCGCTTTCCGGAGCGGCAGGGCAGGTTTAAGCTCACCTCGGGGATGGAAATCCGGCCCCTCTACACTGCCGACGACCTGGCCGGGGTCGACCCGGAGGTCTCGCCGGGCTACCCGGGGGAGTACCCCTTCGGGCGGGGCATCCAGCCCACCATGTACCGGGGGCGGCTCTGGACGATGCGCCAGTACGCCGGCTTCGCCTCGGCGGCGGAGTCCAACCGGCGCTACCGCTATCTGTTGGAGCAGGGGCAGACCGGCCTCTCCGTCGCCTTCGACCTGCCCACCCAGCTCGGCTACGACTCCGATAACCCCATCTCGCGCGGCGAGGTGGGCAAGGTGGGCGTGCCGGTGGACACCCTGCGGGACATGGAGATTCTTTTCAAAGACATCCCGCTGGACAAGGTCAGCACCTCGATGACCATCAACGCCACCGCCCCAGTGCTGCTGGCGATGTATATCGCCCTGGCTAAAAGGCAGGGAGTCGCCCCCGCCAGGCTGGACGGGACGGTGCAGAACGACATCCTCAAGGAGTACATCGCCCGGGGGACTTACATCTACCCACCCGACCCATCCCTGCGGCTGACCACGGACATCTTTGAGTACTGCACCCGGCACCTGCCCCGCTTCAATACCATCAGCATCTCCGGCTACCACATCCGCGAGGCCGGGGCCACGGCGGTGCAGGAGGTGGCCTTCACCCTGGCCGACGGCATCGCCTACGTGCAGGCCGCCCTGGCGCGTGGGCTGGACGTGGACGACTTCGCCGGGCGGCTGTCGTTCTTCTTCGACGCCCACAACAACCTTTTAGAGGAGGTCGCCAAGTTCCGGGCGGCAAGAATACTCTGGGCGAAGATAATGAAAGAGCGCTTCGGCGCCAAAGAGCCGAGGAGCTGGATGCTGCGCTTCCACACCCAGACGGCCGGCAGCGCGCTGACCGCCCAGCAGCCGGAGAACAACATCGTGCGGGTGGCCTACCAGGCGCTGGCGGCGGTGCTGGGGGGCACGCAGTCGCTGCACACCAACTCCTACGACGAGGCCTACGCCACCCCCTCCGAGGAAGCCGTCACCACCGCCCTGCGCACCCAGCAGGTGCTGGCCTTTGAAAGCGGCGTGGCCGACAGCGTCGACCCGTTGGGCGGTTCGTATCTGGTAGAGCGACTGACGCAGGATATCATGCAAGCCGCCGGGGACTACATCGCCAAAATAGACGAAATGGGCGGGGCGCTGGCCGTCATCGCCCGGGGCTACCCCCAGCGCGAGATTCAGGAGAGCGCCTACCGCTACCAGAAAGAGGTGGAGGCCGGGGAGCGGGCCGTGGTGGGGGTGAACAAGTTCGCCGCGCCGCATGCCGATATAAACGGTCTTGTCCGCGTTGACCCGGCCGAGGCGAAAAAGCAGATTGCCGCCCTCAAAAAGGTACGAAAGGGGCGCGACAACGACGCCGTCGGGAAAGCCCTGGACGAGTTGAAAAAGACGGCTTTAAGCGAGGCCAACACCATGCCCGCCTTTATTCAATGCGTTGAGGCCTACGCCAGCGTCGGCGAGATTTGCGACTGCCTGCGCGAGGTCTTCGGCACACAAAAGGAGTTTCTGATTTTCTAACAACTTGTCATTCCCGCGCCCTTTTTTGTCATTCCCGCAAAAGCGGGAATCCAGCGGGGCGGGGGAAAGGATAGCCTAACATAGGAAAGAAAAAACCATGATAAAAAGAGTCCACCACATCGGTATCGCCGTCAGCAACCTCAAGGAGAGCGCCGCCCTCTTCGAGCAGCTCCTCGGCGTCGAGCCCCACGTTGAGGACGCCCCCTGCCAGCGCGTCACCGAGGCCGTCTTCAACCTGGACGGCGGCGCCGAAATCGACCTGCTGGAGCCGACCGGCCCGGAGAGCGCCGTGGCCAAGTTCCTGGAGCGGCGCGGCGAGGGGCTGCACCACATCGCCCTGGAGACGGACGACCTCGCCGCCGACCTCAAAAATATGGAAACCAGGGGATTTCAGCTCATCGATAAAGAGGGGCGCGACGGCGTGGCCGGGCAAATCGCCTTTCTCCACCCCAAAACCGTCGGCGGCGTGCTGGTGGAGCTGGTGCAGCCGCGCGCCGAAGGAGACCGCAAGCCATGAGCCGCCAAAAGCTGCGCGTCCTGGTGGCCAAGCCGGGCCTGGACGGGCACGACCGGGGGGCCAAGGTGGTGGCGCGGGCGCTCCGCGACGCCGGCCTGGAGGTTATCTACACCGGCATCCGCCAGACCCCGGAGATGATTGTCCAAGCCGCCCTCCAGGAGGACGTGGACGTTATCGGATTAAGCTGCCTCTCCGGGGCGCACCGGGAGCTTTTCGCCGACGTCATGGCCGGGCTGAAAGAGAAAGATATGACCGGCGTTATCGTCGTCGCCGGGGGCATCATCCCCGAGGACGACATTCCCCAGCTTGAGAAAATGGGCATAAAGGCCGTCTTCGGGCCGGGCACGCCCACGGCCGAGATTGCCACGGCGATTAAGAAGCTGGCGGGCGGAAGCTAGCGCCCCCCGAATGCGATAAAAGTCGTTTCATCCGCACCGGCGCGCCTGGTAATATTATCTGGATATCGTTAAGGAGGATGACATGGCCAACACCAAAGATAACCTGAGCGAAGCCTTCGCCGGCGAGAGCCAGGCCAACCGCAAGTACACCTTCTTCGCCGAAAAGGCCGATGCCGCCGGCAATAAGCAGGTGGCCCGGCTCTTCCGCGCCGCCGCCGAGGCCGAGACCGTCCACGCCCGCAACCACCTTAAGGTGCTGGGAGAAATCAAGACCGATAAGGCAAACCTCAACGCCGCCGTCGGCGGGGAGAGCTACGAGTTCACCGAGATGTACCCCGGCTTCATCGATGTCGCCAAGAAGGAAGGCAGCCAGGACGCCGTGCACTCTTTCGACATGGCCAACCGGGTGGAGAAGATTCACCACGGCCTGTTCAAGACGGCCCTGGCCGACCTGGAGGCGGGCCGCAAGCCCAGGGAGACGGTCTACTACGTCTGCCAGGTCTGCGGCAACACCGTGGCGGGCGAGCCTCCCGATATCTGCCCCATCTGCGGCTCACCGCGCAGTAAGTTCAAGAAGGTGGACTAGCCGCTATAATATCCCGCCGCCCAGGTACAGCCGCAAAATAGCCACGCCGAACACCGCCAGACTGATGACGAACCCCGTCACCGCCAGACTGCTCCGGCGGGGGAGGGCCACGCCGCTCAGGATGGCCGCCAGGACGGCGACGGGCAGGGTGGTGAACCAGTTGATGATGCCCAGGAAGGGTATCAGCCCGACGAGCAGGAAACCGGCCGCCACCAGGCTGAGGATAAAACCGGCGATAGCCATAACCAGCTCCTTTGGTTTTATTTAACGGCCAGGCCAGACCGTACTAATCTTACGGCATTTTGCGCCGGGTGTAAACAATCCGGCCTTGACAAAGCCCCCGCTTCGCTGTTAGATTGTCTTTAGAAGAGGCTGGAGACTAACCAGCTTCTTCTTATTGGGGAGACTTTAAATCCGGCGACGAGATTGGAGCGGCGACTCTATGGATATTAAGGACATTGCTTACGGGACACCCGTTTACGATAAGAGCGACAAGCTCCTGGGCAAGGTTGCCAACATCATTGAGGACGCCTGGTCGGGCGAGCCGCGCAAGTTCGTGGTGCGCCCCGACGAAGGCATCAGCGCCGTCTACTTCCGCCCGGAGCACGTCGCCGAGGCCACCCCCAAAAAGGTGAAGCTGAACCTGGCCGCCGCCGATGCGGAGCAGACTTAAGCCTTACCCCACCCCTCCTTTATTCCTCCTGACTACGTCTTTCTGCCTATTGCCCGCCGCCCGCCTCTAGGCATATCCTGCCCGCCGCACCGCGATAATTAGGCATTTCCGCGCCCCGGAATAGGCAGCGCGGCGGACGCCGCTTCGGAGCAGCGGGGAGTAAGCTGATAGTAGTAAGAGACAGGAGAGCCAACAAGGAGGTAAACCCAATGAACGCTGGATTGATAATCGCCCTGGTGGCAGCCATCCCGGTAATCCTCTTCCCGGCCGCCTTCGTCTGGTACGTTAATATCGGCAGCATCCTCCAGACCGTGCGCCAGACGCGCGCCCGCAAAGCCATCGCCCCGAGCGCCGCCTGAGATAAACCCGCCCGAACCAATCGGGTCAACCGAGAACCAAACCGAGGCCGGATAATCCCCAAAAGGGAGTCCGGCCCCGGTCTTTTTTTATCTCCGGCAGTCGCGGCAGGATGGACACCGCCGGCCTCAGCGGTTATAATCTCAGGTAGCATGGATGCCGAAGCCAAGCTGGCGGTGATATTCCCCCGGGCGGAGATAGAGGCCGCCGTGGCGCGCCTGGCCGCGGCCATTACCCGCGACTACCGCGACAACAACCCCCTCCTGCTGGGCGTCCTCAACGGCTGTTTCGTCTTTCTGGCCGACCTCGTCCGCCGGCTGGACTTCCCCCTGGAGGTGGATTTTCTGCGCCTCTCCAGCTACGGCCGCGGCCAGCAGTCCTCGGGGCGGGTGCGGGTGGTGCAGGGGCTGCGCCTGCCGGTTAAGGGCCGCCACGTGCTGGTGGTGGAGGACATCGTGGATACCGGCCTGACGCTGGCCTTTCTGCGGGACTACCTGGGCAAGCGAAAGCCGGCCTCGCTCCGGGTCTGCGCCCTCACCGACAAGCCCTCCCGCCGCCAGACCCCGTTCAAGATAGACTACCTGGGGCTGACCCTGCCGGACAAGTTCGTGGTGGGCTACGGGCTGGACTGCGCCGGGAAGTACCGTAACCTGCCCGATATCTGCTGCCTGGAGGAGTGATTTTGAGCGACCTGCCCAACCTGATCGCGGTGGCCCGGGGCGATACCCCCGCCGACCTGGTGCTGGCCAACGCCCGCATCGTCAACACCTTCAGCGGCGAAATCGAGGTGGGCAACGTCGCCCTCTATGGCGAGCGCGTGGCCGGCGTGGGCGATTACACCCGGGCGAAAGAGGTTATCGATTTAGAGGGGAAATACCTCGCCCCCGGCCTCATCAACGGGCACGTCCACCTGGAAAGCTCGATGCTGGACGTGGGCCAATACGCCCGGGCGGTAGTGCCCCACGGCACGGCGGCCATCGTCACCGACCTCCACGAGATTGCCAACGTAAGCGGCCTGGCGGGTATCCGCTACGTCCTGGAGTGCGCCCGCCGCCTCCCCTTCGACCTCTTCCTCATGGCGCCCTCGTGCGTCCCGGCCACCCACCTGGAGACCTCCGGGGCCAGTCTGGGGCCGGAGGAGATTAAGAGCATCCTGAAGTTCAAGGAGTGCCTCGGCCTGGGCGAGGTGATGAACTACCCCGGCGTCATCACCGGAGACGAAACGATGCTGGCCAAGCTCGGGGCGGCGGGGGACCGCGTCCGCGACGGGCACGCCCCCGACGTCTCGGGGAAAGACCTCAACGCCTACCTGGCCGCCGGTATCTCTTCCGACCACGAGTCGACGGCTTTAGACGAGGCGGCCGAGAAGCTCCGCCGCGGCATGTACGTCATGATACGGGAGGGCTCCACCGAGAAGAACCTGGAGGCCCTGCTGCCCATGGTGACCGATGCAACCTGGCCGCGCTGCCTCCTGGTCGTCGACGACCGCCACGCCGACGACGTCCTCCACGACGGCGATATCGACGCCGTGGTGCGTAAGGCCATCGCCCTGGGGCTTAACCCGGTGCGCGCCGTCCAGCTGGCCACCATCAATCCGGCCGTACGCTTCCGCCTGAACGGGCTGGGGGGCATCGCCCCCGGTTACTACGCCAACCTCATCGTCCTGGAGGGCCTGCACGAATTTAAGATAGAGGCCGTCTACTACCGGGGCCGCCGGGTGGCGCAGGCGGGCCGGCCCCTCTTTGCCGCCCCCCAAACCCGGCCCGGCGGGCTTGCCCGCACCGTCAACATCAAACCATTTACGGTTGAGGACTTAAAACTCAAGGCCGCCGGGGAGAGCCGCCCCGTCATCGAGGTCGTCCCGGGGCAGATAATCACCCGCCGCCAGCTGATGAAGGTCAGGGCCGTTGACGGCCTCGTCACGCCCGATATCAGCCGCGATATCCTCAAGGCGGCGGTGGTGGAGCGCCACCACGCCAGCGGCAACATCGGCCTGGGGCTGGTGACCGGCTTCGGCCTCAAGAAAGGGGCGCTGGCCTCCTCCACCGCCCACGATTCGCACAACATCGTCGCCGTGGGCGCCAGCGACGCGGACATCTACGCCGCCGTCAAGGAAATCGAGCGAATGCAGGGGGGTCAGGTCGTCGCCGCCGGCGGCAAAATCGTCGCCAGTCTGGCCACGCCCATCGCCGGGCTGCTCTCAACCAAGCCGCTGGAACAGGTAGTAGCCGCCCAGGAGCAGCTGGAGCGGGCCGCCCGCGACCTGGGCGTTACGCTGCCCGCCCCCTTCGCCGCCCTGTCCTTTCTGGCGCTGCCGGTCATCCCGGAGCTGCGCCTCACCGACCGGGGGCTGGTGGACGTCAGCGAGTTCAAGCTGATAGAATAAACCGGCACGGAGCAGAGGAGTTTTTATGCGCCACCGGGCCGCCGCCCCCATCTTCGAGAACCGCTACGACGCCGGGCGTAAGCTCGCCGCCCAGCTCAGCGAATACGCCGGCCAGAGCGCCATCGTGCTGGGTATTCCCAACGGCGGCGTGGCCGTGGCCCTCAGCGTGGCCCTGGCGCTGGAGGCCGACCTCGGCCTGGTCATCTCGCGCAAGATACCCCTGCCCCTCAGCCCGGAGGGAGGTTTCGGCTCGGTCACCGACGACGGCACCATCATCCTCAATGAGGAGGTCGTCCGGCGGGCCGGGCTGGACGAGGCGCAGATTAACTACCAGGTGAGCCAGGTGCGGGCCGATATCCGCCAGCGCAGCCTGCTCTACCACGATGAGAGGCCGCCCCTGGTCGTCAGCGGGCGGACGGTCATCATCGTCGACGACGGGCTGGCCTCCGGCTACACGATGCGGGCGGCCATCGCGTCGCTGCGCCGCCGCCAGCCGCAGGCCGTTATCGCCGCCGTGCCGGTGGGGCCGGAGGGGGTCGTCGAGGAAATCAAGTCGGTGGCGGACAAGGTGGTCACCTGCGCCGTGGGGCGCGAGCCGGTCTTTTACGTGGCCGACTACTACCGCTACTGGCACGACATCACCGACGGCGAGGTGCTGCACTGCCTGCGCGAGTGGCGCATCCGCCGCTACGGCAACAGCCTGGAGGTACCGGGGGATAAGAAGGAGAACGGCTGAGAAATCCGGGCAAACTACGTGTTAAGCAGTTGATGCCCCGAGGGCGGCTTGGGTGGGAATAGATAACCCCGACGGGGCGGCGGGGCACGGCGAAAATCCTAATCTAAAACTATATCGCCATGCCGCCGTCGATGTTGAGCACCTGCCCGGTGATGTAGCTCGCCTCCTCCGAGGCCAGAAAGGCCACCGCCTCGGCCACGTCCTCCGGGGTGCCCGGCGCGCCGATGGGGACCAGCTTCATAAGCTCGGCGGTATGTTTTTCGTCCAGCGCCCCGGTCATGGCGGTGGCGATGTAGCCGGGGGCGACGGCGTTGGCGGTAATGCCGCGCGAGGCGACCTCCTTGGCCACGGAGCGGGTAAAGGCGATGACGCCGGCCTTGGCGGCGGCGTAGTTGGCCTGCCCGGCGTTGCCGGTGATGCCCACCACGCTGGCCAGGCTGACGATTCTGCCCCAGCGCTGCCGCAGCATGTGGCGCAGCACCGCCCGCGTGCAGAGGAAGGCGCTCTTGAGGTCGATGGCCAGCACGGTGTCCCAGTCGGCGTCGCTCATGCGCATCACCAGCTGGTCGCGGGTGACGCCGGCGTTATTGACCAAGATATCAACACGTTTAAAATTCTCCACGGCCGCATCCACCATCCGGGCGACGGCTTCCGGCGAGCTGACGTCGGCGGGGGCGGCCAGAGCCTTGCGACCCAAAGCCTCGACGGCGGCGACGGTATCGCCCAGGGAGGCTTCGTTGATGTCGTTGACGACGATGTCGGCCCCGGCCTTAGCCAGCCGGAGGGCGATGGCCCGCCCGATGCCCCGGCCGCTGCCGGTGACGATGGCGACTCTATCGGTGAGGTTCATGGCTTGCCCCCTTAAAATGTCATTGCGAGAAGCGCAGCGACGAAGCAATCTGCTTGTCATTCCCGCGCAAGCGGGAATCCAGCCGCCTCCCCGCCCCGTCTATAATATCTATTCCCACCCGGGCCACCCTCGCGGCATCCACCGCTTAGCCCGCCGCCGGTTTCCCTAATCCTTCCACCGCCGCCAAATCGCCGATGTTAATGGTGGTGGCCTCTTTGTTGATGCGGCGGATAAGCCCGGTGAGCACCCGCCCCGGCCCGATTTCGATGAAGGTGGTCACGCCATTGTCCAGCATGTACTCGATGGTACGCTGCCACTGGACGGGGTTGGTGAGCTGGTCGATAAGCTCCTTTCGGACGGCGGCCCCGTCGGCCAGCGGGCGGCCGGTGACGTTGCCGACAACAGGAATGGCGGGCGTCTTGAACTCGGTGGCGTCCAGGTACTGCTTCATACCTTCTACGGCCGGTACCATCAGGGGCGAGTGGAAGGCGCCGCTCACCTGGAGCGCCACGACGCGGCTGGCCCCGGCGGCGGTGGCCTTCTCCATGGCCTTGGCGATGTTAGCGGCGGCGCCGCTGATGACGATTTGCCCCGGGCAGTTGACATTGGCCATGACGGTCTCGGTCTCCCGGCATATCCCGGCCAGGTTGTCCTCGTCCAGCCCCAGGACGGCGGCCATGGCCCCGGCCCGCTTTTGCCCCGCCTCGTGCATGAGGCGGCCGCGCTCGCGGGCGAGTCTAACCGCCGCGGGGAAGTCGATGACGCCGGCCACCGCCAGCGCCGTGTACTCGCCCAGGCTGTGCCCGGCCAGAAAGGCCGGCCGGGGCAGGTTGGCGCCGTTGAGCTCGCGGGCCGCCGCCAGGCAGGCGTAGGCCACCGTTACCAGCGCCGGCTGGGCGTTGATGGTCTGGCGGAGGTCGTCCTCCGGCCCGTTGAAGAAAAGGTCGGAAAGGGGCAGGCCCAGCGCCTCGTCCGCCGCGTCGATGGCGGCCCGGGCGGCGGGCACGTTGTCGTAGAGGTCGCGCCCCATCCCCACCACCTGCGAACCCTGTCCGGGGAACACCCAGGCACACTGCGTCATTTCGGTTATTTCCCTCCTCAAAGGCGTTTTCGGCTTAAAGCAGGACTTCCCCGCCCGGATGGTGCCGCCAGGGGCGGGGAAGCGTCGCTTAACGGGGGAGGTTACTCGGCCGCCTTCTTGCGCTCCTTTATCTGGATGGCCTCGTGGCCGTTATAAGTACCGCAGACGGGGCAGGCGTGGTGCGGCAGCTTGCGGCTGTGGCATTGCGGGCAGATATCCAGCGCCGGGGGTTTCAGGGCGCGGTGGCTGAGCCGGTTACCGGCACGCGACTTGCTCTTTTTTCTCTTCGGCAGGGCTCCCATAGGTTACTCCATTCTTGTTTTTATTTGGCGCGGTCGATATTGGTCAGGGCCGACCAGCGCGGGTCGATATCCGCCGGGCAGCCGCACGGCCCCTGGTTGAGGTCATGCCCGCAGCGCGGGCACAGCCCGGCGCAGTCCGGGCGGCAGAGGGGCTTCATGGGGACGGCCAGCAGGGCGTACTGGCGCACCGCCTCGGTGGTGTCCAGGACGTGGTGCGCGTCGATGGTGAAGGTGCTGGCCTCCTCCGGCGGCGGCAGCGCCGCGCCGCTGTCTACATCCACGGTGGGGAAATACTCCTCTTCAAATTTTATCTTCAGGGGGTGGCGGAAGCGGCCCAGGCAGCGGCTGCAACCCAGCTCCACCTCGGTAGTAAGTACGCACTTTACCAGAATGCTGCGCGGCGTGCGCAGCAGGCGGCACTCCCCCCGGATATTTTTCTCTCTACCGTTGCCGGTAATATCAGCCGCTTCGTCGACCGCGTAGTCCCGGACTGCCCCGACGGGCGCCTGAAGCAGCTGAGAGACGTTAATCTGCATCCCGCCTCCCCTCCAGCCTGTACCGGTAATATTATAGGCGAAACGGGGTGAGGGCGCAATGGCTCAGGCAATCTCCATGAGCTGGATATCAAAGGTGAGGTCTTTCCCCGCCAAGGGGTGATTGGCGTCCAGGGTGACGCTCTCCGCGGAGACGGCCGCAACCGTAACCACGAAGGTCTCGCCGCTATCGCGGCGCACCTGCAGGCGCTGGTCTACCTTGGGGTCTAGCCCTTCCGGCAGGTCATGGCGGGCTATCTGGAGCACCATCTCGTCGTGGTGGGGGCCGTAGGCGTCATCGGAGGTTATCATCACCGTCTTGCTCTCGCCCGGCTCCATGCCGACGACGGCCTGCTCGAAGTCGGCGATGAGCTGCCCCGCGCCGATTTTAAACTCCAGCGGCTCCTTCTCGGCGGACGTGTCGAAGACGGTGCCGTCGTCAAGGCGGCCCGTGTAGTGGACTTTAACGGTATCGCCGCTCCTGGCTTCTGTCATGGTTGACTCCTTTCTTCCGGAGGGGACCGGACAGCGGGGGTTAAATGCGCCTGAAATACCGGCGCGAGATAGTGCGGGGAGTATCCGGTGGGGGGTTTACGGCCGCTTGAAGATTAGCGGCCGAAGGTGGGCTTATAACTGATATACCCCGCGATTATAACACAGGCTACCCCATTTTTGCCAAACCTCCGGCGATGCGACTATAATTGGGTTACCAATACTACTCTTGTTGGAGGTTGCCATGAGCCCCATCCCCAAGGAACTCGCCATTCTCAAGAAGTTTGATTTCGAGCGCCCGCCGGTGGGCGTCAAGTTCACCTCAACTAAGCCTGAAGGCATCCAGCGGCCGGGCAAGGTGCTGGACTTCTGCGAGATGCTGGCCGAGGCGCAGCAGGGCCGGGCCTTCTACGTGACCCGGGAGGACTTCACCTGCATCGGCCCGCTGATGCTGGGCATGGTGGAGGGGGACACCGTCTTCGAAAGCGGGCGCGTCGGGCCGGCGCTGGGCGCCTACAAGGATCCCCGTGCCAACCGCCGCATCTACCAGTACCTGCCCCGCCTGGCCCACAACTCGGTGCGCTACGTCGCCTTCGCGCCGCTGGACAAACTCAGCTTTGACCCCGACCTGCTCATTATCATGGCCACGGTAAGCCAGGCCGAGATACTGCTGCGCGCCAAGGGCTACACCACCGGCGAGACCTGGTCGGCGGAAGGCACGCCGGTGGCCGGCTGCACCTGGCTCTACCTCAAGCCCTACCTCACCGGCGAGGTCAACCTCACCGTTACCGGCCTGGGTTTCGGCATGAAGGCGCGGCGGCTCTTCCCGGAGGGCCGCATGCTCATCTCCATCCCCTGGGACAAGCTCCCCGGCATGATGCAGAACCTCGCTGAAATGGAGTGGGAGCCGGAGTCGTTTCGGCTGGGGGCGGAGGGGCACAAGCAGAAGATACGCCGCATTGTCGGCAAGCTGGAAAAAGAGTCCTGAGACGCACTAACAGGAGGCTAAAATGAGCGCCAAGACCAGGGACTACTCGGTACTGGACAAGTTCAACTTCGCGCGCCCGCCGGTGGGGGTCAAGTTCCTCGCCGCCCGGCCGGAAGGCATCCCCCGAATAAGCAAGGAGGTCAACTTCTGCGAGATGCTCAAGGAGGCGCAGGAGAACGGCGCCTTTTACGTGGCGCCGGAGGACTGGGTCTGCGTGGGCGTGGAGCAGATGATACTGGGCATGGAAGACCCGGAGCCGGCGCTGGTTACCGGGATGCTGGGCGGGGACGAGGGACTCTACCGCGATAACAGCGCCTGCCGCGCCATGTACCAGTACCTGCCCCGCCTGCCCGAAGGCTCGGTGCATTACGTGGCCTTCGCGCCGCTCCCCGAGCTTACCTTCGACCCCGATTTACTCATCGTGGTCGCCGACGTCTCGCAGGCCCAGGTGCTGCTGCGCTCGGTCAACTACTCCACCGGCCGGCCTTACGTGAGCCGGTCGACGCCGGTAGTGGCCTGCGCCTGGATTTACGTCTACCCCGTCGTCAGCGGCGAGCTGAACTACTTCATCACCGGCCTGGGGCTGGGCATGCAGGAGCTCAATATCTTCCCGCCGGGGCTGTTCATCATCTCAATACCTTTCCAGGTGCTCCCCATCGCGCTGGATAACCTCAAGGCAATCGACGCCAAGCCCACCCCGCCGGGCCCGGGCGGACCGGCCCACCGTAAGCGCGTCAACCAGCTGCTGAAAGACCTGAGAAAGAGAATCGAGGAATAGACATGGCCGAAACCAAATACGCTAAAAACCTGGTAACCATCCCCTTCCACCAGACGCCCAACGGGGCCCTGTTCGCCACCGGCGGCGAGGTGCTGGGGGGCCTCAACCTCAACGTCATTTACGCCTGCGCCTACGAAACGGGCATCACCGGCCTCTCCACCAAGCCCCACGTGCACCGGTACGACGAGGCCGTTTTCTTCATCGGCTCCGACCCGGCCCACCTCGACGAGCTGGGCGCCGAGGTGGAGGTATCCGTCGGCGCGCCGGGCCAGGAGGAAAAACATACCTTTGATAAGCCCACCGTGCTGGTGGCCCCGGCCGGCCTCTACCACTGCCCCATCGTTACCAAGCGCATCGACAAGCCCTACGTCTGCATGGCGGTCTCGCTCACCGGCCACCGCACCGACTAAAGGCCGCCCCCGGTTGCGGATGCCCCGTTTTGCTGCTAAAATTAGGCTTGGCAACGCCGACGTGCCCCTGTAGCTCAGAGGATAGAGCAGCGGTTTCCTAAACCGCGTGCGTGCGTTCGAGTCGCACCAGGGGTACCACTCCTTTCCGAGCATTGACAACCCCCTTGCCCCCATAATATAATTACCCGTACTTCTGCCGAAGGGAACTCCGATGCGTTTACTGAGTCAAATAAATAGCGGCAGCCGGATGAGCGCGGTAATCGTGGCCATACCGGCGGCGGCGTCGCCAAGGGCTCGGTGCGTCCTTTTTCAGGTAGATACGGCGTAAGAACCACCGGAAAAACGCAATCCGAGCCCAGGCGATAACCCTGGGCTTTTTTGTTGCCCGGTTTCAGCGAGCTTAAAACGAGGGATAAATAGCCAATGCTAAGCATCAATAATATATCCAAGTCATATAACCAGCGCTACCTCTTTTCCGATGTCAGCTTTACCGTCGGGATGAAAGACCGCATCGCCGTCATCGGCGCCAACGGCACCGGCAAAACGACCCTCTTCGAAATCATCGCCGGCCATATCAGCCCGGACTCCGGCTCCATCTCGGTGCGCCGCGGCACCTCCATCGGCTACCTGCGGCAGGATATCCGGCCCACCTCCCGCAGTCGCCTGCTCGACGAGGTGGTCGGCGCCGCCGGCGCCGTGAGCGACCTGGCCCACAAAATCCGGCTGCTCCAGGAGGAGCTGGCCGAGGAGAAAGACGCCGGGAATATCGCCGCGCTGCTGGCCGACCTCGGCGAGCTCCAGAGCGAGTTCGAGGGGAGCGGCGGCTACAACGCCGAGCACGAGGCCAAGTTAATCCTGGCCGGCCTGGGCTTTACCGAGGTCGACTTCCGGCGTTCCCTAGCCGAGTTCAGCGGCGGCTGGCACACGCGCATCGAGCTGGCCAAGCTCCTCTTCCTCAATCCCGACGTCCTCATCCTGGACGAGCCGACCAATCACCTCGACCTGGAGACGATAGCCTGGTTCGAGAGCTATCTCAAGGGCTATCACGGGGCGGTCTTGGTTACCTCCCACGACCGGGCCTTCCTGAACAACGTCGCCGGGAAAATCATGGCCATCGAGCGCGACGAGGTCATCTTCTTCACCGGGGACTACGACGATTATGTCCTGGCCCGCCAGAAGGAAGCGGCCATCCGCCGGGCGCAGGCCAAAAGGCAGGAGGCCCGGCTCAAGAAAGAGATGCGCTTCATCGAGCGGTTCCGCGCCAAGAACACCAAGGCCACCCAGGTGCAGAGCCGGCTGAAGCAGCTGGCCAGGATGGAGCGGGTGGTCGTGCCGCGCGCCACGCCGAAAATCCGCTTTGCCTTCCCCGAGCCGCGGCGCAGCGGCCATACCGTTATCACGCTGGAAGGCATCGCCAAATCTTACGGCGACAAACCGGTCTACCGCGACCTCGACCTGACCCTGAGCCGCGGCGACAAGGCGGCGCTGGTGGGCCCCAACGGGGCCGGCAAGACCACCCTGCTCAGGATGCTGGCCGGGGTGCTGCCCTTCGAGAAAGGCCGGCGCGCCCTGGGGCATAATGTGGGGACGGCCTATTTCGCCCAGTACTATATCGAGCTGCTCGACCCGGCCAATAACCTCCTTGAGGAAATCCGGCGGGTCGCCCCGGACGAGCCGGAGCAGCGCCTGCGGGGCCTGCTGGGGGCCTTCCTCTTCAGCGGGGAGGACGTCTACAAAAAGGTGGGCGTGCTCTCCGGCGGGGAAAAGACGCGGGTGGCCCTGGCCCGGATGCTGGCTCACCCGGCCAACTTCCTCCTCCTCGACGAGCCGACCAACCACCTGGATATCCCCTCCCGCGAGATACTCACCGACGCCCTCCAGGCCTACACGGGGACGATTTGCCTCATCACCCACGACCGCACCCTGATACGCGAGGTGGCCAACCAGATAATCGAGGTAAACGAGGGCCGAATACGGGTCTTCCCCGGCGGCTACGACGATTACCTGTATGCCAGGGAGCCGCGGGCCGCGGACGTCCCCCAGCCGGTGCGGGCCGCATCTCGCGACAATCGTTCCGGCGGCGCCCGCAAGGGCCGCCAGCGCAAGACCCTGGAAGGGAATCTGCGGAACGAATACAGCCGCCGCATAACCCCCCTGAAACAGCAAGCCGCCGCCGTGGCCAGCGAGC
>Ga0307445_10000138_pt1 | contig 34092 bp, 36 predicted proteins | sample SalMarSW160330MG_FD_202147 | JGI IMG/M metagenome (GOLD analysis project Ga0307445, IMG submission 202147) | Salt marsh sediment microbial communities from the Plum Island Ecosystem LTER, Massachusetts, United States - SW1603-30 | ecosystem: Environmental > Aquatic > Marine > Intertidal zone >... | reverse complement strand
CCTCTACGTTTCCCAAGAGAAAAACACAGATAAACTCTTCAACCAAATCCACACCATAACACTTGGCAACGCGGAAACCATAGCCATGGCAGTAAAGAAAGACCTTGCCTTCCTGAAAACCAGCGGCATTGGCCTAGAAGAAACCCACGGCATCATCGGAAAAATCTCCGAAACCCTCCGGGTAAACCAGATAAACATTTACGGCATCCTAACAATCACATCAAGCATACTCCTCTTCGTAGACTGGAGCGAACGCGAAAAAGCCCTACAGCTAATCCGAAGCTCCCTACGAGAAAATAACACTAACCAAAAAAGGAATGAAAAACCATGAACCAAGGCAAAAAACGACGACTAAAAAGAATCCTGCAAAAAGACAACCGAACCGTCATCGTTCCCATGGACCACGGCGTAAGCATGGGACCCATCAAAGGCATAACCAACATGCAAAACATCATCGACCAACTGCTGAAAGGCGGCGTTGACGCCGTAGTAATCAACAAAGGCATAGCCAAACGCGTAGAACTCGACAACGCAGGACTGATCGTGCATTTGTCAGCCATATCCAACCTCACCCCCAACGCAAACAACAAAGTCCAAGTATGCACAGTACAAGAAGCCATCCGCATCGGCGCAGACGCAGTCTCCGTCCACATCAACGTAGGCGCACCAGAAGAAGACAAAATGCTCGAAAAACTCGGCAGAGTCGCCGACAAATGCGACATCCACGGCATACCCCTCCTCGCCATGATGTACCCCCGAGGACCAAAAATAAAAAGCGAACACGACGTTGACGTAGTGGCACACGCCGCCCGCCTAGGCGCAGAACTCGGCGCAGACATCGTCAAAACAAACTACACCGGCGACATTGAAACCTTCAAAACAGTCGTGGAAGGCTGTCCCGTGCCAGTCATAATCGCAGGCGGCCCAAAATGCAAAACGGAACAGGAAATCCTCCAGACCGCATACGAGTCTATACAAGCTGGTGGCTGTGGTCTCTCCATCGGACGCAATGTGTTCCAACACAAAAATCCAGCGCGTATGGTTCAAGCGCTTTCAGCAATAGTGCATAAAGGCGTCTCAGTTGAGCAAGCGCAAAAAATTCTAGGCGAATCCCCATGAAGGAACTCTGGGTTGAAATAGCGCAAGCAGCTTCGCCTGCGGAAAAAGCCACGTTGCTAAAACTCGCCAACGAACACGCTGATGTCTTGCTTGAGGGAACAACAGCACGCACCCAAAGCGAAGGCAAAATGCAGGTCCTCACCAGCTTCAACGCCGACACCATCAAGCAGCTAAAAAACCAAGGCAAACAAGCAGCAGTGAAAATAACCATAACCGGAAAAGAAGACGAGAACACCGCCGTAAAAGCAGCGGAACTCTCAGTCGACTACATAATAATCAACTGCCTCGACTGGCGCGTAATTCCCCTTGAAAACCTCATAGCCCGAACCCGCGGCAAAACCAAGCTCATCGCAGAAGTCTCAAACGCCGAAGACGCCAAACTGGTTCTGGAAACACTGGAACTGGGAACAGACGGCATCCTGCTTCAAGCATCAGACGCTGACGAACTTATGAAAGCCGTTGCCCTCGTCAAGAAGCAAACAACAAAAATCAAGATGGTTCCCGCGAAAATCACCGCCGTCAAGCAAATCAGCACCGGAGCAAGAGTCTGCGTGGACACCTGCGACCTCATGGTGCCAGGCGAAGGAATGCTCATCGGAGTGCAAGCAGCCGGATTATTCCTCGTCGAGGCAGAAGTGCATGAAAATCCCTACGTGCAATCTCGGCCTTTCAGGGTTAACGCCGGTTCACTATCCATGTACACTTTGGCGTCCCAGCAGAAAACGCGGTACCTGTCCGAGCTGAAAGCAGGCGACGAAGTCCTCATAGTTGACCGAAACGGAAAAACGAGGCCTGGAACCGTCGGAAGAGTAAAAATTGAGCTTCGACCTTTAATCCTCATAGAAGCCGAAGCTGAAGGAAAAAAACTCAAGACCATACTGCAAAACGCCGAAACAATAAGGCTCGTGACACCGAAAGGGTCGAAGCCAGTGACGGAATTAAAGGCTGGCGACGAAGTTTTAGCCCACGTCACCACAAGTGCTGGTAGACACTTCGGCGTAGCCGTGCCTGACGAAACGGTGATTGAGCGTTGACCGCTAGAATCTGCGTGTCCATTCTCCCCAAAACCGTGCCAGAAGCGCTTATGCTAATAGAAAAAGCGGACGCTGCTCACGCAGATTTCATAGAGATACGACTTGACCGCCTCGAAGACTGCCTTGAAAACCACCGTGGCTTAGCAGATTTGGCGGCTGACGGGAAAACGCCGAAAATCGCCACGGACAAGGCATCCCGAACCCAAACAGAGCATCGCCAAGTGCTGTTAAACGCAGCCAAGAGCGGCTTTGAATATGTGGACGCAGAGTTATCCACACCGCAGCTTAAGGACTGGGTAAAGGAACTGAAAGCGCAAGGCGCCAAACCAATTGTCTCCTTTCACAAGTTCGATGGCTCTTTAAGCGCTTCCGAGTTGAACAGCGTTCTTGAAAGGGAAATCTCCAGCGGCGCAGAGGTCTGCAAAATCGTGACAACCGCGAAGCAGATGATAGACAACCTTACCGCCCTAAACTTCATAGCAGCGGCTTCAGGCAAGGCGAAGCTGGTGTGTTTCTGCATGGGCGAACTCGGAAAGGTTTCCAGGCTCTTATCGCCGCTGTTCGGCGGCTTCTTCACCTTCGCCTCGCTTGAACTAGGAAGCGAGACCGCCTCTGGACAAATGACCATTCAAGAGATGAAGTCAGCTTACAGGCTATTGAGGTAGAAATGATGGCTATCTCGGGAAAAACAAGAGTGTGCGGCGTTATAGGCGATCCCATAGAGCACACTCTAAGCCCGACAATCCACAACGCAGCGTTCAATCATCTGGGACTTGATTTCGTTTTCTTGGCGTTCCGCGTAAAAACCGCAGACTTGGAAAACGCGTTACGAGGCATGCGCGGTTTAGGCATTCACGGGTTAAACGTAACCATGCCACATAAAAACGCTGTAACGGCTTACTTGGACGAGCTGGACGAAGCCGTGAAGTTCCTCGGCTCAACCAACACCATTCTCAACAAGGACGGCAAGCTTTCAGGCTTTAACACCGACGGCGTGGGCGCTTTGAAAGCCCTCAGAGAAAACGGCATCGAACTGGCTGAGAAAAAACTGCTCTTGCTCGGAGCAGGCGGTGCAGCAAAAGCCATAGCGTTTTCTCTTGCCAAGGAAGTTGGAGAACTCGTTGTTTTAAACCGAGCGGATGGAAAATCAAAGGAATTAGCAGAACGCCTGACTATAACATTAGACAAAAAAGTTGTTGGCGACGCTCTCACCCCCGATGCCATAGCGGATAATCTTCAAGATTCAGACGTGCTCATAAACGCGACCAGCGTAGGCATGAACCCAGCAGCCAATCAAAGCATAGTGCCGCCGCAGCTGTTGAGGTCTGACCTGACGGTGATGGACATAGTCTACAACCCTGTCGAAACCAAACTGGCGAAAAACGCCAAAGCAGCAGGCGCCAAAGTGATCAGCGGCGTGGAAATGCTGATTTATCAAGGCGCCGCATCCTTCGAAATCTGGACTGGACACTCTGCGCCCATCAAAGTCATGCGAAAAGCGGCATTAAACAAACTTTCAAACGCAGGTGAACGCAAGTGACCGAGAAAGCTAAGGCAATAGCTCATGGCGCGGCAACCATTGTAAACGCGATTGCCCTGGGTAAAGGTGCGGCTTTCGGCGTAGACCTGTGGACAAAAGCTGAAGTTAAGTTAACAGACGAACCGAACGTAATCAAGGGAGAAATCACCTCCGACCCAGCCGAAAGCACCGCCTTAATCGAGAGAACGGTGTCGCGGATTTTCCAGCATTTCAGCGTTGAGAAACGCTTTGGCGCAAAAGTGAAAACCTCATCGAACATTCCCATTGCCCGAGGTCTGAAAAGCAGCAGCGTCGCCGCAAACGCCGTAGCCCTCGCAACAGTCGCCGCTTTAGGCAAAACGCTGGATGATATAGCGGTGGTTAAGCTGGGGGTGGACGCGGCTTTTGACGCCAAAGTCACCGTAACAGGCGCATTTGACGATGCCTGTGCCTCCTACTTCGGAGACGCCGTGGTCACTGACAACCTGAAAAGAAAGCTTCTAAAGCGCGTTACATTGCCTGATGACTTGACGGTTCTGTTTCACGTTCCATCCAGAAAGGCGTACACAGGCGATTCGGACGTGAATCGGCTGCAAACGGTTAAGCCGCTTGTTAAAATCGCTTACGCGGAGGCTTTGAAGGGAAATTTCTGGGAAGCACTTTCCCTTAACGGCATAATCTACTCGTCAGCCTTAGGCTATGACACTTCAGTAGCTTTGGATGCATTAGCTGCTGGCGCTTTAGCTGCTGGACTGTGCGGAAAAGGTCCTGCGGTGACGGCAGTGGTTTCCACCGACAAAATCGACCCGGTAAGAACGGCGCTGCAACAGCATGAGGGCGAAGTTCTGCAGGCACACTTGAACCATGAAAAAGCTAGGGTGCTTAGTCAATGACCGATGTTACAGTTAGAAAAGCCGAAAGGTTGAAGGGTGAAGTCTGTGCGCCTCCGTCTAAGGCTTACACGCAGCGGATGCTGATAGCCGCCGCGCTCGCACATGGGACTTCCAAGATTTCAGGGCCTTTATTGTCAGATGACACTGAGGCTACGTTGCGTGCAGTTACGGCTTTAGGTGCAAAAGTAACGTCGGCAGAAGCTTGCTGGACTGTGGAAGGTGCCCAACCGCTTAAAGGTGCCCAAACGTCCATAGACTGCCGTGAGTCTGGAGCTACGCTGCGGTTCCTGATTCCTGTAGCGGCGTTGGCACCTGAGCCTTCCGTTTTTGTCTTCGGGGAATCCTTGGAAAAGCGCCCTATCGAGCCGTTGCTTCAAAGTCTCAAACAATTAGGCGCCGAGGCGCGTTCTCAGCGTGTTGGTGGTAAGGCGTCGATTTACGTTAAAGGCGGCGGGATTGCAGGAGGAAAAACCACCATGCGCGGAGACGTAAGCTCTCAGTTTATCTCAGGACTCATGTTCGCTTGTCCCATGGCACGGGCGGACACGGAAATAACCTTAACCGCTCCGCTTGAGTCCAAAGGCTACGTTAAAATGACCCAGACCGTCCTCGCTGAGCATGGCGTAAACGTGTCTATTCCAGAAGATTTTGACAGCATCCGCATACCCGCAAACCAAACATACAAGCCTTGCAGTCACCATGTTCCAGGCGATTTCTCCTCTGCCTCGTTCCTCTTGGCTGCTGCTGCTATAACCCGCTCAGCCGTAACCGTTAAGAATCTTGATTATGAGACGGTGCAAGGCGACAAGGCAATACTGGGCGTTCTTAAGCGGATGGGCGAGAACGGCAAAGTATGTCCCGACCAAGTTGAGGTAACGGGAAACGGCGGCTTGCTTGAAGCCGTGGACGTGGACGCGAGGAATATTCCTGACCTTGTTCCCGTCTGCACGGTTCTCGCGTGCTATGCGAAAGGCACTTCTAAAATACACGATGCACATAGACTAAGGTACAAGGAGTCGGATAGGCTGATGTCGCTTTACCTTGAACTGAAAAAAATGGGCGCGCAAATCGCCATGGACGAGGACAGTTTGACGGTGAACGGTCCTTGTGCTTTGCACGGCGCGGTGATTGATCCGCACAATGATCACAGGATTGCGATGACTTGCGCGGTTGCCGCGTTGGGCGCCAGCGGCGAGACGCGGATTCAAGACGCAGAATGCGTTCGAAAATCTTATCCGAGATTCTTCAGTGATTTACGCTTGTTAGGAGTGGATGTGGTTGGCGAGGAATTCGATAGGTAAAGAATTCGCGGTTACGTCTTTCGGGGAAAGCCACGGCAAATGCGTAGGTGTCGTCATCGACGGCTGCCCCGCTGGGCTGCCTCTTTCTGAAAAGGACATCCAAGCGGAATTGGACAGGAGGATTCCGGCGCAGCCGAAGATTGTTTCTGGAAGAATTGAAAAAGACAAGGTGGAGATTCTTTCAGGAGTTTTCAACGGCTTTACCACAGGCGCACCTATAGCCATGCTGGTGGCGAATAAGGAGGCGGATTCCAGCGACTACGAAGCCATTAAAGATTTGCCGAGACCGGGGCATGCCGATTATCCCGCTCGTGAAAAGTATGGTGGCTTCAATGATTATCGCGGTGGTGGGCGGTTCTCTGGAAGAGTTACTGTAGTCTTGATGATGGCTGGTGCAGTAGCCAAGAAACTGCTGAGCGCGTTCGATGTTGATGTGTTGGCGTATACTAAGGCGGTAGGCAAAGTGAAAATGGGCAAATCGCTCAGTCCTGAGGAAATCCGCGAAAGAAGGTACGAAACGGCGGTTAGATGCCCCGATTCAGCGTGCGCCGAAGCGATGGAAGCTGCCATTGTAAAAGCGAGAAAAGACGGCGACAGCCTAGGCGGCATAATCGAATGCATCGCTTTGAACGTTCCCGTGGGCGTTGGTGAGCCGTTGTTTGACGCGTTGGATGCTGATATTGCCAAGATTTTGCTGGCGGTTCCCGCTGTGAAAGGCGTGGAGTTCGGGGCAGGCTTCAAAGCGGCGGAGTTGAAGGGCTCAGAGAATAATGACGCGTACCGAATGCGGCAGGGGAAGGTTGTGACACTGACGAATAATGCAGGGGGGATTTTGGGCGGCTTGTCCTCTGGAATGCCGATTATCGTGAGGGTGGCTGTGAAGCCCACGCCATCTATCACGAAAGAGCAGCGTACAATTAACCTGCGAAACATGGAAGACGCCACGATAGCCGTGAAGGGGAGACATGACCCATGTGTGTTGCCTAAGGCGGTGCCAGTTGTGGAAGCTGCCTTGGCAACGGTTCTTGCTGACCACATGATCCGCGCTGGGCTTATATCAAAAGTTTTGAGGGAGAAGAAATAAATGGAGAACATCAAGCAATTAAGAAAAAGAGTTGATGAGGTAGACGAGCAAATCTTGAGGTCACTAAGCCAGAGGGCAGAGATATGCAAGTCCATCGGCTTGGTTAAGGAAAAGCATGGCATTCCCATTCAGGATTTCCCCAGAGAAACCGACGTGTACGCGCACATCAGGGAAAGAGCCGCGGATTTAGGTCTCGACCCTTCGCATGTTGAAGCGATTTACCGCCAGATAGTCAGCATGTGCAGCGCCGTTCAAAATTCAGAAAATGTTAGAAATGAAGACGAAAGGGAGAATTGACAAAAATGCTGTATGAGATAAACGAGAAAGCTTTGAAACTGGAAAGCGAAGGAAAAAAAATAATCAAGTTGAACATAGGTGACCCTGACCTGGAGACGCCGCCCGAAATAGTTGAAGCCGCCTACGATGCCATGAAGAGGGGAAAAACCAAGTATTCTTCCGCTTATGGCGAGAAGAACTTGCGGGAAAAACTTGCCAGCGTCCACAAGGTTTACGCGGATAACGTGGTAATCACGCCTGGCTCGAAGTGGGGCATTTTCTCTGCCATGTACCTGCTGCTGAAGGACGGCGGGAACGTGGTGATTCCCACGCCCTATTGGACGGCGTACGAGTTGGCAGCAAAAACCATTGGCGCCGAAACCCGGTTTGTGAAGACTGAGCTTGATTCCAACTGGAAAATAGACTTGGACGCGCTTGAAAGCGTGATTGACAAGGACACGCGGATGATAATACTGAACAACCCTAAAAATCCCACGAGCGGCATCATAGAGGATAAAGTGTTTGATGGCATAGTGCAAATAGCCAACGAGAAAGGCATCACGATTTTGTCTGATGAGGTTTACGCGGACATAAGCTTCGTCAAAACCAAAAGAATTCTGGAGTACGGCGGCGACCACATACTCGTCACCGGTTTCTCCAAGACGTTCACGATGACGGGGTGGCGAATCGGCTACGTAATCGCCAACACCGAGTTCATTGAAAAACTTGGCAGGCTGAACCAAGTGACAATCAGTAACGTTCCAGTTTTCATTCAGGAAGCCGCGTTGAAAGCGTTGGAGCTGCAAAACGAGCTTACGGAGAAAATCAGAGATGTTTACCGTGAAAGAGCAAAGCTGGCTTCAGACATACTTTCCAAGTCGAAACTGGAATTTTCAGAACCCAGCGCTCCCTTCTACATCTTCCCAAGACGGCGCGGATTAGATTCGGAAAGGTTCACGTTGAGCCTGCTTGACAACGGCGTGGCTGTGGCTCCAGGGACAGCGTTCGGCGATTACAGGGAGCACTTCAGGATTTCTTTAACTGCGCCCCGCGATGACCTGCTCATAGCCTTGAACAAGATTTGCGAGGCCGTGGAATGAAAACTGCCATAATCGGCGCGGGAAAAATGGGCGTATGGTTCGCGAAGTTCTGCAAGGAAAACGGCGAACAGGTTATTCTCTCAAGCAGAAAGAAGGAAAAATTGGCCAAATTAGGCGAAGAGCTTGGCGTTGAGACCGCTGATTTAGCGGATGCAGTCAAGAAAGCTGACAACGTCATCATATGCGTGTCAATCGATGCGTTTAAGGAAGTTGTCAAGAAAATCGCGCCAAGCGTTCGTGAAGGGCAGACGGTTGTCGATATTTGTTCCATCAAAGAGCAGCCCGTGAAGGTCATGCACCAGTATCTCAGGAAGGCTTTGGTTCTCGGGACCCACCCCGTTTTTGGTCCAGGCAGCCCAAGCGCCAAAAACAAAGCCTACATTCTTACGCCCACGAACGCGAAGGAGCAAGAGTTTGCGGAGAAATATAAGGGATGGCTGGAGAAGGTGGGCGCACGCGTTTTCATAATGTCTCCAAAGAAGCATGACGAGCTAATGTCGATTGTGCTGGGACTGCCGCACTTCGTCGGGTTGGTCACCTGCGAAACACTCTTGGAACAGCCTGAGTTTCTTGAAACCAAAAAGGTTGCCGGCACAACATACCAGATGCTGTTCACTTTGGCAGAAGCCACAGCGCTGGAAAATCCTGAATTATTCTCTAGCCTCCAATTCACCCTTCCAGAGATGGAGAAGATCGAAAACCTGTTTATCGAGAAAGCGCGTGAGTGGCTGCGCCTGATCCAGCAGAAAGACCCTGAAGCTATTGCTGCCAAGATGGACACTTTAAAGTCTAAATTGATGAAAGCAAGCCGCGACTACGAAAAATCCTACAAGACCATGTACAAGATGTTAGAGGCTGCTGAGGCTTAAACGCGCGGCTGTTCGGCTCTGGGGTATGAGCCCAAAATTTTCAGGAACGCCGCCTTTTCTTGCAGGGCTTTCAGCGCTTCGGTGCAGTTTTTTTCTGTTCTGTGCCCTTCGAAATCCAGGTAAAAATTGTATTCCCAAGGTTTTTGCCTTGTCGGTCTGGATTCGATTTTTGTGAGGTTTATTTTTCTCTTCTCGAATTCTTCGAGCGCGTGGTAAAGTGCGCCAGGTTTGTGCTTGGCGGCGAAAATTATTGAAGTCTTGTCTTTGCCCGTCTTTGCCGCGTCTTCTTTGGATATGACGAAGAACCTTGTATAGTTCGTTGGGGTATCCTCTATTTCTCGGGCGAGGATTTTCATGCCGTAGATTTCGGCTGCTTTTTCGCTGGCTACGGCAGCAGCGTCTTTCAATCCTTTTTCCTTGAGCATTTTTACGCTGCCTGCGGTGTCGTAAGTCGGAATCAGGTCGCTGCCTAAGCGTTCAAGAAAGCTGCGGCACTGCGCCAACGCTTGAGGGTGCGAGTAAACCGTTTTAACCGCCTCTAAGCTTGTGGTGGGGTTCGCTATGAGGCAGTGGGAGATTCTGATGATGATTTCGCCTGAGACTTTTAGGTTGTGCGTTAGGAAAAGGTCGTAGGTTTGGTTCACGCTGCCTTCTAAGCTGTTTTCTACGGGGACGACGCCAACGGGCACTTCTTGTTTGTCCACGCTTTCGAAGACTTCGGTGAGGTCTCTGCAGGGCTTAACTTCCGCCTCGTCGCCGAAATAGGTGTAGACTGCGCTTTCGCTGTAGGCGCCTCTCTCTCCTTGGAAGGCTACTTTCAACTTTTGCTTCCCAGCTTCCTGTTTTTTATCAGGCACTTGTTTATGCCGTTTATCATGGCTTCAACGCTTGCCATCACGATGTCCTCTCTCGCAGCACGTGCGGATACGATATTGCCTTTTTCGTCTTCGACTTTTATGACGACTTCGGCGACGGCGTTTGAGCCGCCTGTGATGGCTTCGAGTCGGTACTCTTTCAGCCTGATTTGCTCCAGATTATTCGTCAACTTTTGAATGGCTTTTAGCACGGCGTCCACGGGTCCCACGCCTGTTTCAGCTGCACTGTACTCTTGTCCGTCCAAGACTAGCCTAACCGAGGCTGTGGGTATGACTTTGATGCCGGTCATGACCGCTAGGTCGCAGAGGTCAACGATTTTTTCTTCGCTGATGACTTCGCCCATGACTGCCGACGTTAACGCCAGCAAGTCCGCGTCCGTCACCATCTTGCCTTTGTCGCCTAGACCTTTGACCCTCTGCACAATTTCCTTTAACTGCTCGTCGCTGGGGTGGATGCCGATTTCTTCGAGTTCAGCTTTGATACCGCGGGTTCCAGCCAGTTTCCCCGCCACCAGCTTCCTTGTCCGCCCGACGGTTTCGGGTTTTATCGGCTCGAACGTTAAAGGCTTAACAGTTACGCCTCTCGTGTGGATGCCTGATTCGTGTGCGAAGGCGTTTTCGCCTACAATGGCTTTGTTTGCCTGCACCGGCAGTCCAGTCAACGCGGCGACCATCCGGGAAGTGCTGTACAATAAACGCGTGTTCACCCGCGTCTTTAGCTTGTAGAGCATGTGCAACGCCATCACGACCTCCTCCAGCGAGGCGTTTCCTGCGCGTTCGCCCAGCCCGTTGATGGTCGAGTGAACTTGGGTGGCGCCTGCTTCTACCGCAGCCAAAGAATTGGCGACTGCCATGCCAAAGTCGTCGTGACAGTGAACGCTAATCGTCGTCTTCACAACCTTCGTCAGGTCTTCGATTAGCTTGCCCATGGTTCGAGGAATCATGATGCCGACGGTGTCTGGAACGTTCAGCCTGTCCATGCCTGCCTTCTCTGCGGCTTGGCAAATCTGCTTCAAGAAGGCTGGCTGAGTTCGCGTGGCGTCCATCGGGGAAAACTCGCAGACCAAACCGTGTTTTTTGACGTATTCGATGGAATCCACGGCGGCTGCAACCACCTGCTCAGGCGTCATGTTAACCGCGTACTTCATCTGCACAAGCGAGGTAGGGATGAAAACGTGAATCGCTGGAACATCCGTTTCGATGGCGGCTTCAATGTCTTTTCTGTTGCAACGTGATAAAGCAATGATTTCGGTGTCCAGCTTTTGTCGGACAATTTCCTTGACGACTTTTTTCTCGCCATCTGAAGACGCGGGAAACCCAGCTTCAATGGAATCTACGCCCAGTAGAGCCAGTTGTTTGGCTATCTCGACTTTGTCGTCAAAAGTCAGGGAAACACCTGGGCTTTGCTCGCCGTCGCGTAGGGTGGTGTCAAAAATTCGTATGTAATCCGAGCTTTTTACGGTCATGTCAAATTCACCTTTTCTTTTTTGAAATCTCGGCAGCTATGGCTTCAGCCATGCCTATAGTCGTGGTTTTACCGCCTAAGTCTGGGACTGTGTTTCGGGCGCGCAGCGTCGCCACTACGGCTTCTTCTATGGCGTTTGCTGCTTCCAGGCACTTCGCGTCGTTGTGCCGTTCACCCAACCAGTCCAGCATCATCTTGGTTGCCAGAATCATCGATAGGGGATTAGCGGTTTGCTTGCCTACCCTGTTGGGCGCGGAACCGTGAATCGGCTCGAAAAGCGCGAACTTGTCCCCTATGTTCGCGCCTGGTGCCATGCCTAACCCGCCGACAAGCTGCGCCGCCTCGTCTGAAAGGATGTCACCAAACATGTTGCACGTCAACAGCACATCGAAGTCCTGTGGTTCCTTGATGAGTCGCATGGATGCCGCGTCAACGTACAGCTCGTTGAAAGCTATGTCGGGGTACTGCTTTGCGGTTTCTCGGCAGATGCTGGCGAACAAGCCGTCGGTTACGCGCATGACGTTGGCTTTGTGGATGGCAGTGACCTTCTTTTTGCCGTTGCGCCTTCTCGCGGTTTCGAAGGCTTTGCGGGCTATGCGCTCACAGCTTCTGCGCGTAATGACTCTTAGGCAGATGGTGGTGTCGGTGCCTATGGTGAACTCTTGCCCCTTGTAAACATCCTCAGTGTTCTCTCGGACGAAAAACATGTCAATGTCAGGTCTCGCCACGGCAGCGGCTGGATACGCTTTTATGGGGCGCAGATTCGCGTAAAGATCAAACATCAACCGTAGCCTCACGATGACGTCGGCGGCGGTTTCGCCCACGGGTCCCTTCAGGCATACGTGGGACGCTTTGATTTTTTGTATGCTGTCTTCAGGCAAGGCTACACCTCTCTTCTCGAAACATGCGTCTCCCGCTTCCGCCTCTACAATGTTGAGTTTTAAGCCGAATTTGCTCTGGACGACGTCTAGGACTTTCAGGGTGGCGTCGGTCAGTTCGGGTCCTATGCCGTCGCCTCTGATCAGGGATATATTGTACTCGGTCATTTCTTGTTCAGTCTCCTGCGTAAGTTCTCTATCAATCCTCTGTCCGCCAGAATCTCCAGTATGAACGGTGGCAGCTTGGCGGCCTGAAAGCTTTTGCCCTGTGCCAGGTTCTGTATGGTCCCAGCTTCGAAGTCCACCGAGACCTCGTCACCGTCGTTTACGGCGGCTGAGATGCCCTTGTATTCGATTACGGGTAAACCGATGTTTATGGAGTTTCGGAAGAATATGCGCGCAAACGATTCCGCCAGCACACATTTTACGCCCGCGTACTTCAGCGCTAGGGGCGCTTGTTCTCGGCTGGAGCCGCAACCAAAATTCTTCCCGCCCACCACGATAACGCCTTTCGCTGCTTTTTCGGGGAACGCAGAATCCAACCCCTCCATTGCGTGCTTCGCCAACTCCATGGGGTCGATCAGCACAAGGTATTTTCCTGGCAGAATCACGTCTGTGTCAACGTTGTCTCCGAATTTTACGGCGGTTCCTGTCACCTTCATGCTTTCTGCGCCTCCAGTTCTCGCGGGTCAGTTATTTTGCCCGTTATGGCGGAAGCCGCTACTGTGGCTGGCGACGCCAAGTAAACGTTTGCTTCTTTGCTGCCCATTCTGCCTATGAAGTTTCGGTTTGAAGTGCTTACACACGTCTCGCTTGAGGCTAGTACGCCTATGTGCCCGCCTAGGCATGGGCCGCATGTTGAGCCGCACACTAAGGCGCCTGCGTCGGTGAAGATTTCTATCAAGCCTTCATTCAGCGCTTGACGGTACACTTCTTGGGACGCGGGGATCACCAGGGTTCTCACGCCGTCTTTGACCATGTTGCCTTTCAGGATTTGCGCTGCCGCCCGCAGGTCTTCGATTCGCCCGTTGGTGCATGAGCCTATGAAAGCTTGTTCCACCGTGACGTTGCTCATTTCGGAGGCGGGTTTCACGTTATCCACGGAAGAAGGATATGCGATTTGCGGCGTTAGGTCTGTCACGTCAATGTCCACCACTTTCTCGTAGACGGCGTCAGCGTCACTTATTAGCGATTCGAACGGCGCCAGCATTTTGGTGGTTCTTCCTTCTAGGAATTTGCGTGTGGTTTCGTCGGGTTCTACGATGCCGTTTTTGGCGCCCATCTCCACGGTCATGTTGCACAGAGTCATCCTACCAGCTATGCTCATGTCGCGTATGGTTGAGCCCCTGAACTCCGCGGTTTTGTATATTGCGCCTCCTGCGCCCAGCTTGCCGATTATGTCCAGGATCAGGTCTTTGGGGGCGACGTACCGTTGGAATTTTCCATGCACGTTTATTCTGATGGCTTCAGGCACTTTCAACCAGATTTTGCCAGTGGCTAAGACCGCGGCGGCTTCCGTGGAGCCTATGCCTGTGGCGAAAGCCCCGAACGCGCCGTAAGTGCACGTATGCGAATCAGCGCCCACTATTACCGTGCCCGGCAACACGTGTCCTTTCTCGGGCATGACTTGGTGGCAGATTCCGCCTTTGCCCACATCGTAGATGCGCAGCTGCTGGTCTTGGGCGAATTTCCGCATCATCTTGTGAAGTTCTGCTGATTTGATGGATTCGGCTGGAACCTGATGGTCCAGAACCACCACTGCTTTTTTGTTGTCCCAAACTTTTTCTACGCCTATTTTTTTGAAGGCTTCTACGGCTAAAGGTCCGGTTAAGTCGTGAATCATGACCATGTCTACGTTGGCGTCCACGATTTCTCCGGGTTGCACCATGTTTTTTCCGGAGGCTTTAGCCAGGATTTTTTCGGTTATGTTCATGGTTTTTCCTCTGTTCTATGGTTAATTTTCGTGTTTTTTAACTCGAAATAATGGGGGAAGTTAAGGGTTTCCGCGTTACTCTTCGATTCTGATTGATCGTACCCCTCGTGAGAGGGCGGTTAAGCCTGTTCTCGCAAGCTCCATTATGCCATACGTCCTCATGAGGTTGAGGAAGGCGTCTATCTTGTCGGGTGTGCCCGTGATCTCTATGGTTAAGGCTTCGGGTGAGACGTCCACCACGCGTCCTCGGAACACGTCCACGCAGTTTATGACATCGGATCGGCTTTTGTTGTCGGGGATGTTGACTTTGATGAGGGCTAACTCGCGGGTTACGATGTTTTCGGGTTCCAGCTGGCTGACTTTCACGACGTCTATGAGCTTGTTCATCTGCTTGACTATTTGCTCTAGGGTTTTTTCGTCTCCGTTGACGGTTATGGTCATGCGGGAAAGGTCTTCCTGTTCGGTGCGTCCGACCGTGATGCTTTCGATGTTGAAGCCTCTTCTTCGGAACATGTTGGATACGCTGTGCAGCACGCCGGGTTTGTTCTCCACTAGCGCGGCGATTACCCGGGTTTTTTTGTTTTCCATTTTAGTAGTCTCCTACCTGTTCGTTTATTCCGCAGCCTGGAGGCACCATCGGCACCACGTCCTCCTCCATCGAGATGGGCACGTCAATGACGGTGGTCACGTCGCTCTTTAACGCTGTTTTGACGGCTTTGATGAACTCTGGGATGGACCTGGCGCGTAAGCCTTGTGCCCCGTACGCTTCTGCCAGCTTGACGAAGTCTGGTACGCTGCCTAGTTTGACTGCGGAGTAGCGTCCTTTGAAGAACATGCGTTGCCATTGGGCGACCATGCCCAGCACCGAGTTGTTCAGCACTATGACTATGACTGGGATGTCTTCCGTAACGCTGGTGCCCAGTTCCTGCTCGGTCATTCTGAAGCTGCCGTCTCCCGCGATGTCCACGACGGGGCGGTCGGGGCAGGCGACTTTGGCGCCTATGGCGGCGGGAAAGCCGAAGCCCATGGTGCCTAGTCCGCCGGAGCTTATGAACGTTCTCGGTTTCAGCGCGTTGAAGTACAGTGCTGCCCACATCTGGTTTTGGCCGACTTCGGTGGTGACTATGGCTTTTTCCGGCAGCAGCTTCCTTAGTTCTTGCAGTAGCGCTTTCGGTTTCAGCTCTTTCGCGCCAGCCTTTGGTGGGGGGTTCAGCTGTGCTTTTGTTTCTTTGACGCGTCTGGTCCATGGGGTGCCTGCTTTCTTTTTCAGCTGTTTCGCCAAGCGTTCGTTTAGGGCTTGCAGGGCTTTTTTGGCGTCAGCCACGATGGGTATGTCCACGTCTACGTTCTTGCCGATTTCCGCGGTGTCGATGTCGATTTGGATTTTCTTTGTGGGTGCACAGAAGTGGTCTAGTTGTCCGGTGGCGCGGTCTGAGAATCGGGTGCCGACCGCCAGCATCACGTCTGCCTCGCAGAGCAGCTTGTTTGCGACTGGGTTTCCGTGCATGCCTATGCTTCCCAGCGACAGGGGGTGGGTTTCGGGGAAGGCTCCTTTGCCCATGAATGTGGTGGCTACGGGCGCTAGGAGCAGCTCTGCTGTCTGCATTAGTTCGGGGGATGCGTTGGAGGTTATGACTCCGCCTCCTGCCAGTATGACGGGGCGTTCTGCTTCCGCTAGCAGTTCTGTGGCTTTTCTGATTTGCAGGGGGTGGGGGTTGGATGTTGGTTTGTATCCGCGGATTTGGATGCCGTTTGAGAAGTCTATGTCGGCGATTTCTGTTTGCACGTTTTTCGGCACGTCTATGAGGACGGGGCCGGGTCTGCCTGTGGTGGCTATGTAGAATGCTGTTTTGACGCATTTGGGGATTTCCGCGGCTGTGCGGAGTTGGAAGTTGTGTTTGGTTATGGCTGTGGTTATGCCTATGATGTCTGCTTCTTGGAAGGCGTCTCTGCCTATCATGTAGGATGTGTTGGCGCCGCCTGTGGGCACCTGTCCCGTTAATGCTATGACGGGTGCGGAGTCCATGTAGGCGTTGGCGATGCCTGTGACTAGGTTGGTGGCTCCTGGCCCGCTGGTTGCCATGCATACGCCTGCTTTGCCGCTGGCTCGTGCGTAGCCGTCCGCCGCGTGGGCTGCGCCTTGCTCGTGGCGGCAGAGTATGTGGCGTATTTTGGATTTGCATAGGTGGTCGTAGATGGGGAGGACGGCACCGCCTAGGATGCCGAACATGACATCTACGTTTTGGCGTTCAAGGGATTCTATTAGAGCTTTTGCTCCTGACATTTTGGTCATTTTTCTTCTACCTCATTACTTGAAAACTTGTTTAAAAAAGGATTGCCAGTGATTTTGGCTGGCTGCAGAATTGAGGCGTTTTCAGAGGGTGTTCTAGGATGATTAGAGAATAAGTACCCAGCGATCCCAGCTATTGAGGTGTCGATCCCTCATTTTACAATGCCTCCGTGAAACCTCACGTACTTTTATCCTAGCCGCGGTTTTCATTTAAAAAGTTTGTGGTGTCAAAATAATGCGAGATTAGCTTGGCGAAGTGCTTTGCTATTTTGCGTTTCTGTGGTTGTAGTCTGCACAGAAAATTTCTTAAGACTTCTAGGTGCTATGATGGAACAATCGGGTGAGGATAGTGGGCAAGAAGCCTTCATGTGTCAAGGCGGTCAAAGCTGTTGCTGATTTTGTTTCCTCACTGAAGAATGACTCGTACCTTAGCCAGATAGTTGACGAGGCGCTGGATGTGTTGAGGGATAAAATGTTTGCGGGACAGTTGATTGAGAAAAAGAAGTTTCCCAGAATCTACATTCAGAGATACGGGATTACAAATCTTTACAGGTATAATTTGGACAGGTCTACGCGCCTCACTTACACGATTGTGGGTGATGCGTCAGGATTAGCGGTTGTCGTTTTGGAGATTCTGAACCATAAAGAGTATGAAAAAAGGTTCGGCTACAGCTAAGCTCAGTGGCTTATCGGAGTTTGACGCTTTCTTGAAGGAGACTTTTTAGTTTTGGCTTGTCTGCGAAAACCCATATTATTCTGCGTCCGTCAAACGCGATTTTGTTTGAGCTTTCGAGGTATTCGAGTATGCGGTTGAAGGTTTGGTACTGTATCTGCCTCGGCAGGCTTTCGAGCAGCGCTTTTTTTGTTGGATATGTTTTTGCTTGGCGGATTGTGTTTTCAACCATCAGTATCGTGTCAAGTTGTGGTTCGTGAAGTATTTTTTGGGCCATTTCTTTTTTCCTTCTTGTGTGCATCTGTAGCATAGCACGTTATATTATATAAACTTATATAATTTATAAGATAGAAACGCAACATCAACCTATCGGGGAAGGAAAGGGCGGTTTTTCTGAGAACTACTTAGCCTTGTTGTTGTAGTCTGTGCTGAGTACGTTCATGCAGCCTATTACGGCGTCCATGCTTGCCATCACGATGTCTTCGCGTACGCCCATGGCGGTGGCTGTTCGGTCGCCTTTGCGCATGCGAACCATGACTTCGACCATGGCGTCTGTTCCGCCCGTGATTGCCTTCACGTTGTACTGTTCCAGCAGGATGGGCTCCACTTCCGCGATGGCTCGCTTAACCGCGTTTATGGCTGCGTCTACTGGTCCCACGCCCATGGCGGCGCCGCTGACCTCTTGCCCGTTCAGTTTCAGCCTGACCGAAGCGGTTGCCGTGACGGTGTTGCCGCTGACTACGGTTACTTCCAGCAGTTGGATGGGTTTTTCTTTGGCTAAGCCCAAAACGCTCTCAGCCATCGCCAGCAGGTCGGCGTCTGTGACGGTTTTGCCTTTGTCGCCGACGGTTTTTACGCGGTTGAAGATTTCCTCCAGCTGCTCACTGTTAGGTGCCAGGCCCATGCTTGCTAGGGCTGCTTTGATGCCTGCTGAGCCTGAGTGCTTGCCTGAGGCTAAGCGTCTTGCTCCGCCGACGAGTTCGGGGGCTATGGGTTCGTAGGTGGCGGGATTTGCGAGCATGCCCTGCGTGTGAATTCCCGATTCGTGGGTGAATGCGTTTTCGCCTACTATTGCCTTGTTAGGCTGTACGTAGACGCCTGTTAGCCGCTGCACGAATTGGCTGATGCCGTACAGCTTCTCCGATTTTATGTTCAGCTTCAGCTTGTACAGCGCCATCAGCGAAATCACGATTTCCTCCAGTGAGGCGTTTCCGGCGCGTTCGCCTAGGCCGTTTATGGTGGCGTGGAACTGGTTGGCTCCTGCCCGGAGCGCGGCGACGGTGTTGGCGACCGCCATGCCGAAGTCGTTGTGGCAGTGGGCGCTGACAACGGGCACCGTGAGGGCTTCGCGTAGGTCTCCGTAGAACTTGTAGCTGCGTTCGGGTGTTAGGACGCCGACGGTGTCGCACGCGACTACGCGGTCTGCGCCTGCCTCGATGCCTGTTTGGAAGATTTTTTTCAGGTAGTTGAAGTCTGCGCGTGTGGCGTCTTCGGCTGATAGTTCCACGATTAGCCCTGCGTCTTTGGCGTACTTCACCATGTTCCGCGTTATATCCAACACTTGTTCGCGTGTTTTCTTCAGCTTGGCTTCGATGTGCAAGTCTGAGACGGGGATGATGAGGTGGATGCTGTCGGCGCCTGCTTTGGCGACGGCGTCTATGTCGCCTCGGACGCCGCGTGACGCGCTGCAGATTTCCGCCTTCAAGCCTGCGTCGGCGATGAGTTTCACGGCTTCCAGTTCGCCTTCGGAAACCGCCGCAAAACCCGCTTCGATGACGTCTACGCCGAGGTCGTCCAGCCTCTTGGCTATGCGCAGTTTGTTTTCAGGTGTCAAGGATACTCCGGGGGTTTGTTCACCATCACGTAGGGTGGTGTCAAAAACTCTTATTTTCTGTGGGAAGCGGTTAGATAAAACGATACCCCATTTTCCATCACATTCAAACCGAAACAGAGGGAACCGCCAACATATAAAATTTGCGATTCCCCAATCTACCGATTCTTTACAAGCTACTTTTTGGAAAAAATTTTGTAAATTTCTTGGTAAATTGGTAAATTGGTGAATTGGTGAATTTCGTGAGGGTTCTTAAGGGACTGTTTTCTCCTGTTGGCTGAAGGTGAAAAACCAAGAAGTCAGCCTAAACCGTTTCATGGGCTATTCTTTACGCCCGACTCATTGGAAACCCGTCATATTTGCCGTCTATTAGGATCCTAATAGCCGATGTATGCAGAAACCTATAGAGGGGGTCTATCCGCATTGGCGCCCTGAAAAATTGCGGGGTGCTTAGCTTTTTTCCTCTTTGCCTATAAGCACAGCGTTTATGACGCCGTCGCTGCCTGGGCGAGATGTGACACGAGCCAGTCCCAAGCTGGTTTCTATTTCTGCACCTTTCGTTATCACGCCTCTGCGGTCATAGTCCACGTTGGCTCTGTTTTTGACTACGCGTAGAATTTCGGTTTTTTTGGTTTTGCCGCTTTTGGGGTCGGTGACGGAGGCGTATTTGTCGTTTAAGACTTTGGTTTTGATTATTCCGCCGTAGCCTCTCGTGTTCCGCCTTTTCGGTTCTCCGAGGGTGGTTTCTGCTGGGAAGGCGCCTTTTTCATAGTTTCTTTTCACTCGGTAGACTCGTTTTCTGCCGCCTGTTCGTTTTCTTTTGCGTAAGCTGCCATGCCAAACTGACATTTTTCAAATCCCTTTCAGATGGTTAAGGTCAAGTGTTCACTATCACCGTTATTTTGTCATATAAACGTATCCGTTAAGGCGTCCATTAACTTGTTCTTATCTTTCCTGTTTTAAGCGTTTTTTGACCAGGTCGTAGTAGCCTATAAGGACCAGTGCTGTGCCTGTTATTCCTGTGATTCCGTGGCTTACGGCTATAAGTTGATTGTTAAGAATCGGGATTTATGGCGTCAACCGTGTACACGACGTACCAGAGCAGAATTATGAACCAACCTACGAGTCTGATTTGAACCCAGAAATGTTTGAACATAAAAATTTTTCTCCTACTAGAACGCCCTTCAGCCTACAACTATTCTGGATGTTTTTTGCATATATAGCCTTTTATCCATACTCTTAAGCGCATGTTTGAAAATTCAACCATGCTTGGTTTACAAGCATTCTTTATGGTGACTATGTAGAGATGAGCAAAAAACTCACGAAAGTGGAATTCACGAACCTCAACAAAACCATTTTCCCTAAACTTAAAATCACAAAATCCCAAATCATCGAATACTACATCAAAACTGCCCCCAAAATGCTTGGTTTTTTGGCAAATCGCCCATTAGTTCTCACCAGATTCCCAGACGGCATTGACCAAGAAGGCTTCTACGAAAAGGATGCTCCACAAGGAACGCCGTCCTGGGTGAGAACCGTGAAGATACATTCGGAAACGGCGAAGCGTGACGTAAACTACGTTTTGTGCAACGACTTGGACACGTTGATTTGGCTGGCAAACCTTGCAACCATAGAAATTCACATGCCCTTTTCCAAAGCAGACTCTCGGGAAAAGCCTGACATGGTGTTTTTTGACGTGGACCCGGAACCGCCAGCAACATTCGACGATGCTGTGACTGTTGCGTTGTTGCTTAAGGAGAAACTTGACGGGATAGGGCTTGAATCTTACGTGAAAACTTCCGGGAAAAAGGGTCTCCACGTTATCATCCCAATCGTTGGGGAACATGTGTTCCGAGAAACAAGAGCGTTCGTTCACAAAATTGGGCAGCAGCTTGCTAAGGAACAGAAGCTTGTGGTCTCGGAGTTTACGGAAACTAAAAAGCCGGGAAAAGTTTTTGTGGATTATCTTCAAAACTCGCATGGGCGAACCATGGTGGCTCCTTACAGTTTGAGAGCGGTGCCTGAAGCTACGGTTTCAGCTCCGTTGGAGTGGGGTGAAGTCGAGAAAGGAATAAAGCCAACCGAACTCAATATTTTTAGTGTGGTCAAACGCGAGAAAGACCCGTGGAAAAAAATTTTTGAGAACAGACAGAAACTTAAGGTGTAAGTTGCATGGAAAAGAAAGCAAATGTTCCAAGACGTCCAATCTGGACAGGAAGCTTGACAATCGGCTTAGTTAACGTTCCCGTGAAACTGTACCCTATGATTTATGACCGCGGAATCTCCTTCAGGTTTCTGCACAAAAGTGATGGTCAACCGCTCAAATACCAGAAGGTTTGCACTAAAGACCAGAAAGTTATTCCGTGGCAGGAAGTGGCCAAAGGCTACGAGGTAACCAAAAACGAGTACGTCATTTTCGACAAGGAAGAACTTGAAGCTGTTAAACCTGAATCTGACAGGCGCATTCGCCTTGACAAGTTTGTGGATTACTTCTCTGTGGACCCGATTTACTTTGATCGTTCTTACGCTTTGATGCCTGACAAAAGCAACGATGCTTACGGTTTGTTGTTGACGGCGCTGGAAAAGAAGGGGAAGGCAGGGGTTGGAAGAATCACGTTGCGCACGAAAGAGTACCCTGCGTTAGTGCATACGTATAAGGGTGCTTTAGTGTTGACAACCTTAAGGTACGCTTATGATGTTGTGGATCCGCAAGGTTTCGAGGAGCTTAAAAAGCTTAAAGAGCCTGAAAAAGCCGAGCTTGACTTAGCCGTCAAAATCGTAACTGACCTTTCTGGAGAATTTGATGTGACTGAATACAAGGATAATTACAAGCAGAAAGTCGAGGAACTCATCAAAAAGAAGCTGAAAGGCGAAACCGTGGTGGTGGAGAAACCTGTGGAGGAAGAAGCCAAAGAGCTTATGGTAGCGCTCAGAGACACGCTTAAGCAGCTGGAAAAGAAATGAACCGCAGCTACAAGCCCATGCTTGCCAAGCTTGCCCCACAACCTTTTTCGGGTAAAGACTGGTTTTTCGAAATCAAATGGGACGGTTTCAGAGCCATAGCCTACGTTAACGAAGAGTTGAGCTTGCGGAGCCGCAACCAGAAAGAGCTGAAATACAATTTTCCCGAGCTGGAAGAATTGACTCAGCTGGCGCATGATGTGGTTCTCGACGGCGAAATAGTGGTCATGAAAGAAGGCAAACCCGATTTTCAGGCGTTGCTGGAAAGAGGACAAGCCACTTCACCTGTTGAAATCGAGTTGAAGGCGAAGCGTTCGCCGGTTGTGTACGTAGTTTTTGACATTTTGGCGAAGGATGGTGTTTCGCTTGTTGATTTGCCTTTGACGGAGCGAAAAAAAATCTTGAAGGGTTCCGTGAAAGAGGGTAATCACGTGTTGCTTTCGGATTTTGTGGCGGAGAAAGGTGAAGCGTACTACCGTGTGGCGTTGGAGAAGGGCTTGGAAGGGGTCATGGCGAAGAAGAAGAACAGCGTTTACGAAACAGGAGTGAGAAGCGGCAGCTGGTTGAAGATAAAGAAGCTGCGAAGCTGCGACTGCGTCATATTCGGGTACACCAGCGGTTCGGGTGCCAGAGCCGACACTTTTGGGGCTCTGCTGCTTGGGCTTTACGATGTCGGTGAGAAACCAGTTTACGTGGGCAAAGTTGGCACTGGTTTTTCGCAAGCAGTATTGCAGACGCTTTCTGGGCGTTTCACGCAGTTGAAAACTGACAAAGCGCCTTTTGAACCAGATATTCCTGACGAGGTTACGTGGCTCAAGCCAGAAATGGTTTGCGAGGTGGGTTATCAGGTGGTTACGCGTGATGTGCGGTTGCGGATGCCGCGTTTCCTCGGTTTACGTGAGGATAAGCTTCCCTCAGAATGCACTCTGGACCAGATTGTGCAGGGCGGGTTGCAGGAGTACCTTTCTAAGCGTGACTTCAGCGTGACAACAGAGCCTGTGGGCGGTGGAGAACAGGGTGGTGGCAGGGTTTTTGTGGTTCAGGAGCATCATTCTCGACGTTTGCATTATGATTTGAGGTTGGAGAAGGATGGGGTTTTGAAGAGTTGGGCTGTGCCGAAAGGCATTCCTGAAAGCCCTAGTGAGAAGCGGTTGGCGGTGGAAACCGAGGATCATCCGCTTGGCTACGCGAGTTTTGAGGGTGCAATTCCGAAGGGGCATTATGGTGCTGGCACCGTTGAAATCTGGGATAAGGGTGTTTATGAGGCGAAGGTTTGGGATGAGAAGATGATAGAGTTTACTGTGCAAGGCGAGAAGCTTAAGGGGCGTTACGTGCTGGTGCGGTTGAAGAAGGCTGGAGAAAAAAGCTGGTTGCTGCTTAAGGGAAAGGAGGAGTAAGGCATGCGGCTTCATGTGGGCACGATGGGGTGGAGCTACGGTTTCTGGAAAGGCAGCTTTTACCCTGAAGGTTTGGCGTCGAAGGATTTTTTGGCTTTCTACGCAAAGCATTTCGGCACGGTTGAGGTTGACAGCACTTTTTACCGGATTCCGCGCAGGCAAAGCGTGATGGATTGGAAGGAGCAAACTCCTGAGGGTTTCCTGTTTTCGCTGAAATTTCCGCAGGTCATAACGCACGTTAAGATGCTGAAGGATTGTGAGGAAGAAACAAGTGTCTTTCTGGAGCGCGCTGAGCTGTTGGGGGAGAAGCTTGGCGTGTTGCTGCTTCAGTTTCCCTACAATTTCGGAACAGAGCATGTTCCTTTGCTGCGCGATTTCCTACAGACCTTGCCTAAAACGCATCGGTATGCGATGGAGGTTAGGAACCGGAAGCTGCTGAACCACGATTTTTACTCGGTTCTCAGGGACCATAACGCGGCATTGGCTTGGGCTGACAGCCCTTTCATGCCGCAGATCAGCGAGTTAACTTCCGACTTTATTTACGTGCGGTGGGTGGGAGACCGAAGACGCGTTAAGGGCACTTTGGGCAAGATAGAGATGGACAGGACTGCGCAGATAAACGCTTGGGCGGAGAAGCTTAAGCCTTTTCTGGAGGAGGGAGCGGAGGTTTTCGGGTACTTCAGCAAGTACTATTCAGGTTATTCTCCGTCTGACGCTGAAGCGCTGCTGGGGTTAATCGGGACTGACGTGTGATTTTTTGTCTATACCCCCTCTATATATAGGTTCAACTTGAACTTAGAAGGCGTGGTTTGCTCCAAAAGCCTCTGAACACTTGTTTTTGCTTCGGCGCTCCATCCAAACTGTTTTTTTCTCACGCAACTTATTTATGGAATTGCCGTAACTTGGCTGCGTAACTCGGGGAAAGACGCCTGATGACTTCATAGGCTTTTTACTTTCCAGTGGAGGCACCAAAAATGTTGCCGTCTATGGTCAAAATATTGAAGAATGCAGTAGCACCCCAATGCATGTTTACGTGTAACTTCAGAGGGTTTGATGAGGTTGAAGTTGTCAAAGGTCTTTTTGGTGAGGAAGCAACAGACGTTTCAGCGGCTCTTGAAGTTGAATTTACGAATGAAACCGTCTACATGCGCGTTTCCAACGCGGATGGACACCTTCTGATTAACCCTGACTATTTTCTAGAAGCCGACTTAACCGAAATTTATCTGGACGTAATTTATGAGCTGGTGCATGTGAAGCAGTTTTTGGAGGGCAAACGCTCGGACAGCGAAACAGCCTACGTTGAAAGACCCCTGGAGATTGAAGCTTACAACATAACGGTTGCGGAAGCAAAAACGATAGGCCTCAGCGAAAACGAAATCATAGATTACTTAAACTCGGAACTGGTGAGCGACGAGGAACTGAAGCAGCTTGCGGGAACACTTGGAATCGAATATTTTGATTAAAAAGCCAGTTAGCTTTTTTCTGCATGTTTAAAAACGATTGGTGCGTCGCTAAAACGGCGGTAATGGCCGAACCTTTGTCTTACATCGCGGTTCTTAAACAGTAATGTGGAAACGGCTTCCCATAAAAAGACCCAGCCAACTATGTTAACTCCCTCAAAAAGAGTTGTTAAAACCGTGCCTTCTGTAAATGAGGTGCGGAGCGAATAGGATGCTGCAAGAAGCAGAAAAGAGGCAAGAGCGTAAACCGCACTTTTCTCCCGGGACCGTTTGATCTTTGTTTTTAACTCGTTTCTCACAAACGCGAAATACGTTTTCAATCCCGCTTTTATTCGCTCCTCTTTTTCTACATCATGCTGATCATTCGAGACGTTGAACTGCAAGATAATCTTGGGTTTAAGGGGTATGTCTAACGAGGAATCTTCCAAGTAAATTCTTAAATCATGATCTAAGTCTCTTTTTCTGAATGGGGCAGGGTCTAACTCGTTAAAAATATAGGCGTATTTTTCTATCGCCACGCTTATTATGAAACTGTTTGTAGCCTTGCCTTTTTCGTAGAGTTTTTCATAAGGCTTCTCAGTCTTGCCCATAAAGAGAGGTGAGAAAAAAGGAGAATATTAGTTTTTCACTGGCGGACAGCCCAGACGCCCAAAATGAATAAATATTGTCGCACGTAAAGTAAATTTGGATGATTTTTATGCCCATCTATATTCTTCTGTCAACCCTTACGTCTGAAGGAAGAAAAACAATTAAGGAAAGACCTGAAAGAATCAAAGAGGTTAACAAGGAAATCGAGGCTTTTGGCGCTAAAGTCCTTCAGCAGTACGCTGTCCTCGGCAGGTACGATTTTGTCAACATTGTTGAAGCCCCTAACAACGACGCCATCACGCGTGTCTCCATAGAGTTAGGTTCCCGCGGAACCGTGCAGATAATGAGCATGCCAGCGAAACCCATAGACGACTTCTTGTCAATGCTTAAAAAATAGCAGGAACAACACTTTCCCTCTTTTTTACGGCAGCGCATTTCGAATGGTTTATCCATTTGGTTAACATAGTACAAGACGAATAGAAGTGGAATACTGGAGTGGTGATTTTTGGAGAAATCTCTTTTGCTGAGGTGCCCCATCTGCGGAAACAGCATAGATGTATATGACATGGAAAAAAGGCTTGAAGTGATATGTGAAAGCTTCGGCGGCAAAAGATTCTGTTTCGACAGCAAAAACTGCCGTCAGCATTTTCTGGAAGACCCTAGAATAGCGTATTTCTCCATGGAGATAGGCATAACCAATGACATCCCAACTTACAGTGGAGGATTAGGCGTGTTAGCAGGCGACATCGTGAAGGCAAGTGCAGATTTAAAACTGCAGATGGTGGCGTTAACGCTGGCAAGCCGGAAGGGATATTTCAAGCAGAAAATTACCAAGCAGGGGGAACAACAAGAGCTTCCTGATGAATGGGACCCATCAAAATCTCTATTTCTCATGCCACATACGACCACGATAACCATAGAAGGGCGACCCGTGAAAATTCAAGCTTGGATGTACGAGTATCAAAGTCTCACGGGCGGACTGGTTCCGATTATTTTTTTGGACACCGACGTAGAAGGCAACGACCCAGAGGACAGAAGAATCACCGACCACCTTTACGGAGGAGACAAAAAATACAGGCTAAAACAAGAGATGGTCCTCGGAATAGGCGGGGCAAAACTTCTCAAAAAGTTTTTTTTCAAAATTAGAAAATACCACATGAACGAGGGCCACTCTGCCCTTTTAACTCTTGAGCTGCTAAAGGATAACAGCATGGATTCTGAAAAAGTGCAGAACCTCTGCGTTTTTACAACTCACACTCCGGTTGAAGCCGCGTTTGACCAGTTCTCATACGACTTGGTTGAAGAATTGATGGGCAAAGAATACTTTCTGTCCACTGTGAAACAATACGCGGGTCAAGATAAGCTGAACATGACCTATTTGGCCTTGAACCTGAGCAAATACGTAAACGGGGTTTCTAAGGCGCACATGGAGTACTCGCAAAGGCTTTTTCCAGGTCACTACATCAGATCGGTAACCAACGGAGTCCACTCTTACACCTGGACCTGCAAATGCTTCAGAGACCTTTTTGACAAGTACATTCCAGGCTGGGCAAACGAACCCATACTCCTCGTGAGAGCGAGCGAAATCCCAAACCGAGAGGTGTGGGACACGCATATGATTGCGAAAATGAACCTCATCGAGTTCGTGGAAAAAAATTCAGGCGTGAAATTTGACCCTGAAGTGCTGACAATAGGTTTTGCCCGAAGATCAACAGGGTACAAGAGGTCAACTCTAATTTTCTCTGACATAGAGAGACTGCTAGATATTAACGAAAGAGGAAGAATCCAGATGGTGCTCGCGGGAAAGGCGCATCCAAAAGATGAGAACGGCAAGAGGCTGATACGGGAGATTTACAATCACATAGACACGCTGAAAGACCGCATAAAAATGGTTTACCTTGAAAACTACGATATGAACATGGCAGCCATTCTGACGTCAGGCGCGGATGTCTGGCTTAACACGCCGCTTCCACCTATGGAAGCTTCCGGCACAAGCGGAATGAAAGCGGCGCACAACGGTGTGATAAACTTCAGCGTGCTTGACGGCTGGTGGATTGAAGGATGCGTAGAGGGCGTAACAGGTTGGGCTATAGGACCGCATCCAAGGGAGCTTGTTACTGAAAAAGAGCGAAGAATGAATGAGCTTCATGACCTCTACGGCAAACTGGAATACCTGATTGCCCCGACATTTTACAGGCAGAGGGATGACTGGATAGCATTGATGAAAAACTCAATCTCCAGAATCGCATATTACTTCCAGATTCAATGGGTTATGCGGAGATACATCACAGAAGCCTACATCATCTAGCTTCCGAAACCCAGAGCCGGCATGCTATGTTACTTTAGCTCTGTGGAACTACCCAGTAACTGTAGAAGTCGCCTTTCACCCATTTCCCGCCTAAACTCCGCACAACATCGTTAATCTCATTCCATTCATCCTTCAAGTACTGAACCGGCTTCACTATTACGTCATCTCCGTCCATCGTGAAACTCAGCAGCTCGCGCTGCTCTGGACTGAACTCTTCTTCCACCGCACTCGTATCCAAGCTTGGGGCAACTCGCGCTTTTTCCACGGGTTTAGATTCAAGTTTAGGCTTTGCTGTGGGCGGAGGTACGGCTTTTGAGCTTGCCGCGTAGACCACGTTGAACTCGGGAATTGGATAGGTTTCTGCAACGTCTTCAAAGCTGTCGCTTCTTACGATGGCGAGCACTTGCTTGGAAAACAGGTCGTACTTTACGTCTAAGAGTTCAAGGTCGGCTGGCAAGTTAGAAATGAAAGATGCTTTTCCCTGCATTGCGGATATAAGGAATTCAGGGGTTAGTTTTATCATTCTCATCTTCATGGTTTCAACACTCAGAATTGCTTTTTAACTGTGTCCAGAACTTAAAAGTATTGCTTATCATTTAGAGGTGTCCTTTTTTTCCGATTTACGCAAAAGCGCTGAGCAGGTCACTTATGAGGCAAGCGCATCAAAGCAAATTATGGAATACCACGTGCCCAATGTTTAATTTGCCTCAGCAAATTCCGGGCGATCTCCATTTTTTCCTTCAATTCTTCGCCGTGCCCTTCCCACACGTGCTCCACTCCAAGGTAGCACTTCCATCGTTTGCACTCCAAACTTTTCATAAGCTCATGAGCCACCCGAGCCAAAGCATTGAGGTCTTTGTTCCCCACGGAAAAGGCTGCAAAATGCGAAAACCCTTCAGGATGATCTATCTCCCCTACCAGAAATGGGATCCCGTTTTTCTTTATCAAATTATCTATGCGGCTCAGAGAGATGGATTCATCTTTCTTCCTGAAAAAAAGGTAGCCCACCGGAAGCTGTTCCCGCACGATCTTATCAACTGCCAGTATGTCAAGAGGCAACGAATTTTCCAGCGACGCCGTATACGCGATGATCGGCTCCTTCTCTAAACTTTCAAGTTTACCCGTTTCTTCAAACGAAGTTATCGCCCATAGCTCGTCTTCGCCGAAGACTTTTATGTACAAGTAAATTTTGAAATCGTGCTTCTCCAAGAGTTTTTTGATCGTGGATAGCGGTCGGTTCCAGCTGAAGATTCCAACGTTTGAAAATTTGAAGCTTACTAAACCGATTTTCTGAGTAGTAGCTGCCTCTTTGAGTGCGGTAGCCATTTGCCCATCTTCCCGTAAGTACATATTTACTGAACAGGGCATAAACGTTTTGTGTCCGAAGCATGCGAAATGCTATTCGGCTTTGCCTATTTTTTATTTTTTCTAAGAAAATAGATGGCGGAACCAGCTATCACCAACAGCAGCACAGGCAGGATGTAGGGCGCTAAAGATTCAAGTTCGTTTTCGGGAAGGGGCACGCTGACGAGAGTGTTAGGCTGTTGATCAAGACTTTCAACTTTAAGGTTTTTGAAGGCTATGAACGTGGAGGGATCGCATGAAATCAAAATTCCGAATTTGCTAAGGTCTATTGCGTCGCTTTTGATGGTTGAGGTTTCTAAAAAAGTGTCATTCTCTCCATGCAATTCGGTTGTTATTTCGTCTCCGGATATTTTGGCGACGGCTTTGTACCAGGTGTTTCTTTCTATGCTGCTGGATACGTTCATGAACGTGGCGTTGCTTCCATTGAGTCGTTTTTCTATATTTGAGACATCTGCGCCGTCTAAGAGTTTTACACTTGCGCTGTAATTGCCGTCGTCATTCTCTAAGATGAAGCCGAACTGATTATTTTCCGGCTCTTGAATTTTGATGGTGCGTTCGGGTATCGTTATTACAAGTGAATGCCGTCTATACTGGATTATTGTCTGCGTCGTTTCCGGCAGTGTTATTGTTTGACCGCTGTTTGTCGAGTTTTGTCCGGTGTTCAGTATTAAGAAATCGCCGCTTAAAGAGATGTTTGCGCATGTAAATCTGCTTTTTAGAAAAGCGCTGTTGCTTTGACTGGCAAGTTGGTATCCCGCGTTTTCATTGTAAGCGAATGCCGCCTTAGATTCATTTGATTGCTGGTAAGCAGCCACGTTCGCTACATTGGGGGTCGGAGATGGACTAACAAAGACGGTTATGGTTTCGCTGTCTGAGCCAGCATAATTGGAAAAGCCGATTAAGCTGGTTCTTATCTTGTAGGTGCCGCTTGATGGGACGTTGCAGGGTATTGAGTAATGTCCAAGGTTGTCTGTAACCGTTTGCAGTATCGTATAAGAGTAGCCGCCGTCGCGACTGACGTACAACACGACGTCTTTACCGGAGTATGACGGTGAAATCGAACCTGAAATCATAACGGCCCATTCGTTGGCGCGGTTCATGTTTTCCATAGACAGAGTTACTGACACAGAAGAGGGGATTAAGGGTTTGTTTAGGCTTGAGGAAACGCGCGCTGGCGAAGGGTCTTTTTGGGTTTCAATGGGAATAATCACGGGTGTAGAGGGCGCAAAACAGTCAGGTTGATCCCCTACCTTCCAGTTTCCCGTAGACGTACACTCTGACGCCCAATATGTTTTGTTATTGTACTCAAAGCCAGTGGCGCCTGTTTCAGGCTTATCGTAAACAGGGGTGTAGGGCAAGTACACGCCAATGTTCATGTGAGCAGGATGCAAATCTCTGTAGACAAGCAAAACAACATCTAAGCCACCCGCTTCCATAATTGAGGCTGCTAAAAACGACAGCACATCGCAGTCTCCTGAATTTTCGGTTAGGGCTTCAACCGGGTACTTGATGTTACTGACGGCGTAGGGAATCTGATGAACCAGCGCCAAAACGTTATTAGCGAATTCTTCATCGCTGCTTGAAAAGTTACGTATGTTGTCTGCAAGGGTTTGAACCGGTTCAGGTGTAACGAACTTTGAGTATTCTCGGTCACTGTTTACAGAATTAGTTTTGCCACGGTAGTAATCGTAGAGGGAGGGCGGCACGGACGTGTACACCGTGTACTTGGCATGGGAGCTTCCTTGTTCTACATTGAAAGTGTAGGTTCGCTTGTAATTGCCGGGAGCCGCAGGTTCAGAGTTAAGGGTCATGCCTAATGGGGCAAGGAAGGAAAACCCGAGAAAGATAAGCAGCAACGCCAGCAAGAACCTTCTTTTCATCCAATTCCTCTTAACAATGAAATCCGTCTTAGAAAAGTTTGAACACGTTTATCTTTTAAATTTATCTTGAAACAGCAAATTTGAAGGGTTTATCTTGCGCAGAGCAGAATTCGGGAGGCTTCACCAGACCCTATCAGAAATTTTTTAGGCTGCCTGAGTAATCTTTCGAAAACCAAATCTGAAGGCTGCATGCCCAAGGGGTGAAGTTTTAAAATTGGCAGTCCATGTTTTCTTCCAGGGTTTTGCACTGTTCACAAAGGCGCGAGCGCGGTTCTATGGAGGTTTTTTGATAAATGTACATAGGATACTGCGTGCAGTTCTTGCACCAATGCCAATTATCCGTTTCGCTTCCCCTAACGTACTCAACCATTCAAATCACCTTGTTTGTGGCCATCATTATCACTATTGATTTTTTGGGGCGAGCCACCTGCGAATTTCTACAGTCTAAGGAAGTCAACGGTTAACTGTTGTTGCGACTGAGGCGCTGATTTGTTGACGTATGATCAATAGAACCGCGGAGAATTGGTATCTTCCAATGGTTACGTACCGCATTGTGATGCCCTATTAATACTACACGTGTTGAATAATTAAATATTACGATTTACGAAACAAAGCTTTTATACAAGAACCTTCCCCAAAAAGGAAAAAATTTTCATCTTAAACGCCTTCGAAATGCACATGAGGCTACAACAACTGTAAAACATTCAGAAACCACAAATAGCCAACCTGAGTCTCCAAAACCGCCCAGGGTGCGCCCGTAACGGGCGGGGTGGGATTTGAACCCACGACCCCCACCTTAGGAGGGTGATGCTCTATCCGTGCTGAGCTACCCGCCCCCTTTATTTCAGAAATGGAGCTTAAATCTTTGAGACCAAATTGTGCTTGAGTTTCCATAGATTCTTGACCAATGTGACCTAATGGATTTATGCCTGTTGTAATAGCTGTATGCAACTGTGTTGTTGATGTTGGAAACTTAAAGCTTGAAGATTTTAATAAAGTTTCTAACTGCTTGAGGTCTTCTACCTTATGGTAATTGAATTGAGGCTTCTTAGCTTCATTTATACCTGTGTAATGTCTAACTCTACCGTATTTGATTTTACCTTGTTTGTTAAAGAACACCTGTATGCTGCCCTTGTAGCCACAAACCGGACACTTCTCAGTCTTTACACATTTAATTTTCATTTTGATTCTTCACCTCGCTACCTGAGTTTAGGCAGTGCTCTTGGAGCTGTTCATGCTTATAATGACCATTAAAACAAAATCAGGGAGCGTAAAGAAAAACTTGCTATAAAAATGAAGAAAAAAAGGGAACATAGGTTTAGGTTTGTTGTTTTGGTTATTTGGGTATTATGAGACATCCTTCAAGATCGAAAGGTGCTGGAATTGGAGGATCTCCTTCAAATGATAATTTCAATGTTTGCCCCTTGAAAACACCAGTGCCGTGAAGTACCATATGAGTATCCATATATGACATGGCTGGTGGTGGAAAACCTATCGTCTTGAACTGCCTTATACCCACAATGTTCCTCCAGGGAAAGAAAAATTAGCTTTGCCTAAAAATAGACCTTTAGCTTCAAGCCATGGAGGTGGTGGAGGATGGTCAAGTTTGATCCAGCCATTAAGTTCACCATCATATGTTCCTACAAGAGGGGCTTGTCCAGGTATATTAAGAGTAACTACACCAGTAATTATTCCATCTCGTATTTGTAGTATGCCATGATCAACTTCACGCGAAACACCTTCGGTAGTGGTAGCTAAAACTGTTGCTGTGACATCAATTTTTTTTGCTGGTGCTGCCATTACTGGAGCTACAAACATAGCTGCTAATAACAAAGTCACTGCTATTCCTAAGACTTTTTTCTTCACTTATCTCACCTCCTCTAGAATCTAAAAGCAGTTAATCAATATTGTTTGAAATTGCATTTATAATTTGTTAAATCGCTTGTATTGATACGTTGGCATCCATGATGACCATTAAAACAAAATCAGGGAGCGTAGAGAAAACTTAGAAAAAATGAAATGGAAACTTTATAATGGAAATAGCCTGTTTTATGTTCAAGAGTGACGAACCTATTGTCTAAACAAAAAACTAGCAGAAAGCAAAAACAAGAGGTTGTTCAGAAAGAAAAGAAAGTTGAAAGCAAAAATATTGAGAAAATTTCGCAAGGGCTGGATGAATTAAAAAAGAAAGGCAAGTTTGTTGATGTTGCAGTTTGTCCTGTTTGTAAGAGTCCCAATTTGCGCAGGGTTAAGTCCACTTGTGGCGATATGACTGGGCATTTGGGTTGGCTACCAGTTATGTATGAATGTTTAGATTGTGGCTGGAGAGGCAGATTGGAAGTTTATGCAACAAACAGGAATCAGAATTGGAGAGAAGTTGCGATAATGGCTGAGGCAAGAGATTTAGAAGCAGAGAATAGAACAGAGAAAAAAGAGTAGTTTTACAAGTTTGCGTTTATCTCTTGAACATTTTTGGAGCGTCTAGATAACTTTACCAAAAAATGAAATAGAAAAAGAGATTATAGTGGATAAAAACCAACACTTAGATGCTCAACATTAAAAAGACCCTCTCCACATGATATCTTTGTGATTTGTTTTGTTTGAGGAGAAGGATTTAGAAGACAGCAACATAGACCTTGATTTAGCTCTTCATGCTGCTGATGCAGTTACAGATTTTTTAGATAAGCGTTTAGAAAAACCATTTGAGCGCTACATAGTTGCTAGGCTCGTATCCATCCTGTATGAGGAGACATTGAATTGTTCTCTACTGTCAGAATTTGAGGCTGAAATAAGAAAACTTGCCCAGCAAAAGCCAGAAGTAAAATGAAAAGTCAAGGCCTACTTTGTTGAAATCATTTATTGATTATTTTTTGTTTGCAGTCTTGGCAGATTCTTTGTTTAAATCTACCACTTCTGATGGGTTCAAAGAAGTTACCACAAACCCTGCATCTAACTTGAACAGTGGGTTTAGGCTCAAGCAGACTTAAGCGTCT
>Ga0307445_10000135_pt1 | contig 34515 bp, 17 predicted proteins | sample SalMarSW160330MG_FD_202147 | JGI IMG/M metagenome (GOLD analysis project Ga0307445, IMG submission 202147) | Salt marsh sediment microbial communities from the Plum Island Ecosystem LTER, Massachusetts, United States - SW1603-30 | ecosystem: Environmental > Aquatic > Marine > Intertidal zone >... | reverse complement strand
CCAATGTATTTGGAGCGAAAGAATCTCAGTTATATAATCATAATTTTTTTGAAATTTTCTTGCCTGAATGACTATTAGATAGATTTTTTTTCTAAGAAATTACTTCTCTTTCAGATCCATTGATAATCCTATGTTTTCCATTCTCTACCATTATCAACTATACTCAAGAATAATATATATTGTTAATAGTTGCTGATTTTTTCTGAAAATTAGTACCGTTAATAACAACAAAATATTTAACATTTTATATTAATAGCTGTCTTTTTTACTAATTACTAACTTTCCTAAATCCATTAAAATATTCTGAGAAAATTCCTCGTTTAATATTATTTGTTTTTAAATCGCTTGACAATGTAATATTAAATTCTTATAATAAAAACAATAATGTAAACGTTTACAATGATGTTTTTTGTGAAATATTTCATCATTTAATTCATCATTCATTTATTTAACTTTATAGGAGGTTATATGAAACGACTGCTATTATTTTCACTTCTCTTCATTACAGTTTCAGTTTTTGCACAAGCACCCTACATTGATTACGAGACTGTAGGAAATGATTGGGTATTTACTATTTTTTCTCAAGGAACAGGCGGAATGTATGATGTTGTTCCAAATCCTAGCAAGGGAGGTATTAATACATCTGATAGTGTTGCGATGCTGACCATTGGAATAGATGGTGATCCATGGGGAGGGGTTTGGTCTGAAGATATAACTCAATTCACTCTTGATGCTACTAATAGTACAATAACGGTTATGGTATATAAAGATACTATTTCTGATTTTAATCTTAAATTAGAAGCCCCGGGTGGTGGTGGTTGGGCACATGATAATAATGTACCTAATACATTAATTAATCAGTGGGAACAACTTGTATTTGATTACACGGCTGATATTGGACAAACTGTCGGCAGATTAACGGTTATTCCTGATTTTCAACTTCCAACCAGATACCATGCTAGTGTAAACTACTGGGACAATATCGATTTCTCCGGAACTATTGTACCCGTTGAGTTAACTTCTTTTACTGGTAAATATGTTGGTAATACTGTTCAATTGAAATGGGAAACAGCAACCGAGTTAAATAATCTTGGGTTCGATGTTCAAAGGAGTATTGCCGGAACAGATTTCGTGACAGTTGGATTCGTGCAGGGTAAGGGAACAACTACCGAGAAAAATGATTACTCTTTTGTAGATAAATCAATCTCTCCAAATAAGATTTATAGTTATAGACTGAAGCAAATTGACTTTGATGGTAGTTATTCATTTGCTGGTGTTGTTAACCTGGGAACATCTTTACCACTTCAATTTAAACTTGATCAAAATTATCCAAACCCGTTTAATCCTTCAACTAAAATCAGTTTTGATTTGCCAGTCAATTCTAACATTTCATTAGATATTTATAATCTTGTAGGGGAGAAAGTAATGTCAGTATTTAAAGGAGAATTGGAAGCTGGTAGTCATACATATAATGTAAATGGTTCGGAATTATCTTCCGGTATATACGTTTACAGATTAACAGTAGCTGCTGAAGACGGGACTAATTTTGTTACAAGCAAAAAAATGACTTTGCTGAAATAATTCCTTTATGAGGCACAACTGTAATGTTTAATGGTTGTGCCTTTTTTTCTTACAAATACTTTTTATGGTCCCAACAATAAAGGAAATCGCAACTAAAGCAAAGGTTTCAATTGCTACTGTTTCAAGAGCGTTGAATAACGATCCCCGCGTTGCAGAAGAGACACGCAAAAAGATACTCGATATTTCCAAACAGTTAAATTATAGCCCGAATATTCTTGCACGAAATTTTGTTAAGAAAAAATCAAACATAATCGGAATGATACTGCCAGAAATATCGGATGAATTTTTTACTGAAGTTATTAAAGGTGTTGATGAAGTAACATATGAGAAAGGCTATTATACGAACGTGGCAAGCTCGCATAAGTATGAAAGCCTTGAAGATGAAATAATAACATTTATACGCAACGGGCTTTTTTCGGGACTGATTATTTTGCTCTCGGATCTGAAACCCAAATTAGAAGCAGTTTTGCTTGAAAGCCATATACCAGTTGTTCTCATAAATTCTAATACTAAGATTAAAAACTTTGATACTATAGCTATAGATAATTATGAGGGTTCTTATGAGATGACAAAATACCTGATCAAAAGAAAAAATTACTCGAAGCTATGTCACATTACTGGTCCAGTGAAGAATGATGACTCTTTTCTAAGGAAGAAAGGATTCATTGATGCCTGTGAAGAATACGGAGTTACGTATTCAATAGAACAAGGTGACTTTACAAAGGAAAGCGGTTATAAAGGATGTAAAAAACAATTAAGATCTAAAAATAAGTCACAGGTGATTTTTGCGGCAAATGATATGATGGCAATTGGTTGTTACGATTTTGCTAAGGAATCAGGATTGAAGATACCGGACGATATAGGAATAGTTGGTTTCGATGATATTTTTGTTGCTCAGTATCTTACCCCACCGTTAACAACTATAAGGGTGCATATTGAAGAGATAGGAAAAAACGCTGCCGATATTCTTATCAGAAGAATCAAAAAAGAAATTATGCCAGCAAGGTTATCCATAAAGGCTTCAAGTGAATTAATAATCAGAGAATCGTGTTAAGGATAAATAATACTTATGCCGAAATTCCAAACTAAATATGGTTACTTTTCAGACGACGGGAATGAATACATTATTAATACTTATAAAACACCAAAACCCTGGATAAATGTAATCTCCAATGGGGAATATGGATTAGTCATTTCCCAGGCGGGCGGTGGTTTTAGCTGGCTTAATCACTCTGAGTTTAACAGGTTGAATCGATGGCATCAGGATTTGATTCAGGATAACTGGGGAAAATATTTTTATATAAAAAATAATGAGTCTAATCAGATCTGGTCACCAACCTGGATGCCTTCCAAAACACCTCTTGATTATTACAGAGTTACTTACGGTTTTGGATATTCGCAATTCGTAAGTGAATATAAGAAAGTGAAAATTGTACTTACAGTTTTTGTTCCGTTAAATGAAGAAGTAGAGATTTGGAATTTTCATATCCTTAATAAAAATGATGAACAAGTAAATCTATCATTTTATTCCTACTTTGAATGGTGTCTCGGTTCTTCAGCAGATCATCACAGGGAATTTCATAAAACATTTTTAGAAACAGATTTCCACTCCGATTTAAATTCTTTGACCGCCGCAAAAAGGTTGTGGGAGATACCGATAAATAACAGAGGACACTGGAATATTCAATATCCTTACCTAGGATTTATACACTGCTCAAATCCAATAACCGGTTACGATGGTGATAAGGAATCTTTCATCGGTAAATATGGTTCTATTGAAAAACCGAATGGTGTTTTATCAGATTCTTTAAGTAAAAAAGTTGGCAAATGGAATGATTCAATATCAGCAGTTAAAACCAATGTTAAGCTCGAAGCATCTGGTGAACAGGAACTTAACTTTATTATCGGTATAAAAGCAAACACAAATCAAATAAAAAAAACTACTCGTAAGTTTCAGGATACCGATAAAGTTCTTTCTGAACTGGATAATGTTAAAAAATTCTGGCTGGAAAAATTAGATTCATTTACAATAAAGACTCCTGATGAAGCCATGGATCTTATGGTGAATAGATGGTTAAAGTACCAGGCTATTGCGGGTAGGCTTTGGGCAAGGACCTCTTATTACCAGCAAAGCGGAGCTTATGGTTTTAGAGATCAGCTACAGGATAGCCTGGTGTTTCTACCTTTCGATTCTGCGAGCACTGAAAAACAAATAAGATTACATGCCAAACATCAATTTAAAGATGGTACAGTATTGCACTGGTGGCATCCGATAACTGAAACCGGTTTACAAACAAAGATGACGGATGATCTTCTTTGGCTTCCGTTTGTTCTTATTCAATATATAGATGAAACCGGGGATTATAAAATCTTAAAAGCAAAAGAACCTTATTATGATGATCAAAAACGCAATGATTCATTATTCGATCATTGTGCGCTGGCAATTGAAAGAGTATTAAAGAGATTTAGTAAACGCGGATTACCTTTAATCGGCGCAGGTGATTGGAACGATGGTTTGAGCGCTGTTGGTCTCGAAATGAAAGGCGAATCTGTTTGGCTTGCTGAGTTTTTTTATTTGATCTTAGTAAGATTTTCTGAACTCTGTGAAAAAACAGGCAAAAAAGAATTAGCAAAAAAATATTCTAATCGTGCGAAGGAGCTTAAATGTTCATTCGAAGAATTTGCATGGGATGGAGCATGGTTTTTCAGAGCAACAAAAGATGACGGTAAAAAGATCGGAAGTAAAGAGAACAAAGAAGGGAAAATCTTTCTAAATGTCCAAACCTGGGCAATCATCAGCGGGATAGCGGGTCAAAAGCAAAAACAGAAAGCTCTCGATTCTGTGAAAAAAGTACTACTTAAGGATAACGGACCACTGCTACTTTATCCTGCTTATCAAAAACCGGATGAGACAATTGGATATTTATCGAGGTATGCTCCTGGCAGAAGAGAAAATGGCGGGGTTTATACTCACGCTGCGACCTGGCTCATCTGGGCATTGGGGCTGCAAAAACAAAATCGTTTAGCATACGAAACTTTTAAAAAATTATGTCCTGTTTATAACGGGTTAAATCCGGATCAGTATTCTGCTGAACCTTACGTAACTCCAGGAAACATAGACGGACCGGATTCACCTTATTATGGAATGGGCGGATGGACGTGGTACACGGGTTCAGCAAGCTGGTTTCAGAAGGTAATAGTTGATTGGATAATAGGTGTGCGAGCAACTCCCGATGGATTGTTGATCGATCCCTGTATACCCAATGAATGGAAAGAACTTTCCATTAAAAGAACTTTTAGGGGTACAGTATATAATATAAAAATATTGAATGAAGAGAAAGTATCTACAGGAATTAATTATTTACTTGTTGATGGAGTAAAAACTAATTGTAGTGTTTTGAATATTAAAGGCAAGACCTCTGTAGAAGTTAAAGTCTACATGGGTAAGTATTAAATAGGTAAATGCCAAAACTTAAAAAGGAAGGAGTACGATATGAGGAAAATTTATTCGATTTTGATGAGCTTTATTTTTATAGTAGGCTTATCAAATAACTTGTTCGCACAGTGGGCACAAAATAGATATGCCCGGGAAGATGCCAGGTATGTCCGTGTTCTTCAGGGAAGTGAAGATGTGGTTATTGATGGTGTGGAAGATCCAATTTGGGCAATGGCCGATTCGGTTGTACTAGGTTATGGTCAAACATCATATTTGCCAAGTAGCGGATATAGTTGGAAAGAGGGGGAACATGTAGCAGGTGATTCTGCAAATGTTGTTTTTAAGTGCTTATACAAAAATCCATATATTTACCTGCTATTTAAGGTGAAGGATAAAAATGTTGGTGGGATAGACTGGGAACAATCAGATGGTATGATTATATCATTTAAGAGCTTTGTAGATAATAACGGTAATCCTAAAACACATGACTTAACCGGACATTTTCCGTGGGATTACAGAGTAGAACATTTCCCAACATTCGGATGGAAATGGGCAGGACTTACGACTCAACCAGCGCCCGGTTCCCAACCTGTTCTCAAAGGTGACGGTAGAGTTCAGGGTGGTGGCGACACCACTTTAACACAGTGGGAACAATTTACATCAGTTGTCGGGGGAATGTCTTACGATTCATTAGATGATCAGGGATGGATTTCGGAACACCGGATGAGAATTGATTCTATGGGTTTTGATGTTGATGGTGATGTAATTCCCTTTAGCTTTTGTATGTGGGATGGAGATGGCTTTATGGATTCCAGTGCAGCCAATAACAGATTCAATAAAGCATGGTGGGGCAACGAGTGGAATGAAACGTGGTATTATTCGGCATTATTCATTGATCCTAATGTAACTACCAGTTCATCCGCTGGACTTATTCCTCCTGTAGACTATACAATACCACATCTACGGGAAGGCGATGCAATAACAATCGATGGTGATTTGAGTGAATGGAAATTGGATAATGCCCTTCACTTTCTGGCTAAATGGGGAGATGACGCCGCCTTTGATTCAATAAAAGGCACAGGGAATTGGGCAAGTGGATATCAGGAAACTGACTGGAATAGTTATCCAACCGTTGTAGATGGTCCTGAAGTTGACTATTGGGTAACTTATGATGATACAAGTCTATATGTTGCTGCAAAAGTTACTGATCAGATAGTCACTGTTCCTGGTGAAGGAAATAGAAAAGACGGAATAACTTTCTTTATGGTTCCCAGAAATTATGAAATCGGAAAAGGTATCATGGGGAATGTAAAGGCCTTAACAGTAAATGTTGATTCATTTGGAGTTGGAGAGGCAGGTGATGATTTAATAGGTATGGCTGATACTGCAGGTGTTGAGTTTAACCTTATGTTGGGTGATCAAACCAATGTTAATGATATTTCTGAAATTGACAATGGTTATATGGTCGAATTAAAGATACCGTTTGCTTCATTTTCATATCCTGAGGATTTAGGAGATAGTGTTTTATTTATTGGAGCTTTGGCGAATGACATAGATGTTTTTGAGGATATTAATTCCAACTATTATGCTAAAACATGGTGGTTCAAATGGGAAAAGGGTCAGTTATCACCAGCTTGGGTCGTACTTGGTCCGGTTAATCCCGAAACCGGAGTAGATGATAATATTCAAATCCCAACATCAATTAATTTATTTGATAATTATCCGAATCCGTTTAATCCGAGTACAACAATTAAATACTCAATTAATGTAAATGCCGATGTTACTCTATCTGTATTTAACGTGCTGGGCGAAGTTGTTTCTGAAGTTAAGAAAACAAATGTTCCGGCAGGTTATGATGAATTTAATTTCAATGCAAGAGGATTATCATCAGGTGTTTATTTCTATCAATTAAAAATAACAAACCTGACTAATTCAAAAGTTACAAGCACTCAGGTTAAGAAAATGGTTCTTCTCAAGTAAAATATATTAATGCAGGGACATTTATTTACATGTTCCTGCATATTTTATTTAAGTTAAAATTCATAAAATATTTTGGTGATTTTATGATGGAGTTAAGGTTACTATTATCTTCAAAAAAAGTTATATGTCTGACTGTAACAATATTAATTTTTCTATCTATAAGCACATCATTAGCCCAAACCGGTAAACTTTCCGGTCAGGTTATAGAGGAGAGTACCGGCGAACCTTTAATTGCCGCAAATGTAATTATTGAAAATACGGGATTAGGTTCTGCCACAGATTTTGAAGGACATTATTCGATTTTAAATATTCGTCCCGGTACATATACTGTCCATTTTAGATATATAGGTTATCAAACTAAAATTGTAAAGGATGTTATTATCAATGCGGATAAAACCACGACCATGGATGTTACACTCAGTCCTGAAGCAATTGAAGGAGAAGTTGTTGTAATTACTGCAGAAAGACCAGTTATTGAATTTAATCAGACAAGCACTGTTAAAACTGTTTCATCTGAGGATATTGAAAATTTACCAATTCAGAGTTTAACGGATATTCTAAATCTTCAGGCAGGTACTGTTCAAACAACAGACGGTCAATTCCATATGCGTGGTGGTAGAGGTGGTGAAATTCAATTTCAGGTTGAAGGTGTGAGTATTAATAATCCCTTTAATAATCAATCTAGTCTCACGCTTGATCGCTCTGTAATTGAGGAAGTCTCTGTGGTAAGTGGTACCTTTGATGCAAAATACGGGCATGCGATGTCTGGAATTGTAAATACTACACTTAAGAGTGGAACCGATAATTTTGCTTATTCAGGTGAAATTTATGGTGGTGATTATTTGCCTTTAGATAATAAAAAATATCCCCACAATACTGATTACATACCCTATACAGTTCAAAATTATCAACTTACTTTAAGTGGTCCAACGTACATTCCAAATACGACCTTCCTGTTAAGTGCCAGAAGATTTCACAATAATGGGTTTTTGTATGGTGAAAGAAGATTCCATCCAACAGATAACAATGATATTGCTGGTGGAATAGTCCACCCTACAGGCGATGAAAAAATAGTCCCTATGAGTCCTTATGATGAATGGAGTGGACAATTTAAACTTACTAATCGTTCTATTGATAAAACAACTATAAGTTATATTGCAATTGTTAACGATTTATGGGGTAAGGTTTATAATTTTGCTTATAGATTTAATCCGGAGGGTCAAAAGGATAGGAAAACTTTTTCTATAAATCATGGAATAGATTTTACTCACACTCTGTCTAATGAAATGTTTTATAAAATAAGCTTTCGTCATAATTATTATGATTATAAAGAATATAAATACGAGTCCATTTATGATCCTCGATATATTGAAGCTGATTATCCCCAATCCATTTCCGGCTATGAATATGGTGCAATTATATCTGGAGTAGATTATGGACGTAACTCTCAAAGAACAAATTTTGGTGTTCTAAAACTCGACTATACCTGGCAGGCAAACAATTCCAATTATATCGAAGCTGGAATTGAAGGGCAGGTGAATGAATTAAAATTTGGTCCTCCGGGTCAACTTGTTATTGAGTCTGATCCTGAAACAGGAATAGTAAGATTGTTGCCAAAAGAAATAGATCCAAACAATCCTGCATTTAAAAAAGTGGAAACATATAGACCAAATCAGGGTGCAGTTTACATACAGGATAGAATTGAACTGGGTGATCTGGTTGTTCGTGCTGGTTTAAGGTATGAGTATTTTGATCCCCAGGCGTATATTCCAAGCAATCTTCAGAATCCAGCAAATTCTATTGAGGGAGTCCCACAGTCGGTTCTGAAAAAAGCTAAGGTAAAACATACATTTGCTCCTCGGCTTGGTTTTGGATTCCCTCTTACAGATAAATCTGCCTTACATTTTTCATATGGACATTTTTATCAAATGCCGGCGTATAGTGCTTTATATGAAAATGCCAATTATCGGGTGCTGGAATTTTTAACAGGCGGGGCTACTTATCAACAGGATTATCTGGGAAATCCTGATCTCGGCCCGGAAGTCACAGTTCAATACGAGGTTGGATTAAAACAGGCTTTAAATGATAATCTTGGGATCGATTTAACCTTTTTCTATAAAGATATAAGAGACCTGCTGGGTACTGAAGTAATAGAAACTTATAACTTTGGACAATATGCAAGAAATACTAATGTTGATTATGGAAGTGTTTCGGGTGTAACATTATCAATCGTTCAGCGGCCCGTAAACAATTTCGGCTTATCTTTGGATTACAGTCTCCAATTTGCAAATGGTAATTCAAGTGATCCCAATGAAACAGCAAACAGAGCTTTAGGTGGAGAAGATCCCCGCCCGCGCGATATTTCTTTTAATTGGGACCAAAGACACACATTGAATGTTACCGCTGTCTACCAGATTCCGGATGAATTCTCAATAAGCACAATAATAAGGTACGCATCTGGGCAACCATATACACCTGAGTTGGGGGTTGGTTTCCAGACACAACAGGAACACAATTCCGGTAGAAAACCAAGTTATGCTACTGTGGATTTACGTGCAGAAAAATATTTTGATTTTGGCTTTACGGATTTCAGCATTTTCCTGAGAGTTTTTAATTTATTTAACCAGGACTATGTTAATGGCGCTGTTTATTCAGATACAGGAAACCCGGAAAATTCATTAACTCTAAGACCGGGAGAACCTATTGATCCAAACCGGTTTGCATCACCACGTAGAATAGAATTTGGATTTTCATTTAGGAGTAATTAAAAATGTCAGCTAATAATTTTTATATGTTTATCAGATCATTAAAATATTTACCTGCTGTTTTGGTTTTTATAATTACATCAAACATACGTGCACAATTCTACGATGTTGTTCCTGAGGATCAAAGAGGTGATGAGGATTATGTAAGGCAGGGAACTCACGATGCAAACAGAATACGAACGATGTTTTATAATTATGGTATGGTAGGAGATTATCAAACAAATCCCGACTATACAATATTTCATTCAATGGAGTGGCCTAAAGGTTCTCTTGAAAATTATGCCGATGGTGTAACTCCTTTTGTACTTGCTAAGCTTAAGCAGAGAGTAAATGGACAACTGCAGGATTTTTATATTATGGAAACAGGATATCGTGAAAGGCAAGAAACAAATCCTAACACAGGAAGATTGCAGAGATATAATCCACGCCCGGGATTTCTTCAATTAGATCCTACTATAAACGTTGGTAGATCTCCTGCAGTAAGTTATGATCCCAGAACTTGGCCGGATGCATGGTACGATAAATTAAATGATCCTGATGATCCAGGCTGGAGAGGTAGCTGGAATGGTTACTTTGGGAAATTACCGAATGCCGATCAGGAAAGTTTTTGTGTATACGATGATGATTATTACGGCAAATGGAATTTCTACCCTGATTTTAGGGACAGTACTCGGCGGGGTATGGCTTTAAGAGTTGAACAACGGGGTTTTCAATGGGCAAATATTCAGTCGAGAGATGTATTATTCTGGCATTATGATATATCTAACGAGGGAACAACAGTTTATGATTATAATGTGATCTTCGGTCTCTACATGGATTCAGGAGTTGGCGGTGGTTCACTCAGCCCTTACGATCTGGTTTATGAGAGTGATGACGATAATGCTTACTATGATACTACAAACGGTTTGGATCTTGTCTATACCTGGGATTACAACGGTCATGGTCAATTCGGAACAACAGGATATCTTGGTTATGCATACTTAGAAACACCGGGTAATCCTGTTGATGGGATAGACAATGACGAAGATGGGATTATCGATGAACAAAGAGATGGCGGACCTGGCGAAAAGATAATCGGTCAGGGTGCCATATTGAATTACATTGCCGCAAACTACGATACAGTTAAGTTAAATAGGTATGCTAATTTCAGGCTTCGTCCGGCTTTCCAGAAAGGTGTATGGTGGACGGGAGATGAGGATATGGATTGGACCTTAAACAATGATACTGGCGGTGATGGTATTTTTGGCACATTTGATACTGGTGAAGGTGATTCGATTCCCACTGCTGGTGAACCTAATTTTGATAAGACTGATTTGAATGAATCCGACCAAATAGGTTTAACTGGATTTAAGTTAAATAGAATCAGAGTCGGTGCAGGTGCCATTGGCACTACTGATGATATAGTTTTTTATACTGATGCAAAATTATGGCCACAAACGTTATATAATTTATGGACAGGGCCAGATCCGTTTGACGAAACAAAAGTAATCAATTATAATATAGGTTTCTTCTTTGCATCGGGTCCATTCTATTTATCTACAGCAAAAACGGAAAGATTTAGTCTTGCTCTTGCGTTCGGGGCAGATTTAATTCAAATGACAAAAACAGTTAGGGTTGTTCAAACAATTTATGATGCTAATTACCAGTTTGCTACCCCCCCACCTCTTCCCACTCTTCAGGCTTATGCAGGCGATGGTTTTGTTAATCTTACGTGGGATAATGCTGCTGAAGATGCTTTCGATCCGATAACAAATACAAATGACTTTGAAGGATATAAAATATATCGTAGTACTGACGAAAGTTTTCTGGATCCACAAATAATTTATGATGCCCAGGGCGTTGGGTTACTCGGGCCGGGTAAACCATTAGCGGTGTATGATCTTGATGACGGAATATTTGATTACAGCGGAGTATCCGTTGAGGGATTACAATTTTTTCTCGGAAATGACACCGGGATAAAGCATACATTTAAAGATACAACTGCAATAAACGGGCAGAGGTATTTCTATGCTGTAACTGCTTATGACAGGGGAATTGAACAATTAGGTGTTTATCCTTCGGAAAGTGCTATTTCAGTTAATCAAACTTTAAGAGGCGGTATAATACTTCCTAAAAACATTGTAATTATTTATCCAAATGCCCAGGCGCCCGGTTATAAGCCAGGTACTTATACGAAATTGGAACATAAAGAAGGGTATGGTACAGGCAATATCTCACTGGATATTCCCAACCCTGATCTTGTACCGGAAAATCATACATATGAGATCAGGTTTAAATCACCCCAGGATTCAATCAGGGCATCAAGTTATGAAATGTATGATGTAACTTTTGGATCTGTTGATACAATTTTCACCGGCGGAAAAGATTTACTTGGATTAAGCAAAGGTCCGGTGGGATCGGGAATTTTACCAATCATCTTTACTCCTCCGGATCTTGAAGCTGATACGATAAACTCGGGATTTCTACCTAACAGTAAATCCAACCTGATACTTAAAGTGCGGATTGCAAATGTCCGATCAACTCCTCCAAATGCGGAACGTCCGAATTATCCTGCAGATTATTTAATACTGTTTTCTGATGAGGTTGTCGACACTTCAATAGCAGCGGTAGGTGTGCCAGCTGTTTATACCAAATTTAAAATTATGGGTTTACCAAAAACAGGAGATGAGTTTCAAACAGATTTCAGATTCTTTGATACAGATGGCAACCAGACTATAAGCAGAAATGATGAATATATAGAAATACTTGCAAGAAATTCTGCAGGCAGTAGGCTACCGGTTTGGAGAGTCACAGTTGATACTGTTTATGGTCCCAAATATACCAATTCAATTTTCCCTGCTGAAGGAGATGTCTATCAGTTGATTATCAATGTTCCTTACAATAAAAATGATGTATATAGTTTTGTCACAGATTCTTCCTTCATAGATATGACGAAACAAACAGCAGATTATAATGAAAAACCTTATGTGGTCCCGAATCCATATCTCGGGATGGCTTCATTTGAACAGGCTCCTTATGCACAAACTGGGCGTGGAGACAGAAGAATCGAATTTAGAGGATTGCCCGTGGAATCAACGGTAAGAATTTATACAATCACTGGTGAACTGGTTCAAACTCTTCATCATGACACAGGCTTCCAGAATTATATTCCATGGAATTTACGATCTAAAGATAATTTAGAAGTAGCACCAGGTCTTTACATATTTCATGTTGAAGCTCCTGGTGAAGAAGATTATATTGGCAAATTTGCTATAATTAAGTAGGCGGTGGAAGATATGAAGAAAGCAAATAAGAAATTTTTAGTGATCAGTTTAATTTTATTTTCAACAACCATATTTGCTCAGAGTAAGGTAGGAACTACAGTAGGACAGTTTCTGAAAATAGAACCGAGCTCTAGATTAGTAGCAATGGGAAATGCAGGAACATCACTTTCTAATGAAGCTTCCGCAGCTTTTTATAATCCTGCAAGCCTGGGAAGGTTGGAAGGTATTGATGTTCAGTTTACTTATAATCAATGGCTGGCAGATATAAAATACAACTACGCAACTGCAGCAATAAATATTGAAGGTCTTGGCACGTTTGCATTACAGGTTACAGCTTTAAATTCAGGTGATATCGAAATAAGAACCGTTGAAAAAGAAAAAGGCTCAGGTCTTTATTATGATGTTACGAATTTATCCCTTGGTATAGCTTATGGTATTTTGCTGACTGATAGAGTATCGGCAGGTATCGCAGTTAATTATGTACAGGAAACGATTTATAATACGAGCCTGATTGATGTAGCACTTAATTTTGGGGTACAATATCAAACTGAAATAGAAGGATTAACAATCGGGGCAAGTGTCTCAAATTTTGGACCGCGCACTTCCTATGACGGAAGAGACGTCTATTTTAATTACGATCCCGACCCTGATAAACATGGCGACAATCCCGGACTTCCTTCATCACTCAGAACGGGAGAATACGGTTTGCCAACTTTATTCAGAGTAGGATTATCTTATGAATTAAAACTTACTCCCTGGAACGAGCTTATTGTTTCATCCGATGCTATGCATACAAACGATAACAATGAAAGAATTAATATTGGTGGTGAATGGTTATTCCTTAATTCTTTTGCAGTAAGAGGTGGTTATCGCGATTTATTTCTTAAAGATTCGGAAGGAGGTCTTGTTCTTGGTGCCGGTGCAAGAGTTCGATTCTCAGTAACATCCGATGTTAGTTTTGATTATGCATGGGCAGATTACGGAAGATTAAATGCTACACACAGGTTTACATTAGGATTACATTTTTAATTTTTAAGTGAGTGAGAGAATAAATATTTATTGTCTCGATTTACATACATTATTTAACAAAGGATTTTAATAGACCGGATATTATTGGGAACGCTAAAGAACTATGAAATTCTCTTTATTCAAAATATATTTCTTTATTATCATCTGTGGAATCCTTCATGCTCAACAGGAGCGGGTAGTTGCTAAAGTGGGCAGCTATAAAATATATGAATCTGAGTTTAAAGAAAGATTTGATTTTAGCGTTCACACCAAATTGCTGCAGGAGAAAGACCAGCTGGCAGCTAAGGAAGGGTTTCTTCATCAATTAATAGCTGAGAAATTGTTGTCTCTTGATGCCCGGGAAAAAGGGTACAACAATTCGAAAATATTTTCCAACATCATCACACCTCTTAAAAATACGTTTGTAAGAGAAGCTTTATATAAGCAGGAAATAAAAAATAAAACTTTTTACAAACAGGATGAAATTGAAAAAGGAATAGAAAAAATTAAGAAATCTCTCAAAGTCAAATTTCTCTTTTCACATAAAAGAAATGACCTGGAAAAAATTTATTATCTATTAAAGACAGGTGCTTCTTTCGATTCACTGCTTGCCTTGCGACCTGAAGCAAAAGTTAATCCTAAGGAAATTACTTTTGGCACAATGGATAAAGTTGTCGAAGACAGTGTATACAAATTAAAGCCAGGTGAATTCACGAATGTTATGGATGCCGGGGATGGTTTTTATATTTTAAAATTAGTTAGAATTAATCAAAATCTTGATTTAAAAAACCAGGAATTGACTTATGATGATGTCAAAAGAATTGTCGAAATAAGAGCAGAGAAAAACAGATATTTGGATTATTATCATAGTTTTTTTAGAGATCACAAAGTAACTGCAGATAAGGGAATTTTTGAAGAACTTATTAGATATTTTGTACCCAAGTTCAGAGAAAAATATTTCGCTAAAAATTCAAAATTAAATGCAGATAAATATTACTTAAGAGAAGGAGAAGTAAGTTTCGTTTTACCGCTTCTCGATCCTTCTTCCATGAATAAAGTATTTATTAATATCAATGAGAAACCTGTTCAGGCCGATTATTTTTTAAATCAATTAAGCCAGGACGGACTTTTTGTAAGTGATTTAAATGAGATAAGCATAAGAGCTTCACTGTCTTCGTACATCAGAAAGTTTATTGAAGATCAGTTACTTGCATCCGAGGGATATAAGGAGGGTTTGGAAGATTCACCTGAAGTTAAAAAGTATATGAGAATGTGGGAAGATTGTTATTTATCTAAAATGTTGATGACAACAATGTTTGATTTGGTAAAAGTTTCAGAAAAGGAAGCTTATTCTGTTTACAAGCAGAATGATTGGAAGGAAAGCCCGCTTGAATTGGTAAATGTAGCAGAAGTGCTGACAGATAGTCTTGATGTAGTAGAAAAAGTATTGAATGAGCTTTCCTACGGTGTGGACATAAAGGACCTAGCAAGACGATATACAAAGCGGGATTCATTAAAAGACAAAGGTGGTGAATTTGGTTTCTTCCCGATTACGGAACATGGCGAAATTGGTAGAATTGCCTCTCAAATGGAAATTGGGGATGTTTATGGTCCTGTCAAACTGGATGAAGGATATTCTGTATTTCAGCTTATCGATAAGAAAGAAGATGTAACAGTTTACACAAAAAGCTATGACGAGGTAAAAGACCAGCTTATTGCAAAAATTACACTTGCTAGATTTGAAAAATATGTAAATAAATATAATGCCCGTCTTGCTAACAAATATGGCGTCGAGATTTATGAAGATGTTTTAAAAAATATTGACGACATTTTTATGAATTTAGTTGTTGTAAGGTACATGGGCTTTGGTGGAGAAATATTCGCAGTTCCCTATACGGAACAATATTCAGGGTGGTATGATATATGGCTTAATAATAAAAATATAATCCAGTAGAATTATGAATAATCCGATGGATAATGGTATGTGCGTTAAGATTTTTGTGAAAGTAATAATAGTTTTTATCTTTTTCCCTTTCGTATTGTTTGCACAGGCATATGTCTTTTTTAATGATAGTCCGAACAGCATATATTATGATCCGAGTTTTGGATTTTATAATAATTCAAGTGTTGTTGTTCTAGCAAACGGCGATAAATTTCCTGTAGATACAGACCATAAATATTCAGGCACAAATGCGTTAAGAATGAGATGGAAATCAGTTTCGGGTGGTGACTGGGGTATTTGCGTTGCCGGGCAGGGATGGATCGCTCATGATGTTACGGTAAAAGATTCAATCACGTTACAGGTACTATCTCTTGCTGCAATCGATTCTGCCTCTCTTCCTGTCATTTATCTTGAAGACTCGCAAAACCGTAAAACTCCGAAACAAAAACTTTCGAGTTTTATCAACGGGATTGATGCTGATACATGGACAAAAATTTCCGTTCCGTTATCTCCGTTTATTCTATCGCCCGGGGATATTGATCTTACCGAGATAAAAACAATTTATTTTGGTCAGGATAATCCTGATGGAAATTTACACACACTATATCTTGATGAAATCAGGATTATTGCTATTGAGGATATGGATACAACATCTCCATCCGTACCTACAGATTTATCTGCCATAGGTTACCACAGTTATATTCATCTTACCTGGATGCCGAATACGGAAACGGATCTTGCAGGATACAGAATCTACAGAGCAGACAATAACGATTATCAGGTTGTGGGAACCGCCTCAGCAAATGCTACTTATTTTAATAATAATACCGGAATTCCTCCTAAAACATACAGTTATAAAATTTCTGCTTATGATTTAAGCGGGAATGAATCAGATTTGAGCCCCGGTGTTACGGCATCCACAACCTCTGCTTCGGATGAAGTTTTACTTGACACGGTGCAACATGCAACCTTCAAATATTTCTGGGATTACGCTCATCCCGTTTCCGGTTTAGCACGTGAACGTTATGGTTCTGGTGAAACTGTAACAACCGGAGGTTCAGGATTTGGTGTAATGGCGATTCTTGTCGGTGTGGAAAGAAGCTATATTACAAGAGAAGAAGCAATAGCCAGGATGTTGAAAATCCTGAATTTTTTATCGACAATAGCAGATAGATTTCACGGAGCATTTCCACACTGGATGAATGGAACAACAGGAAAAGTGATTCCTTTTAGCCAGTACGATGATGGTGGAGATCTGGTAGAAACTGCTTATATGATCCAGGGACTTTTAACAGCAAGACAATATTTTAATCTGGATAATCCTGATGAAGAACAGATTAGAAATATGATAACCTCAATATGGGAAACTGTTGAATGGGATTGGTATAGAAAAGACAACGGGAATTTCCTTTACTGGCACTGGTCCCCGAATTACGATTGGATAATGAATTTCCCTTTGCAAGGCCCCAATGAAACTATGATAACTTATCTTCTTGCAATTGCCTCACCAACTCATTCTATTCCTGCATCGTTATATCATTCCGGCTGGGCAAGCAATTCGAATTATGTAAATGGAAATTCGTATTACGGTATCCCGCTTTACGTTGGCTGGCCTTATGGCGGACCTCTCTTCTTTGTACATTATTCTTTTCTCGGTTTTGATCCGCGTAATAAGAAGGACGCTTATACAAATTATTTTATTAATAACAGAAATCAAACACTTATAAACCGTGCATATTGTATGGATAATCCTCATAATTATCCTGGTTATGATCAGGATACGTGGGGTTTAACTGCTAGCGATGATCCTTTTGGATACCTGGCTCATGAACCTGACTTTAACGGCAACAGGGATAACGGTACTATTTCTCCAACTGCGGCAATTTCCTCAATGCCGTATACTCCGCAGGAATCTATAAATGCTTTAAAGAGTTTCTTTTATGAATATGGCGCAAGTCTTTGGGGGGCTTATGGTTTTAAAGACGCATTTAACTTACAGGAAAACTGGTATGCAGCCAGCTATCTGGCTATTGATGAAGGGCCAATTATAATAATGATAGAAAACTACAGGACTCAGCTTTTATGGGATAATTTTATGGCCAACCCGGAGATTCAGTCAATGCTCGATGCTATTGGTTTTGTTCCAGATTCAACAACTGATGTTGATGATGGAAGGGAAATTCCTATGGAATTTGAGCTTAAAAATAATTATCCCAATCCATTCAATCCTAATACAACTATAGAATTTCAAATTGCTGTTCTAGGATTCGTTTCTCTGAAAATTTATGATGTTTTGGGAAACGAGGTATTAACGCTTGTTTATAGAGAAGAGAGTCCCGGCAATTATAAAATTAGATTTAACGGAGAGAATCTTTCAAGTGGAATATATTTCTACGTTCTAAAAACTGGCGAAAGGATTTTCACTAAAAAAATGTGCCTGCTTAAATGAACTTATGTTTATTAAGAATTACTGAATCAAATAATGAAAGAAGTCCTGATTATTTTGTTTTTATGTCAGTCCGATTCAACTTTGTTTAATATATCCCTATCGAAAAAGAAAAATTTCCAGATAATATCAATTATTTTTAAAGTGAACTAAAATGAAACATATAAATAATTTAACTCCGTTAATTATATGTATGTTATTAATAGTAAACACTGAAAATTTAAGTCAGACTGATTCAGTAGTATTCGAATCCTCAAATTTGCCAATAGTTGTAATTAATACGCACGGGCAGACTATTACAGACGATAATAGAATAATTGTAGATATGGGAATTATCAATAAACCCGATAGTGTGAGGAATCATATATCAGATCCGTTTAATGATTATAATGGGAGAATACACATCGAGATAAGGGGCAGTTCTACCAAACAGTTTCCTAAAAAATCCTATGGATTTGAGACCCAGGACTCACTTGGTAATAATTTGAATGTGTCTTTGATGTCTATGCCTAAAGAAAATGATTGGGTCTTATATGCACCTTATTCTGATAAAACTTTATTAAGAAATGAATTACCGTACTATCTTGCCAGATCACTCGGTACATATGCTTCCCGCACAGCATATTGTGAATTGATTCTGAATGGAGAATACGAAGGATTGTATGTATTGATGGAAAAGATAAAACAGGATAATTATAGAGTAGATATCGCAAAACTTAATCCAGAAGATACAACTGGAGATGAATTGACAGGAGGATATATCATAAAAAGTGATAAACCACCAGATGACTATGAATGGATGGTAGATGTTAATCCGTTATATGGATTTGGTAATTCATTTTATCAGTTTCAGGATCCTAACGGTGAAAAAATTGCATCACAGCAAAAAACATATATACAAAACTTTGTTTTTAAAGTTGAAAGTACTCTTGTAAGCTCAAATTATGCTGATACTATTAATGGATATGCTAAATATTTAGATGCCTCATCATTTGTTGATTATTTTTTGATTTCTGAATTAGCTAAAAATCCGGATGCTTACAGATTTAGTTTCTATATGTATAAGAAAAAGGATAGCAATGGAGGGAAATTATTTGCCGGACCCTTATGGGACTATGATCTATCATTCGCAAATTACGGAGGTATATGGGAAGAACCATGGCTAACCTATGGATGGAATGCCGATATTGCTACATGGCGTAGAACCTTTTGGATGAAAAGACTTTTAACTGATGCGAATTTTGTTAACAAACTGAAAGCTAGGTGGAATGAAATTCGTCGTGGAGTTTTTTCAAATAATAGTATAATGGACTTTATTGATAGAACCGTTGAAAGGACAAAAGAAGCACGAATTCGTAACTTTATAAGATGGTCAATAATCGGAGTTTCTGTATGGCCTAATTACTATGTCGGACCTACTTATGAAGCAGAAATTACATTTCTTAAAAATTGGATATCGGGACGTTTAGAATGGATGGATCATGTGTTAATCGGAGGTTCGTTATCTGTTAAAGGGGAAACTAAACAGATTATACAAACTTATGAATTACCACAAAACTATCCGAATCCGTTTAATCTGTCAACAACAATTAGTTATTTTGTTACTAAAAGTCAGCCGGTGGAAATAATCATCTTTGATATTCTGGGAAATAAAATAAAAACTTTGTTTAAAGGAGAGGCAATTGCTGGCATAAACCGGGCTCAATGGAATGGTAAAAACAAGTATGATCATATAGTAAATTCCGGAATATATATTTATCGTATTTTTTCCAATGAAGCTGTCTTCTCTAGAAAAATGATTTTAATTAAATAAAACTTTTGAAGTACTCGTTGCGCGACTTAATAAATCTTAAATCAGAATCAAAATACTTTTTCAATATTAAGGATGGAATGAAAAAAACTCTTTTCCTTAGTTTAATTTTATGCATTCAATTTGCATTTCCTCAGTATGTTCCAACAAAAGAAGAGGAAGCTTTTTTAGACACGCTTCAGTACAGATCCTTCCTTTATTTTATAAATGAAATCAATCCAGATATCGGGATGGTAAAGGACAGGTCAACAGAAAAATCAGTAGCATCAATTGCTGCTGTCGGATGGGGAGTTGTTGCATGGGCAATTGGTGCCGAACACAACTGGATAACAAGAGAGAAAGCTGCTGAGCTTACTCTAAATCTTGTGAAATTTTTGTATAACTCAGAACAAAGCACTTCACCCGATGCAACAGGTTATAATGGTTTTTACTATCACTTTGTTAATATGCAGACTGGAAAAAGAGAATGGAATTGTGAGCTTTCAACCATCGATACAGCGTGGCTGATTGCCGGAGTCCGTTTTGCGATGCAGTATTATGATAAGGATAATGAAGTTGAAAAAGAAATCCGTGAACTTGGAGACAAGCTTACAAACCGTGTTGACTGGAATTGGGCTGTAATTGAGAAAACAAAATATGAAGGGCACGAAAAATTAATTTCAATGGGATATAAACCGGGTAAAGGGCTTGGGGAATATGGATGGTTTGGCTACACTGAAGCTCTGTATCTTTATATTCTTGCTGCAGGTACTAATCTGAAAGACCCGATCAAAAGTTATAATAGCTGGCTTTCAGGGTATGAATGGAAAGAATCCTATAAAGGACTTGCTCATGTGATTTTTCCACCACTTTTTGGTCACCAATACTCTGAAATGTTCATTGACTTCAGAGGATTAGCTGATAAATATATGAGGGAAAAAGGAATTGATTACTTTGAAAATTCAAGAAGGGCTACTTTAACAAATCGGGAATATTGTATTCAAAATCCAAAAGGATGGGTAGGATATGATTCTCTTTCATGGGGAATAAGTGCCTGCGATGGTCCGGGTAATAAATTTAATAAGGATGATATTGAGTTTTTCGGTTACGCAGGAAGAGGCGCAAGCGGTCCCGACAATGTAATTGCTGAAGACGGCACAATTACTCCAACAGCAGCCGGAGGTTCAATTCCTTTTGCTCCGGAAGTTTGTATTCCAACTTTAATGAATATGTATGAAAAATTTGGTGATAAAGGTCTTTGGGATAAATATGGATTTGTAGACGCATTCAATTTAACGGCTGGATGGTATGATAAGGATTATCTTGGGCTGGACCAGGGCCCGATTGTAATTATGATTGAAAATTATCGAACTGGTTTAGTATGGAAGTATGCAATGAAAGATCCTGTTATTGAGAAAGGTCTTGAGAAATTAGGTTTTATAAAAGTTGATTAAAATTATTAGCCGGAAATTCTCTTCAAAACAAGTGCATAGATGAAAGAACTAAAATCTTTTCACATAATGGCAAAACCGGTTGGACCTATTTGTAATCTCGATTGCAAGTATTGTTTTTATCTTGAAAAGGAAAATTTATACAAAGGTAAAAATGATTTTACGATGTCTTTTGATGTTCTTGAATCCTATATCAAACAGGAAATTGAAAGCCAGGATGTTGATGTAATTAGTTTCGCATGGCAGGGTGGTGAGCCGACTCTTTTAGGTGTTGATTACTTTAAAAAGGTTGTAGAACTCCAAAAAAAATATTCAAATGGTAAAAAAATTGAAAACGGATTTCAGACAAACGGAATATTATTGAATGATGAATGGTGCAGTTTCTTTTCTGAAAATAATTTTTTAATTGGTCTTTCAATAGACGGGCCGGAAGAATTACACGATAAGTACAGAGTGCATAAAGGAGGTCAACCAACTTTTAGCCGGGTGATGAGAGGAATTGAATTTCTCAAAAAACATAAAGTTGAATTCAATACACTTACTGTTGTGAATAAAGAAAATTCTTACCATCCTCTTAAGGTTTATAATTTTTTAAAAGATGCCGGCAGCGGTTATATGCAATTTATACCTGTAGTTGAACGCTTTGTTGACGATGAAAATTTAAAGTTGGTTCTACCGGATTATACGGAAGAAGCAAAAGTAACTGATTGGTCTGTTGAACCTTTGCAGTATGGAAATTTTTTATGTGAAATTTTCGATGAATGGATGCAGAAAGATGTTGGAGAATATTTTGTCCAGATTTTTGATGTTGCACTTGAAAGCTGGTTAGGATTTCAGCAGAGCCTTTGTGTTTTTAATGAAACCTGCGGTAAAGCTTTGGCAATTGAACATAACGGAGATGTTTATTCCTGTGATCATTATGTTTATCCTGAATACAAACTTGGAAATATAATCGAACATCCTCTTGAATCATTGGTTTTTTCAATAAAGCAAAAAGAATTCGGGCAAAATAAAAAGGAAAATCTTCCAGAATATTGCCAGAACTGTGAAGTTCGCTTTGCCTGCAATGGTGAATGTCCGAAACATCGCTTTATTAAAACTCCTGATGGGCAGGATGGTTTGAACTATTTATGTGCTGGTTACAAAAAGTTTTTTAATCACATTGATCCGTATATGAAATTCATGGCAAATGAAATTAAAAACAAAAGACCGGCAGCAAATGTGATGGATGTTGTTGATCAATTTTCTTATTAAGTAATTCACAAATATGTTAACCACAAAATAATCTTTATGCGAAAATTTTTTACTTTTATTTTCATTCTTCTTATTTCTGTACTGTTTATTTCAACTACTCAGCTTCCTGTTAAAAGCAAATCTGATAACACCGAAAAGAGAATCGACAACCTGATAGCTAAGATGACTCTTGATGAAAAAATAGGTCAGCTTAATCAATTATCGTATGGTAAAGGATGGGGACCAGAAGTTGAAGTACAAATTCCTGACGAATATAAAGCCCTGGTGAGAGAAGGAAAAATCGGGTCTTTTCTGAATGCAATCGGAGCTGAATACACTTATGAACTGCAAAAAGTCGCTGTCAATGAATCAAGAATGAAAATACCTCTTCTCTTCGGTTTAGATGTTATCCATGGTTTCAGAACCACTTTTCCAGTTCCACTTGCTGAGGCAAGTACCTGGCAGCCTGAACTTATAGAACTTTCTGCACATTACCAGGCACTTGAAGCTGCCTCCGCCGGAATACACTGGACTTTCTCTCCGATGGTTGATGTAGCACGGGATCCACGATGGGGAAGAATTGTTGAAGGTTCAGGCGAAGATCCATATTTAGGTTCTTTGATGGCTGCGGCAAGAGTAAAAGGCTACCAGGGAAATTTTTCAGGTGATAATATTATCGCCTGCGCTAAACATTTTGTGGGCTATGGAGGTGCTGAAGGTGGCAGAGATTATAACACAGTTGATATTTCTGAAAGAACTTTCAGGGAAGTTTATTTAAAACCATTTAAGTCAGCAGTTGATGCAGGAGTTAAAACTTTAATGGCTTCATTTAATGAGGTAAACGGAATTCCTTCGTCAGGAAACAGAAATTTGCTTACAGATATTTTAAGAAACGAATGGGGATTCAATGGTTTTGTCGTCAGCGATTGGAATTCAGTAGGTGAACTTGTAAATCACGGTTTTGCAGTAGATTTAAAAGACGCCGGTAGTATTTCTATTAATGCAGGTTTGGATATGGATATGGAATCACGTTCATATATAAATAATCTTGCTGAACTAGTAAAAGAAAAGAAAGTTTCTGAAGAAGTTATTGATGAATCTGTCAGAAGAATATTAAGAGTAAAGTTTTTGCTCGGACTTTTTGATGATCCTTATAAGTATTGTGATAAAGAACGCGAACAAAAAAATATAATGACTCAGGAAGCTCAGAATGCCGCATTGGAAGAGGCAAAGAGATCAATTGTATTGCTCAAAAATGATGGTTCATTATTACCACTTAAAAAAGATATAAAGAAAATTGCAGTAATCGGTCCGCTTGCAGAATCAACAAAAGATCCTCTTGGTCCATGGGCAACAGTTGGCAATCCTGATGATGTAATAACTGTTGTAGAGGGATTAAAAAAAATTGTTTCATCCCAAACTAAAATACTTTACTCAAAAGGTTGTGAGGTTGACAGCAATTCGACTGATGGTTTTCAGGATGCAATAAAGACTGCAGAAGAATCTGATGTTGTAATACTTTGTTTGGGAGAAAGCAGAGAAATGTCCGGTGAAGCTAGCTGTAGGTCTTCACTAGACCTGCCAGGCGTTCAGGAAAAGCTTGTCGAGGAAATTTATAAAACCGGCAAACCTGTTGTTGTAGTTTTAATGAACGGCAGACCTTTGTCTGTCCAGTGGTTGAATGATAATGTTCCTGCTATTGTTGAAGCATGGTTCCTGGGAATTAAATCCGGAGATGCAATTGCGCAGGTTTTATTTGGTGATTACAATCCTTCAGGAAAACTTCCTGTTACATTTCCGAGAACGGTAGGACAGGTTCCTATCTATTATAATCATAAAAATACCGGGAGACCCGGCGACAAAGAAAATTACTATACGTCTCAATATCTTGATCTTCCATTAACTCCGCTTTATCCTTTTGGATATGGTTTGAGTTACACATCTTTCAAATATGATAATCTCAAATTAGATAAAGACACAATTAATAAGAATGAATCTCTAACTGCTTCAATCAATATTACAAATACAGGAAAAGTTGAAGGCGAAGAAGTGGTTCAACTATATATCCGCGATCTTGTCGGCAGCGTAACAAGACCGGTCAAAGAATTAAAAGGATTTAGGAAGATAAAACTGAGTCCGGGAGAAACACAGACGGTTAGTTTTAGTGTAACACCTGATATGCTGACATTCCTGGATATAAATTTAAAACCGGTCATTGAACCGGGTAAATTCAATGTAATGATCGGCGGAAATTCTGTTGATTTAAATTCAATTTCATTTGAAGTAACTGACTAAAATTAAAATTTAGGTTTTTTGAAAAAGTCTAAGTGAATCTTAGTGAACTTAGTGCTTTAATTTACTGCAACAAGAATATTTATAACATCAGTTACAAAGACACAAATTGCGGGAAAGGAGAGAAATGAAAAAAAATGAACAAAATTATTCAAGAAGAAAATTTATTGAGAAAGTCGGACTCTCAGCCGTAGCAGTTCCTTTAATAAATTTATACGGAGATAATACAACTGTTTTATCTTCTGAAAATGTGAATAAAGCAAAATCTCAAATTGAACTGATTGAAGGATCTGAAAAGCCAAACATCATTTTTATTTTGAGTGATGATCACCGGTATGATTTTATGAGCTTTAACGGCGGTCCTGATTTTCTTAAAACTCCCGGATTTGATGAGATGGCAAATGAAGGTGTTAATTTTCAAAATACATTTGTAACTACTTCTCTTTGTTCTCCTAGCCGCGCTTCTATTTTAACCGGGATGTATTCACACAAGCACAAAGTTGTAGATAATGATTCTCCGGTTCCCCGTGAAAATATTTTCTTCCCGGAGTATCTTCAGAAGAACGGATATGAAACTGCTTTCATCGGTAAATGGCATATGGGTAATTCAAGCGATGAACCGAGGAAAGGATTTGATAAATGGATCAGCTTCAAAGGTCAGGGAGTTTATTATGATCCTTTGCTTAATATTGATGGAGAACATATTCAGAGGGAAGGCTACATAACTGATATCTTAACAGAATATGCGATTGATTATATAACACAAAAAAGAGAAAAACCTTTCTTCCTTTACTTATCTCACAAAGCTGTTCACGCAATGTTTGAACCTGCTGAAAGACACAAAGGAAAGTTTTCAAATGTTAAAATTCCTTATCCGTCAACAATGGCAAATACAGAAGAAAATTATAAAGACAAACCAAGATGGGTGAAAGCTCAGCGTTATAGCTGGCATGGAGTAGATTATCTTTACCAGGGACAGCTTGAGTTTGATGACTTTTACAAAAAATATTGTGAAACAATTCTGTCTCTTGATGAAAGTATCGGAAAGATTATTGGTACTTTGAAAAAGACCGGTCTCGATAAATCCACGATCACATTTTATATGAGTGATAATGGATTCTCACTTGGGGAACACGGGTTGATAGACAAGCGGCAGATGTATGAAGAGTCGATGCGGATTCCTTTAATTGCATACGCTCCGGGAATAATAAAGCCAGGGACGAAAATTCCTGAGCTTATTCAGAATATTGATATAGCCCCTACTCTTCTTGAACTTGCCGGAATTAAGAAACCCGAACAAATGGATGGAATGTCTTTCGCTCCATTAATAAGAGGAGAAAAAACTAATTGGCGCGATCGCGTTTTTTATGAATATTTCTGGGAAAGACCATTTCCTCACACACCAACTGTTTTCGGAGTAAGAACAACAAAATATAAGTATATGACTTTCCAAGGAATATGGGACATTGATGAACTTTACGATATTGAAAATGATCCGGAAGAAAAACACAATCTTATTAAAAATCCCGAATATGAAAAACTATACAAAGAATTAAATACTCAGATTTATAATTGGTTGGAATCGACAAACGGAATGGAAATTCATCTGCACAGAGATATTTTCTGGAGAGCTGATAAACATAAGCCGGGTCATTAATTATTAACAATTCAAAATGAAAATGTTTTTTAAACAAAAAGTTAACTCACTCACTTTTCAGATATTTGTTTTCTTCCTGCCGGGAATTATTGTAATTAACTTATTTTCATGTGGCATGAACAATGAAGAAAAGACTACTTCGACTTACTGTAACCCGATAAATATTGATTACACTTACAGCAATGTGAATACATCAAAAGGACTGTCATACAGGTCAGGTGCTGATCCTGCATGTGTTAAATTTAAAGGTGAGTATTATTTTTTTGTTACCAGGTCATTCGGCTACTGGCATTCAAATGATCTTTTAAACTGGGAATTTATCCATCCTGAATCCTGGTATTTTGAATCTTCAAATGCCCCCGCTGCATGGTCTTATAAAGATTCAATTCTCATTGCAATGGGGAATCCTTCCGAATGGCAATGTGTTATTTACACTGACAATCCTCAAAAGGGAAACTGGAAAGGCGTTCCTTCTCTTATCCCGACTGATGTTCATGATCCTGCACTTTTTGTTGATGATGATAACCGGGTTTATTTGTATATCGGATCTTCAAATGTTTTTCCGCTACAGGGAGTAGAGCTTGATCCTTCAAATTATTTTCTGCCAAAGGGAAAAATTAAAAATCTGATAATGCTTCATCCAAAGGAACATGGCTGGGAACGCTTCGGTGAAAATCATACTGATTCATCTATTGCCGGTTACATTGAAGGCGCTTGGATGAATAAACATAACAGCATTTATTACCTGCAATATGCAGCACCGGGAACAGAATGGAATGTTTACGGTGACGGAGTTTACACTTCGGATAATCCGCTTGGTCCTTTTGTTTATGCTGATTATAATCCATTTTGTTACAAACCAACGGGATTTATAACGGGAGCAGGGCACGGGAGCACAGTTGAGGATAATTTTGGAAATTACTGGCACTTTGCTACGATGGTAATAGGAATTAATTACAAGTTTGAACGAAGGATTGGGATGTTTCCAACCGGATTTGATGCTAATGGTGAACTCTATACAAATACTGCTTACGGAGATTATCCGCATTATATAACTTCTGCAGATAGAAAAAATCCAGATGAGTTGTTTACCGGCTGGATGTTATTGTCATACAAGAAACCAGTAAAAGCATTTTCATCAATCGATAACTTTATTCCAAAAAATGTAACAGATGAAAATATTAAAACTGTCTGGGTTGCAAAAACAAATTCTAAAACTGAATGGCTGACAATCGATTTGCAGAATGAAAGTGAAGTAAAAGCAATTCAGATTAATTTTTCGGATTATAAATCAAATATTTTCGGAAAGCGTGATACAATTTATCATCAGTATATAATTGAATGTTCATCAGATGAAAATAATTGGAATATATTGATCGATAAAAGTAAAAATAAAAAAGATGTTCCCAATGATTATGTTGAATTGAGTTCACCAAAGAAAACAAGGTTTATTCGTTTTAAAAACATTCATTATCCTACAACTTACTTGGCAATTTCTGATCTAAGAATTTTCGGAAATGGTTTTGGCAAAAATCCGGTTACACCAACGAATTTTACTTCCGTAAGAGAAAAAGACAGGAGAACTGCTAAACTTAAATGGAATAAAGTTGATGATGCCCGGGGATATATGATTTACTTTGGAATCTCGCCTGATAAGCTTTATAACTCAGTTATGGTATATGATAAAACCGAATATCAGCTTAATTCTCTAAATGTAAAACCAGATTACTATTTTGCCTTAGAATCGTTTAATGAAAATGGAACATCAAAAAAATCAAATGTAATTAAAGTCGACTGACAAAAAATATAATGGGTTAAAATGATCAAATTGACTTATAAGTTTGTATTACTAATATTCATTACATCAGTTACAATTCTTGCTCAGACTGTAATTGATAATTTCGACTCAGCAAAAGACTGGAAAGTTTATAAGTCCGACGGAGTTGAAACGCAAGTTGGTCTTGATGAAGGACATACAGGCAAAGCAATACGTTTTGATTATAATTTTACAAAAGGAACCGGTTACGGCGGAATTCAGAAAATATTCCCAATCGATCTGCCTGAAAATTATCAGTTTACTTTCTGGTTAAAAGCAAAATCTCCGGCAAACAATCTTGAGTTTAAAATTTTAGATAGTACCGGTCAGAGTGTTTGGTGGAAAGTCGAAAGAAATTTTACTTTTCCCACAGATTGGGTAAAAATAAAAATTAAGAAAAGACACATTGCATTTGCCTGGGGACCTTCAAAGGATAAATCGCTGAAGAAAATAGCAAGACTTGAATTTACAATTTCATCCTATGTTGGCGGGAAGGGGACAATCTGGATTGATGATTTTGAATTTGAGAAACTTCCGCCTGAAGATAATTCTCCTATAATCGCAACTGCTTCAGCATCATCTCAATTAAATGAAAATTTTACAGTTAATAATTTGGTAAATGACAGTCCTAACACAGAATGGAAAAGCAGCAGCGGTGGAAATCAAAATGTGATTCTGGATTTGCAGAAGAGAAGAGAATTTGGTGCAATTGTTATCGATTGGGATAATGAAAACTACGCAAAAGATTTTAACATTTATCTTTCTCATAACGGAAAAGACTGGGAGAAAGCTTACTCGGTTTCTGATGCAGTTGGAAACAGAAGTTATATTAGATTAAAAGAAGAAGATGCAGAAAAAATTAAAATAGAATTAATAAAAAGTAGTAATGGAAATGGATACGGAATAAAAGAGATAAGTGTTAAAAATGTCGATTACTCAGAAGACTTGAATAAGTTTTTTATAAACATCGCAAAAGATTATCCACGCGGATATTTTCCAAGATACTTTAATGAAGAGGGAAGTTTCTGGACAATAGTCGGAGTAAATAATGATACCAAAGAAGCTTTGATGAATGAAGACGGAATGGTTGAGGTTGATAAGAAACATTTTTCAATTGAACCGTTCCTTTTTACAGATGGAAAACTTATAACCTGGAATGATGAAAAAAACGAACAATTATTTATTGTAGATGGAAAAATAATACCTTGGAAAGGCGTAAGAAAAGAACAATTTCTTGAAAATGAACATTTACCGATTCCCATTGTCAGATGGAACTACAATTATCTTTATCTTGATACAAAGGCATTTGCAAATGGGGAAGCAAATAAGAATTCGGTTCTTTATTTACAGTACACATTAATGAACAAATCATCAACGCAACAAGAAGGGAATTTATATCTAGCAATAAGGCCGTTCCAGGTTGATCCTTATTATCAATTCCTGAATATAACCGGCGGTGTGACTGAAATAGATTCGATTAAATACATCGACGGAAAAGTTTATGTGAATGATGATAAAGTTGTAATTCCTATAACAAAACCAGATAATTTTGGTGCAGCGGAATTTGATAAAGGCGATATTTCTTCTTTTCTTGAAGAAGGCAAAATTCCTCAGCAAAAATCAGTGATAGATAAGAGAAAACTTGCAAGCGGTTGCCTTAATTATTCATTCTATTTAAATCCTGGAGAATTTAAAACCTTTTATCTTGCTGTACCGTTTTATGATACTAAAGATTTTCCTATTCTACCTGTTTCACCAACAGAATCTACTGATGTACGTTTTAAAAAACTATTTTCTACAACAAAATTTTTTTGGGAAGAAAAATTAAACCATATAAAATTTAATCTTCCTGAATCTGCTGACAGAATAATTAATACCTGGAAAACCAATCTTGCCTATATTTTAATTAACAGAGACAAAGCAGGAATTCAGCCGGGTTCAAGATCTTATGAAAGATCGTGGATAAGAGACGGGGCATTAACTTCTTCTGCTTTGATGAAATCCGGAATTGTAAAAGAAGTTAAAGATTTTATTTATTGGTATGCTGATCATATTTATGAAAACGGGAAAGTTCCATGTGTTGTTGATTCAAGAGGTCCCGATCCTGTTCCTGAAAACGACAGCCACGGTGAATTTATTTATCTTGTTAAAGAATATTTCAACTTTACAAAAGACACAACTTTTCTTCGTGAAATGAATGAACACGTTTTGAAAGCAGTTAATTATATGGATAATCTAATCTCACAAAGAACAACTGATCATTTTAAAAACGGGAATGACAGCGTCCGGGCATATTACGGAATAATGCCTGAATCAATCAGTCACGAAGGTTACTCTGCAAAGCCTATGCATTCTTTCTGGGATGATTTTTTTACTATGAAAGGTTTAAAAGACGCAACAGAAATTGAAAGAATTTTAGGTGAGAAAAGTTCCTATGAAAAAGTTAAAAAGTTCAGGGGTACGTTTAAAGAAAATCTTTATAACTCTCTCAGGCTTGCAATCAAAACAAGAAATATTAATTACATTCCCGGCTGTGTTGAGCTAGGAGATTTTGACGCAACTTCAACTACAATTGCAATTTCTCCCTGTAACGAACTACCCAATCTGCCTGAATCGTATGCTAAAAATACTTTTGATAAGTATTTTGAATTCTTTAAAAACAGAAGAGATGATAAAATTGACTGGACAGCCTACACTCCTTATGAAAATCGATTAATAGGTTCGTTTATATTTTTAGACGAGCCAGAAAGAGCACACGAACTGATTAAGTTTTTCCTGAATGATCAGAAACCAAAAGGATGGAACGAATGGGCTGAAGTTGTCTGGCATAAAGAAAGAACTCCCGGTTACATTGGAGATATGCCGCATACTTGGGTTGGCTCTGATTTTATAAATGCAGTACGTTCGATGTTTGTATATGAGAATGAATACGATTCCTCACTTGTTATCGGTTCAGCTTTGTACAAAGATTGGATAAATTCACCAGCAGGAATGTCAATAGAAAATCTTCCGACATATTACGGCGAACTCTCATATTCAATTAAAAAGAATGATAAATCGTACATCCTTAAATTTTATGGCAACATCAATTTACCTCCGGGCGGATTCATAATTAAAAATTTTCCGGTTGATAAAATTCCTTCTTCGGTTTCAGTAAATGGAAAACCTGTAGAAAATTTTGATGGTAATAAAATCAGGGTTCATCAGTTCCCTGCAACTGTAGAGATAAATTATTAATTAAAAATTGGTTCCAAATGAAAAAATTATTCATAATACTTTTAACAATTGTTTCAGTTTCTCTTTTTGCCCAGACGCATTCATTAAGACAAACCGTTGGTCAAGTGGATAAAGAAATCACTTTAAAAGTTAAACTTCAATATCTCGTTTATCTTCCACCTACGTACAAAGATGATAATAAAGAATGGCCGCTTGTTTTGTTTTTACACGGCGCAGGAGAAAGAGGATATGATTTGAATTTTGTAAATCGAAATGGACCAACAAAACTTGTTGAAGAAGGAAAAGATTTTCCATTCATAATGGTTTCTCCTCAATGTCCGTTGGGACAAAGATGGGATGAAAATGAACTCTCAACTTTACTTGATGAAATAGAAAGAATTTACCGTGTAGATAAAAGCAGGGAATATATAACAGGATTAAGTATGGGTGGAGAAGGTACCTGGAAACTAATAATGTTAGAACCTGATCGCTTTGCTGCTGCGGCTCCTGTATGCGGCAGAACCGGTTCTTCATATCTTGATGCGTGCAAATTAAAAAATCTTCCAATCTGGGTTTTTCATGGCGCAATGGATGATGTGGTTTCACTTGATGAATCAGTTCGTATGGTAAAAGCTTTGGAACAATGTGGTAACGATGTCAGGTTCACAATTTATCCAAAAGCAAATCACAATGCCTGGGATGAAACTTACAACAATGAAGAATTATATAAATGGCTTCTCGGACATAGCCTGGATAAAAATAAATAGATGAACTCTTTAAATGATATGAAACTGCTCAACGGAAAATGGAATTTTGTGACTGATGCAAATGATAGACTTTCCTATGCAAAAGCATTTGAATTGTTGCAAAAAAAGAATACAAGGAAAATGAAAATTCCTGTAAACTGGGAACTTGCCGGACTTCATAACTTTTCCGGAAGTGTCTGGTTTGTAAAAACTTTTAATTTCAAATCTTCTTCAAATGGGTTGAATATTCTTGAATTCAAAGGAGTTGATTATTTCGCAGATGTCTGGCTGAATGGTAATTATCTTGGAAACCACGAAGGTTACTTTCAATCATTTTATTTTGATGTTACTGACGTTCTTAATAAAAATGGTAATAATTATTTGGTTGTAAAAGTAAATTCACCCTTCGAAGAACCAAAAAAGGTCTGGCCGTTAAAGAAGAAATTAATTAAAGGAATTTTTAATCATCACGACTGCAGACCCGGTGCATGGAGTTACAAATACGGACAGGATCAAAATACCGGCGGAATCTGGAATGATGTAATTCTAGATACATTAAATGAAGTATTTATTGAATCTGTTAATATTACTCCGAAGATTAATTTTGAAGAGAATAATGCATTAGTAAAAGTATCAATAGACTACTATAAAAGAAGAAATACATTCCTCAAAGATAAAGTTGAAATAGAAATTACTTCTCCATCAGGTAAAAAAATAAAACTCAAAAAAGAAATTCAATTAAAAGATGTAAAAGGAAAATTAAGTTTTGTTTTTGAAATAAATAAACCCGGACTCTGGTGGTGCTGGGATTTGGGAAAGCCGAATCTTTATCAGTTAGATATCAGTGGAAAATATTTAGATATTGAAAATATCTCTTTTGGCATTCGTGAAGTAAAACTGAATGATAAAAAAGAATTTTTCCTGAACAATAAAAAACTTTTTCTTCGTGGAACGAATGTAATTCCAACACAGTTTTTGTCTGAATTAAGCAAAAAGAAAATAAGTGAACAGGTAACTGCAATAAGGGAAGCAAATATTAATATTTTAAGAATGCATGCGCACGTAAACAGTGAAGAATATTATGATGAATGCGATAAGCAGGGAATTATTGTCTGGCAGGATTTTGCACTTCAATGGACTTATGATGAATCACCAGAATTTATTGCAAATGCTTCATCACAAATAAAAGATATGGTTAAGCTGCACTATAACCATCCATCGATTGCTTTCTGGTGCTGTCATAATGAACCGGGCAAACAGATAGAAACCGTCGATCCGTTTTTATATGACGCAATTTTGAGCATTGATAACAGCAGGATAATCCGTAAAGCATCTAATTATGAAGAACATCCTTACGACGGCTGGTATTGGGGAAACAAGGAACATTTTGCTGCAAAACCAATGGGACCGCTCGTTACTGAATTTGGTGCGCAGGCTTTGCCGGAATTGAATTCGCTGAAGAAATTTATTCCGCAGAAAGATTTATCGAATCCATTCAAAGAAAGCTGGGGGTATCACGATTTTCAATATGAACAAACATTTAAAATCGCAGAAGTTTCCCGCGGAAAAAATGTTAAAGAGTTTATTAATAATTCACAAATCTACCAGGCTGAACTTTTACAAACGGCAATTGATTTTTACCGAAGAGGAAAAAACAAAGATATAACCGGAATATTTCAGTTTATGTTTATCGATTGCTGGCCATCAATAACATGGTCAATTGTAGATTTTTATGGTAAAAAGAAAATGGGATATTACGCTGTTCAAAAAGCTTTTCAGTCTTTATATGTTTCAGTTAGTGTTAGAATGAAAAAATATTTTGCTGGACAGAAACTTAACATTGATTACTGGATTATAAATGATTACCATAAAAATTTTAAGTCATGCAAAATAA
>Ga0307445_10000133_pt1 | contig 34622 bp, 48 predicted proteins | sample SalMarSW160330MG_FD_202147 | JGI IMG/M metagenome (GOLD analysis project Ga0307445, IMG submission 202147) | Salt marsh sediment microbial communities from the Plum Island Ecosystem LTER, Massachusetts, United States - SW1603-30 | ecosystem: Environmental > Aquatic > Marine > Intertidal zone >... | reverse complement strand
AATTGATGCATTGACACGAGAAGAGGCAGAAAAGAAATTTGAGCGCGGAGAATATGAACAAACAGCTGAATGGCTGGATTCGTATCAAATAGTACGCTTCCGAAGAAAAAAAGAAATTAGTGAAGAAGGAAAAACCTATATAACGAAAAGGATTTTGGAATTAGCAAATAAAATATCTGGAAAGCTTGAATAGTTTCCGGGAGGGGAACGAATAGGACACCGACAAAGGAGGGTATATGTTACAGGAAAAACTACAACACACTGATGATTTAATCGTTGAGGAAATGGCACTCGATATTGCTATTGAGAATGCAGAAAAAGCACTTGCCTATCTCAATGGTGCGGAAAGAAATATCAAAAAAGCCGAGTATAAAATTGACTATCTAAAAAAATATACAGAAATATTACAATCAACCCAGGAGGTAATAAAATGACAGAAATAAACAAAGAAAAAACAAGGGATATCCTGGACTTGGTCCGGGAAACAAATCGTCTTATTGACGAAGAAATCAATGCAGCGAAAGAAAAAAATAAAATAAAAAATAAGTATGACAAAACGTATTTGGAGATTGAGGCAAGACGATTTTTTGTCCAGCCTACATAACGTTATAAGGGGAGCCGTAACCCGGTTCCCCCTGTTTTTCCAGAATTTTACGAGGTTCTGAAATGACAGAATGAAAGGAAAAAACATGGAAGTCCTGCTTAATATAATAAGAATATTTTTACTTGCCTATTTCGGATTAGGCATATTGTTAATTATACTTTTGATATTCTGTTCAATTTTTTATTATAGAAGGGAGAAACATAAATGAAAATAATTACATTCGCATCCTGGAAAGGCGGGACCGGGAAAACAAGCCTTGCTACTGCGTGTATAGAACTACTCGCAAAGCAGGACAAGTCTATCCTGATAATTGACCTGGATAGCAATCTTTCTATAAGTAGCGTTTACGATTCGATAGGTGGGAAATACACGTCTATTGATTTGTTAAACGGTGATATAGACTTTACAAAAGCTTTATGGTCATTACAAAAAGGACAGGTGGATATAATACCGTCTGATTTAAAAATAGCACGATTAAATAATATTTCCGATAGAGTATTAAAAATAAATCTATCAAAAATAGATCTCTCACGCTATGATTATATCTTCATAGATCCACCCGGAACCATGAATGCATTAACGCGTAACGCCATGATTGCAGCCGATAAAATAATTATTCCTGCTATGTTTTCAGATATCGACTATCAGGCAACAAAATTGATTCTCGAAGAAATGGAGATGTGCGGAGTCGATGCAGATGTACAGATAGTACTCAATAGATACGATTCAAAACGAAACACCCCGGGAATTGAAAACCAATTCAGAAATGATCCTGATTTACAATCATTTCTATGGTCCGGGAAAGTTCCTGCTATGAAATCAATATCCCGCCTAACAAGTGAATTATCAACAGGTTATTCACTCCAGGGTCGGGCAAAACAAATAATGGAAAACTTTACTAAGGAGGTGATTGAATGAAACTACAAAAACAATCAATTCGTAAAATCGATATTTCACAGATTAACATAACGGATAATATCCGCAAACAGTATGATGATATAGAACAACTAGCCAGAAGTATTGAGCGAGACGGACAATTACAGCCTATAGGTGTATCAGAACAGGAAGATGGCACCTTCAATATGTTATATGGTTTTCGTAGACTAAACGCGTTCCTGTTTCTCCTGGATGAAGGGAAAGATTTCAATCAAATAGAAGCAAAAATTACGACCGGTGACCCTGCTATTATCCAGCTTATAGAAAACATTCACAGGGACGATTTGAAACCAGAAGAATTTGAAAACGCATTACAAGCCCTCGTAGATGCCGGTATGAAACAAAAAGAAATAGCAGACCGACTAAACATCCGTGTAACACGAATAAGTGATACTCTTGTAGCGAAAAAGATCCGGGACAGTATGAAAGAAAAACGAATCGACACAACCGGAATGAGTACAAGTGCTATTTCTCTTATACGTTCAGTACCAGAGGAAAAACAAAAAGAAGCTGTGAAAAAAATAAAGAAAAAGGGCGGTACTGTAAAAGCTGTCCGGGAAGTGACAAAAGAAATTATAATCGAGAAACATCAAAATGTCGGACCTATAGTAATACCAACAAATATGAACCCGGAATACTGCACGAGGCTGGAGTTATGCGAAAATCAAACAAAATGCAATATTTGCTCATATGATAGCAGAAATGTAAAAACAGCAACGGTAGAAACAGAAGAATCATCAATAATACAGATGTCGATCAAAGATTTTCTCCATCTACCGGAAGTGAAAGCAATCATTTATGAGAAAAAAATATTTCTACAGGATAAGTGCGAATATTGCGGAAAGGATTTTTAATATGAAATGTGTAATTTTAGAATCACCTTATAGGGCAAATATAAACTTCAAAACAGACAAACAAGGCGTAGAAGGTGCAATTGACATCTATGAGGCAAAGGCCTTACAAAAAGAATTTAAACAATATGCTCAACGTTGCATGCTTGACTGTCTTAAGCGTGGAGAGTCGCCTAATGTGTCACATCTTCTTTTTACCCAAGTATTAGACGATAATAATCATGAAATGCGCAACCTCGGAATTAAAGCGGGATTCGCCTGGCATCAGCGGGCAAGTTATATGGTAGTCTATACAGACTATGGCATAACAGATGGAATGCATCAGGGGATTAGCAATGCTGATAGATTAGGCCTTGATATAAACTATAGGAAATTATATGCCTGAAAAAAAAGGTAACTGGGTGTACTATTATTCAAAAACTCTCAATATGAAATATGCGTATAATAAGGATACGGGAGAAGTGGTGACAGAAGACAAAATCAAATACACAAAAGAAGAAATAGACACCCTTATAGGCGGACAGATAACGCCTGAAATACACAACATTAAAAAAATATTTAACGGAAAGGTGGTAAAGAAAGATGACTCAAATAATATTTAATATCGGTAATCAGGAAATAACAGCGTCATGCGATAACTGGGAGGAACTCTTTGAGAAATTAAAGAGTAAATATAATCTATCCATGGAGGTAAAAAATGGATAAACAATTTACATTTAACATCGGCAATCAAAAAATTACTGCATCCTATGATGAATGGGAAGAACTTTTTGACAATTTGGAAAAAATATTCGGAATGGATGCAGTTGTAGAAAACGAAAATGACCTATATTAAGATTGCTAAAAAATGCGGGTATTTTATATACCCGCAAATTATTAAGGAGGTTTAAAAAAATGGGTAGACCAAGAAAAGATAATAAAATAATTGCAACGACTGTTAGACTAAAACCTGATATTCATCAAAAAATATCAGATATAGCAGAAAAAAATTACAGATCAATCAGCAGCCAGATTGAAATGATAATTAATGAATATCTCGAAAAATTGGAGAGATAAAAATGAAATACAAACATAAAATGCCTTCTGGTTCAAATCGTGACAAACATAAACATACAAAAAGATTTATTAAATCAGAAAATGATCCATTTTTTAAAATTGCTATTTATTACAGAAAATCTAGATTCGGAAAAAGGAAAAGGAAAAGAAAATGAATGAATCAAACTATGCAAAACAAGCTCTTCCTGAATGGCAGAAATTACACCCTGACGCTCGCATATTCCGCAATAATTCCGGCATGGCATGGCAGGGAAAATTGTTGACATTCAGAATCAGAAACAGGCTTGAAAGAATACTCAAAAAATTACGACCTATATTTTTCGGGGTAGGTTTCCCCAAAAAGGACAAAAAAACCGGACGCACAAAACAAACCGGGGGTGGTGATTACATAGGCTGGGAAAGCAAAACACTGTGTGAATTATTGCCCGCTGATGTCAATATACCAGGCTGTAATGGTAATTGTCAAACATGTTCTTTTAATAAAAAGATAGCAGTTTTCTTGAACCTAGAAACAAAATCTAAAGACGGAAAAGAATCCCCGGATCAGATTAAATTCCGCAAAGCGGTACAGGAAGCCGGCGGAATCTCAATAATTTTACAGGAAGGTAAAAATGGCGATTAAAACAATACTTATATGTGATCATCCAGATTGCATAAATGAACAAGAGTTTGACGGCCCTTATCATATCATCAAAGAAGAAATGAAACAAGAGGGCTGGACAAATCATAAAATAGGCGATGAATGGCAAATTAAGTGCCAGGATCACAACCCATATAGGGGGTAGCATGTCCGAACGATCATCAAAAAAATTAAGAAGACAAATGCGAAAAAGAATTGATATGTTTTCAAAAGGCGTTATGGGCAGAACTACTTTTACAGTCGCGAGACAAAGAGATATTATCACTATTATTGCGTTATGTGAATTAGCAGTAATCATATTATTAGGACTATGGATAGTTTTATGATCCACTTGCGCAAATATCAACAAACAGGAGAAGGACAAATACGCATAACAGCACGTAAGCACAATCAATTTATATATGCCTGTGCTACTGGAGGTGGTAAAACGGTAATAGGTGCAAGCATAACACAAAAAGCAAACATGAATAAAAAACGTGTTCTCTGGCTTGTACATCGTGATGAAATAGCAGACCAGACAGTCAAAAAACTTGTATTATTCGGAATAAATCCTGGTATCATTCAAGGCAAAAACTATATGAAAGATTCACTCACGCACGTTGCCATGGTACAAACACTTGTAAAACGGCTTAACTTCCTGTCAAAAAATGGAATACTCCCGGATATAATAATCAGTGATGAATGCCATCATGGAACCGCAAATAGTTGGATGAAAATATATTCATTCCTGAAAGAAAAAAAGAAAAACTGTTGTATTATCGGGTTAACAGCAACTCCGCAGCGAACGGACGGTATAGGTTTAAAATCGGCAGGATATACAGCGCTTATACATGGTCCGCAATATCCAGATTTAATTAATCCGGATTACACTGGCGGATATGTTCATCTATCTGAACCGATAGTTTTTTATTCTCCTTTGACGTTTAAATTATCAAAATCAAAGGGTAAGAAAAAACGAAAAGATTATGACCCGGAAACAGAACAACAGATATTCGGTGAGAAAATTGTAATTAACAATTGTTGTGATCTATATGAAAAATATTTTTTCTCTGCGCCATGTATTATTTTTTGCGCATCGGTTAATGATTGCTTTGAAGTAACAGCAGCTATGAGGGCCAGGGGATGGAAAGGGGGTTCGGTATATGACAAAATGGATAGAGAGGAACGCAAGGATTATATATCTGGTCTCGGCAATGGTAAATATAATTTTTTATGCAGTTATGATATTCTCGGTGAAGGGGTTGATATACCGATTACTGCTGGCTGTATTTTGCGTCGTAGGACACTTAGTATTATTATTTATTTACAAGAGATTGGAAGATCAGCCAGAAAATACCCAGGGAAAAAATATAACCTCATAATAGACCAGTGTGGTAATTCTATCATCCATAGACATCCTCTAACACGTCGTATATGGACGCTGGATGGCCTACAGAGACAAAAACAAGAAGAAGAAGAAAAGGTATCTATGACCGTTTGTTCATCATGTGGCGCGTTGTTAGCAGATAAGCCGAAAACATGCCCGTATTGCGGGGAATCCCTGAAATCAGAAGGCTTTATAGAACATACAGTCAAGGAAGTACAAGCCCCAATGTCCATATTGCCTTCACCCGTGCAGCAAGGATTTAACGATATTGCAGATATAGAAGAGTTTGAAATAAATGATCGTGAACAGGCTATAATCGACCGTCTACGATCTGGCCATATGTCCAGTTTTGATCGGTTTGGAGAATTAGCAAGGATGATCGGAAAAGATCGAAAATGGACTAATTTAGTATGGAGAAAATACCATGAAGGGGGTTAAATGTTTACTAAAATAGGTATTAAACGACTTGCGTTGGCTATGATAATTCAGGCTATCAAGGATTTGCATCTATCAGAAAAAGAAATTAAAAACACATCTGGCTTAAGTAAGGTAGATCAATATTCAGCACATAAGTTTTTTGAAAGCGACTTAGGCAAGTTATGTGCTGAAATTCTCGATATAAAAGTTATGAGAGAATTATATAATACATACAGGACTAAAAATTTAATGAAAGGTGATTTAACAAAACGATATAAAAAAAGAAAAACTTATAAAGGAAAATATAGAATAGGAGTAAAACATGAATAAATATACCTTTTATCAATCCGATGTTAGACGAAGCGATGAGCTTATTATAGGTTCGTCCGATATCCCTGTTATAATAAAAACAAAAAACTCACGAATAAAAAAATCAGCTTATGAATTATGGCAGGAAAAAACCGGAAAAGTTGAATCATTTCAGGGAAACGAATATACAACCTGGGGAAATGAGCTCGAACCACTGTTGATTACCGCATTCATAAGACAAAGATATAATTCAAAAACAGCATACAAATTCAAAGTTGATTATATACTTCATCAGGAATGGAGAGACATAGAAAAATATAGACCGCTTACTATGTTTCATCCGTTCACAGAATGCAGAAACCCTCAATTCTCCTGGGCAATTGCTCATGCTGATTGTGTAAAAAATGATCATGAATTACCAATTATCATGGAAGCAAAAACAGGTGGGTATTATGCACGTATCAGGCGGGAAAGCTTTGAAGGTTTTAACCTCGAAGATCATACAGCAAATGGCGTACCATCTGATATTCTCTTACAGGTCCAGTGGCAGATGTTGTGCTATAATATTGATTTAACATATGTGTTATTGTTAGTTGATGATAATAAGTTTCACATCTATGAAGTACCTGCAATAAAAAAATGGTTCCCACTTATACTTGAAAAGGCAAGCAGATTTATCTGGCACTGCAAAAAAGACAAGCCACCACAGCCGGAGAAATATTCGGATATAGAAAAATTATTCCCAGAAATAAAAGATAAAGCCATTTACGTTACCGGTGAACGTGCAATAATCGCAGAACAGATGAAAGCCGAAAAGAAAAAACTCAAAGATAAAATAAAAAAATACCAATCAAGGATAGACGATATAAAAGACGCAGCCGGGTTGCTCATGGGTGAAAACAAGTTTTTGTTTAACGGTGAGACTGGAAAAAAAATATTCCAGCAGGTAATTACAAAAGATCAGTATAATATGATTCACCCGTCAACAATAGCAAAACTGGCCCCGGATGCATATAACATACTTGAGGAAAAAGGATTGATAAAAAAATCAGACAGGAGATATGTGAGATGAGAATATTAGAATTGATTTGTAAATTAAATGATATTGAAGAAAAATATGGTAATCTAAAAGTAAAATGTTATAATATAGAATATCGGTTTGATATTGATAAAATCATTATAGAAAAAGATGAAATTATTTTAATGGAATTATAGGAGATATATGAGATGAAAATAAATATTAACTTCACAATTGAATATGAAAATCCGAAAAATAAAAATGATTACAAAAAACTTTTGAAAGTAATCAAAAATTATTATGAAAACAATATGTCAATTCCATGCACAAAGAAAATACCATGGAAATCAATATATGAAATTGGCATAAGTTTAAAAATACAATAGGAGGTGTTATATGGATCAAAAAAATAACCTGCCGGAGGAATATGTCCCGGTAGTAAGTATGATTCAAAAAGAAGAGTCAATCAGAAATGGAATAACCGCACTCAAGAAAAAAATCCTTGTATCTGCAGGTGATGAGTTTCAGTCATGGCCGGAGGAAAAACAAAATCAGTTCTTTGAACGCACAATTATTGCAATTGCTAAAGATGAAAAATTGATTGATTGTTTTAATAGTCCGGAAGGAAAATTATCAATCATAGAAGCGGTTGAGAAAGCAGTAGCCACGGGCCTGCAAATTGGCGGTAAACATGCCTATCTTGTACCGCAGCCAAAAAGAACAAACAGAAAAGACAAAAAAGGTATTGCTATATGGGCCACTGAGGTACGTTTCTCTATCCGGGATCGTGGTTATTATGCCCTGTTATGTGGAGGAAAGAAACCCATTTTTCTTGACCTGCGATGGGGATCTGTATATGAAAAAGATGATTGTACAATCAACAAAGGAAACGGAGAAGTAAAACATAATGTAGCAATAACCGATGATAAAGGAAAATTTCTTGGGTGCTGGGTACAGGCAAAAAAAATAAATAATCAGCTCGAAGTTGAATTTTATCCCAATTCAAAAATTGAACAATGGCGCAATTCATCAAAGGCATATCAAAAAGCGGTTGAAAAAAAATATAATGATTCTCCATGGTTGACCTGGCCCGAAGAAATGGCACTACAGGCAAGTATACGTCATTTTTGCGAACGTTACGAAGAAGCGCGGGAGCTGCTCGCATCCGCTTTGTATGACGATGAAGAACAACAAACAGAACAAAAAACAACAGTTAAAAACATAGATGAAGCCCTCTCGAAACCAGAACTGGGAAAAGAACCAGAAGAAACTGAAAAACGATCAGAAGAAACTAAACCGGATGAAAAAAAAGACGATGATGAGGACCTTGACTTGTTTTAAAATCTGTCGTTGACAGATTGTAGTAGTAGTAGTACAATTAAGGGATAATCATGAAGATTGTTTCCGAATATGCCAAAGCCAACTAACAGGGCAGAAGGGGGCGTCAACCATGACCGGTTCAGCCGAGCGGGTAGCTAAGGCAAAACGGTTACGTTTTATTTAATATTTTTATATTTATATATGTTTAATTATTTTAAATTGGCCGGCAAGTAGTTACTCCCAGTTATGCTTGCCGGTCAACAATTGAAAGGTTGTCATGGAAATACACCTGAAAATAAATGAGGAAAAAATAAACAAAGGATTCGTTGATCTAAACAGAGCGTCAAAACTTGCAGTAAAAAATACCCTTAATATTATAGCAGCAATCTCAAGAAGAAATTATCAATCAAATATAAGGCGTAGTATGATTTTAAGAAATAAATTCACGGAAAACAGCATACGATATGATAAAGCCGAGGGTGATAATATAGCCCTTATGGAATCCAGAGTAGGCGCATTAAAACGTGCCGGCTATCTCTTGTTACATGAAGAATCTGGTAGACGCAAACCGAAACGAGGGTCAAAACTCGCAATACCACAGGATTATTCCAGGGGAGGTTCTCGTAGACGACCTGTAAGCAAATCACTATATTTAAGAAAATTGAAATCAAAAAAAATAAAAGGAAAGTTTAAAAAACGTTTCAGAAGTCGCAAGGCCCGCGGGGTCGCACGTGCATATGTAGCCTATAGAGAAAAAAAGATAATCAAATATTCTGAAAATCTATATCTTGTTACTTCTTTCAGGAAAAATAAAACCAGGATAAAATATAAAAAAAGACATATCTATAATGTTTCGGAAAGAAGCGCGCATATAAAACAGAGAAAAATGCTCTCACCAGCTATTGAACAGCCTGCTCATGACGCACAGAATATTTATAATTCACAAATGAAAAAATTATTAAGATCCACAGAAATAATTTAATTTTTTTATTGATTTTTAAATCAAAAAGAGATATATTTTATATAGAAATACTTTTAATAAAGGAGAATTATTATGTTTAATATTTTAATTTTTACACTTATTTTTAACATTTCTTATTTGCCGGACTGGAATATTAACTATGGAATCAATGAATATAAGTATGAACAATTAAATCTTAATTCTGCATTCCAAGCAAAATTCGAAATAGATTTATATTTTTTTAATTTATTTTTTCTACACGGATCTATTCAAAACAATTTCAATTCTGTAAAAAATAAATTAGAGTTTTACCCCGATTGTGATCAATACAGATTTTCAACAGGTTTACGATATAAAGAAATTGAATTAGGATATGAGCACTTATGTTTTCATCCTATTTTTCCTTATAGTGCAAACGATAGACAAAAAAATAATGCTTTGTTAGAAGGTCATTATAATAAATTATATTTTAATCTTGAATTACAAGGCAAATTATAATTATGTATAATTAACAATCAATATTGTCCACGTCTGAGCAGGTTTTAATTTTAATATTAATCGTTTAAATTCATTTTCTCTATCAGATGATATATTAACTGTTTCTATTTCAAAAATACCATTTCTAGATCTTTTATAGATGGTAATATAGGGCGAGCCAATATGCCCCACTGTAAGATAAGTACCATCCGATGAGAAAGCACAAGCTAAACCGGTCCCCGCTGGCAAGCTTGCCGGATTAGCTAGCTTGGTGAAAATGTCGCCGGATCTTTTATAGATGGTAATATAGGGCGAAGTATTATGCCCCACTGCAAGATAAGTACTATCCGATGAGAAAGCACAAGCTAAACCGGTCCCCGCTGGCAAGCTTGCCGGATCAGCTAGTTTGGTGAAAGTGTCGCCAGACCGCTTGTAGATGGTAATATAGGGGGAAGTATAGTGCGCCACCGCAAGGTAAGTACCGTCTGCTGAGAATGCGCACCCTCGACCATTTCCCGCCGGTAAGCTTGCCGGATCAGCTAACTTGGTGAATGTATCACCAGACCGCTTGTAGATGGTAATATAGGGGGAAGTGTAGTGCGCCACCGCAAGGTAAGTATCGTCTGCTGAGAATGCGCACCCTCGACCATTTCCCGCCGGCAAGCTTGCCGGATTAGCTAGCTTGGTGAAAATGTCGCCGGATCTTTTATAGATGGTAATATAGGGCGAGCCAATATGCCCCACTGCAAGATAAGTACCATCCGATGAGAAAGCACAAGCTAAACCATTTCCCGCTGGCAAGCTTGCCGGATTAGCTAGCTTGGTGAAAATGTCGCCGGATCTTTTATAGATGGTAATATAGGGCGAAGTATTATGCGCCACCGCAAGATAGGTATCATCAGATGAGAAAGCGCAAGCATAACCGGTACTCGCCGGTAAACTAGCAGGATCAGCTAGTTTGGTGAAAGTGTCGCCAGACCGCTTGTAGATGGTAATATAGGGCGAGCCAATATGTCCCACTGCAAGGTAAGTATCATCGGATGAGAAAGCGCATCCATAACTATCATCTGCTGGTAAACTGGCAGGATCATCTAACTTATCACATATCAGCGCGTAGGTTACATCTCCTCCAATAAAAAAGAAAAATCCCCAATAATCAGAATCATCTGTGATTATATATACTTTTTCAATCTGCCCGGCTTCTTTTAGCGGACCGTTAACAAGTAAATTGTCGCCATCATAAAAAAAATCAGGATTAACAGGTGCTATATTTTCATGTACCTGGACATCGAATCCTGCATTTTGTAATTGTTCCTGAATATAATCTTTTCCTTGACCGCCTTCTAATTTCCATTCTGTATCTATCATTTGACGCTGATCTGCTTCCAGAGTTGGAAAATAGATTATTCCAAATTGATTTTTCCATTTTGTTAATTCTCTTGTAGTTGACGGGAAAATATCAAACCATATTTGATGTATATAGTCTCTGAACTCATCAGGTATTATCGTCAATCCTTCAAAAAATTGAGTAAATTTTTTCTGAATAAATAATATAAATGCATTTGACTTTGGAACGAGTTGTTTTATTACTTTAAACCATTTTTCATTTACTGCCATTATGAATCCTGAAAATCCAATAAATCTAATTGTGCAAGCTGACCTTCTTCGAGGGTATGAAAGTTTATCAATCCGCCGGTTGAGAACATAACGCCGTAGCCATCTCCAGTCGGCAGACTTGCAGGATCGGCTAACTTGGTGAAAGTATCAACTGAACGTTTATATATGGTAATATAAGGCGAATATGAATGTGCTACGGCGAAGTAGATATTATCCGATGAGAAGGCACATAGTTGCCCATTTCCCGCCGGCAAGCTTGCCGGATCGGCTAACTTGGTGAAAGTGTCGCCGGATCTTTTATAGATGGTAATATAGGGCGAGCCAATATGCGAAACTGCAAGATAGGTATCATCTGATGAAAATATACAACCACGTACTATTCCAGTTGGTAAACTAGCCGGATCAGCTAACTTGGTGAATGTATCACCAGAACGTTTATATATGGTGATATAAGGCGAAGTGCTATGCCCCACTGCAAGATAAGTACCGTCCGATGAGAAAGCGCAAGCATAACCATTTCCAGTTGGTAAACTAGCCGGATCAGCTAGTTTGGTGAAAGTGTCGCCAGACCGCTTGTAGATGGTAATATAGGGGGAAGTTGGATGCGCCACCGCAAGATAGGTATCATCAGATGAGAAAGCGCAAGCATAACCGGTACTCGCCGGTAAACTAGCCGGATCAGCTAACTTGGTGAATGTATCACCAGACCGCTTATAGATGGTAATATAAGGTGAAGTTGTATACGAAACTGCAAGATAGGTGTCGTCCGATGAGAAGGCACATAGTTGCCCATTTCCAGTTGGTAAACTAGCCGGATCAGCTAACTTGGTGAATGTATCACCAGAACGCTTGTAGATAGTAATATAGGGCGAAGTGTAGTGCGCTACGGCCATATAAACACCATTAGCAGAAAAAGAAAAACCTCGTCCTGCACCTGCGGGCAAGTCGGCTGGATCAGCTAACTTGGTAAACACGTCGCCGGATCTTTTATAGATGGTAATATAGGGCGAAGTGTCGTGCGCTACGGCCATATAAGTATCTTTTTCATATATTAAAGCATCTGAAAAACTGCCATTATTCGCATTAACTATATCATCAATAATTCCTATCACATTAACTCTCGAAACTATATCCCGCCTTGGCAATACCGATAAACCTAAAATATATGGTTCTTTCTCAAGGAAAAATGCTTCAAGCGCTTCCTCTATCTGATCCATTACATCGGCTTCATCTTCGACATCAAGATCAAAAATAATCACATCAAACAACTTAACCGTGATTGGTAATACATTCCCATATGTTTCATCGCCATCCGGATCTATAATTGCTGTAACCTGTTTTCTTGTAGCTTTTCCTGTAATTGGATCGTATGTACACGCTGCACCGATTAATAGCAATAATGCGCTATCCGGTATTCTATCACTATATAAATCTATATCACCCGCAACATAAATCAAAACGTTCCCAGGGTCACCGGTATAAATATATGTTTGTAAGACGCCCTCAACTTCCGATGCCCATAAGCGATAATCAGCTAATGCCCCGCCCTGTGGTTGTAATTGAAATCGTTCAACAACTCTTTGACGATAAGATGCTTCTGATTCTGCGTCAACACCTGTAATCAATATATCAGTTATATCTGCGTCATTATCAATAATTCCCAGCGTGTTAATAAGTGTAAGCGTCTGGCCTACTTCAAGATTTCCGTCACTTCCTCCAGTTGTACATATAACATCAATAGCATCCGGGCCCGCTGTTAATATATAATCTGTTTGTGTAATATATATAAGACCGTTTAACGTCGAAATAAACTGAGTACCCGAAGGTAATGTTTCTCCTATATCGTTTACAGTGACTTCTATTTTAAGCTCCGTCTGTATGGCTGTTTGTGGCTGGCCTGCACCAACCACTACGCCCCACTCTATAAGAGGTGTTACTTTTTTTCCGAATATCGTCGTTTCCTTAAAACTTGCTGTTGAGACAAATATATCTAAAAATAATTTTTGTGCTACTTTATAAAGAATTAAAAAAACACCTGCGAGTATTTTTGCTAAAATACGCGTGAATGAAATTGGGAGAATTGGAATTGTTTGACTTATTTGCGCCTCTATTTGATTTATAATAGCTTCATTTATTTCACTGATTGTTTTATTTTCAAGAGCCATTTTCTACCTGCCCTTTCCAGTTTTCTTCAAATGATGTCTCATATAACTTCTGTTGATCTTTCCATAATATTATTTCACCTGAAATCCAATTTTTTGCTGATATGCTTAATTCAATTTCAATTTTATCGCATATTTTTTCAGAAGTCAAGACCAATAAATCTTGTTCTGCAGCCACCTGTAATCGTTTAAGATTCGCAGGGGTCGCCGGTAAACCATATAATAGATTCTGAAATCTACTATGTAATTTTCTTTCCGGATTATTTTCCTCAAGGAGATTGCCCCACCACTGATATTTTTTTGTTGCATCTGTTCCGTCATCTTTATAATTTCCTCCGAATAACAATAAATAAACTATTGATTCAAATCCTTGAGTCATTTCTATAACACCATCGTTAAAATTGATCTCGCCACCGTCATTAGTTGAATGAATTAAAACATCACCTTCATAACTGTTCATGACAATTTCACCTCCGTTGATTTTGCACTTGAAAGATCAAGAGTTAATGTCCCAGGTGATCCACTACCATTTGATTTTGATGCAAATGCTGCATTTATTGCGGTTACCAAACCCTGCAAAGCTGCATTCAAATCTGTCCATGATACTGCAAAATCAGCATTTCCGTTTATTTCTATTGTGCCATCTGATAATAGTTTTATTGTAGCCTGGACATTTCCATTCGAATCACGGGAATATAAAATCTTTTCTCCAGGGTCCGCGCCTTGAGATTTGCATATAACGCCTGAAATAATATGGTTTCCTGAACCGTCAATTTTTATCATCAAACATCTGTCATCTGGTAACGGTGGTGAATCATCACCGGCTGGACCATACAATATAGACTGTATGCGTTCATTTATCCTGCTCTCAATAATACCGGTTATATAAGTCTCTACTTTTGATGATAACCAACGTGCTATTTTTCCCATGGAAAAATCTCCGATATTTCTCCCGTATAAGCTCCAGGTAGTACAAGAGAAAATACAGTACTGTCACCGTCTATCCCTCTGTTAAGCGTAAATGATTTTATTAAAAACTCTGTTTCCCTGTAAATCATGGCCCCAGGAGAAAGTAAAGTTATTGTTGTATTCTTTTTAAAAATATTTCTCTGTCTATCAATATGTCCCTGTATTGTTAATTCGTATGATGCGCTTTCACCAAACATCCTGCCAACTTTTGATAATACAGCCTGCTTGATGTCCGAATCTTTGGCATCATCGATAGTACAATTATAATTTCTCATTATACCTAATTTTGTAAGATATTTGTTTTGATATGTATATTTTGCAGAATCTTTTGACTCTGTTGTTGATGTAACTCCTGTTATGTGAGAATAAAAATTCTGATAATCAAATGACGGCGCACATGAAATGAATGGTAATTCCCCTTCAACAAACGATGCAAGAGATTTTCCTGTTTCTGATTTCCAGAAAACAAGCTTTCCCTTTGAATCGTTTGTGATTAACAATCCCCTCTGTTTTGCAAGGTCTGAAAGAAAAGAAAATATATTCTGATCAATTCCAATTGATACTTTTTTAAATGGATTACCGGATGATTCAAGAAATCTATATTGAACACCATATGGTTTACATAGAACAGATGTTATCTGTTCAAGTTTTTGATTATTAAACTCAAGTGGGAACGATGTTATAGGCATCATACAATCATTAAGAATACCTGGTTTTGAATATCCTGAAATAGATATTTCTCTTCTATCTGGCAAAACTGCCGATTCGGGTGCAAGTAATACTCCCGTAAAAATCAATTCTTTTCCATAATAAATTGAGACAGGCTTATAAGAAAACGGCCTGAATATTTCTCTATATATTTCTATTGAATTATCGAATGGTGCAGAAAATGAAAATGTATCAAACGTATCGATCTCAAATGTCATACTATATTCTGTGAAAAATGAAAACAGATTGCCATCTATAAGAATCGAAATCGCATTATCTGAAACATTTTGTATTGATTCCGGAGATTCTTTTGATTGTGTTGGATTTGATATGTTTTCCGTTTCATCTGGTATTGTAAGTACCTGACCCGGGTATATTCTCGCGCTATCGCTTAACTGAGGATTGGCGTTGAGTATTATAGACCATTTATGTGGATTACCATAATATTTACCGGCTATATCATAGAGCGTGTCACCTGTTACTACGTTATGCGTTCTACTCAAAATATATTATTTCCTTTCCCATAGAGAGTAATTCTATTTCATCAGTTGTTAAGTCATTTGTCTGTATGAAAAAATCTATCATATCGAGATTGCCATATAACTCTGCCACAAGTTCAATCAGCTGTCTGTCAGATGTTAATGTCAAATATATTTTCTTCGGTAATTCAAAAGACAGTCTGACAAGATAACCGGATATTTTTGAAAACACATTAGTAAGCGCAGAATAAATATCGCCTATATCAAGTATTTCAAATGCTGTTATATTATCATCCATCCAGGATGTTATATTATCAAAAATGTCTTCTATATTTTCAAATGCATCTATCGCCTCTGGTCTGTTTAGAAATTCAACATTAAACATGGATAATGTTAAAGCCCCGAATGAACTAGAAGTAAAAAGTAAATTATTTAAATATTCGTTTGCTGATTCGTTTTCACTTGAGATATAAGTATCAATTATACTTCCGTAACCTTCAATAAATGCAGATGCCGACGCTATAATGTTAGATGGTGTATTTATAAGTGTCAATATCTGACTTGCAATACCGCCTGGATTTAAAATCAAATCCAATACTGTAGTATCTATTGAATTACTAACAGTCGTCATGGCATTATCAATATCATCATTAAGCTTCGTAAGTGCTGATAGAGTATCAACAAACAAATCCTTTTTATCTATTATATCATTTTGTAAACCTGCCGTTTCCACTTCATTTTCTACATCGAGATCATTTGCATATTGATCTGATATATTTTCATTAAGATTATCAACAGAGTTTTGTATATCCACTTTTTCATTAAGATCAGATGAAGGGAAATTGATATCAACTATCGTTTCAGAAAATGTTATAGCAAATATAGCCTGGTTCGCACCTGTGACAAGATCGTCACGCCTTGTAATTGTGCCTGTCGGTATAACTTTTCTTATGCCATATAATGGATGTTCGAGTGTGCCTATTCCTGGTTCTTCTAATGCTGCAAAAAATGAATCAGAATCAATATCATAATCAGGTCCTGAAAAATAAATAGTGAATGGAAATCTTCTGCCTTTTCTGCCAAGATCCTGAATATAAGTTCCGTCAATCTCTGAAAAATCGAACTCTCCGGTTTTCTTGTCAACACTCATAGATACATTTTCGTATTGAAACTCGAAGCGTATCCCGGATGGTGAAGTGTAAGCTGCTGTCTGTAATCTATCAGTCCATGACATTAATGAGCACCTCCGGAAAATCCACTTGACGTTTGAAGTCTTATTTTATATCCGGGCGACCCTTTTATATTTTTATATTGTGCCTTTCCTGTTTCATCCCGTATAACAAGCTCGCCTGATGAGGTTTTCTGTTCTCTGATAGTCGCCGAACGTTCAGCAGGTGATATTGGTGTTTTTTCTTCGCCTGTAAGAAACGATCTGAATTCTGCTATTTTTTCGGCACCACCTTTCGCAAGATCGCCTACGCCTGGAATCTTTGATAATAATTCAAGCAATCCCTGAACAGGCGCAAGTATTCCTGAAAGAATAGCACCGCCTATTGCAAGTATGCCACCTAATATATCATCTGATTTGAACTTACCTACTATTTTATCCCACTGTTTGGCGATTTCAATCAATATAGAGACAATAGCGCCTGCAGGACCAAGAAAAAACGTAAACTTCTGGCCTACTTTTTTTGTCCATTCAACAGCGCCTTTGAATGCTTTTACAAGCCAATCCCATATAGCCTTTGCTACCTTTACAACCGCATCCCATACTTTTTTAAGCCATGCGACTATTTTTTTCCAGTGAGTAACTATTATTATAACAAGTCCAATAAGTATACCAATTGCAATAATTATAAGCCCAATTGGATTTGCCAACATTATTACATTCATTATCGCCTGGACAACAGCAGCCGCCATAAGAACAGTTTTATAAATCATGAATGCTGCTATGATTCCGAAGATGATAGGCGCAAATGGTTTGAGTATTTTATAAATAGTTGTAAAAACTTTTATTCCTGTTTTTACTACATTCCAGACAACTTTTAAGGTATTTACAAATGTATTAAAAATAACATCCGCATTTTGTTCTATGAAATCAGTAAACTTTTTTATGTATGGTAATAATTTTACAAGTATTTTATTTAAAAACTCTAAAAACTTAAGCCGTAAAGGTTCAATCCCTTTTCCTATTAACTCAAGCATATCGCCTGTTAGATTCTTTGTTGATTTCTGCATACCACCTGCCGTCTTTGCGAGCGCTGCCGCTGTACCTCCATATTGTTTTTCTATTTCTGTGAGTATAATGCTCTGCGCTTCTGTTAGCCGACCTGTTAACACAAGATCCTTTATGGTTGCTTTTTGTGATTTTGAAAATTGAATACCCATTCTACCAAGTGCGCCGAGATTTGCAATAGGATCATTCAAGGCTTTTCCAACTTGGATAGATGTTGAACGAAAGTTTTCTGTTGTTGCATCAAGACCGTAAAGTTTAGAAGTAACATCGACTATTGCCTGTTGTGCTCTGTCAAATCTTTCCTCAGTTACATTTGTAAATGTGAGCATTTGAGCTGTAACACCTTGGAGAATAGATTCATCGCCTATGAACGTGTTAGCCTGTAATGATTTTGCCTGTGCTTCTAATTCTGCAAGACTTCTGTTCGCAATACCCGCCGTCGATTGTATACCTGCCTCTACATTTTTTATTGCAGCTGCTTGTATATCCCATGCTTTTGACGATTCAATTGTCAACTTTGTTATTGCTGCACCTGCTATACCTACACCGATAAGAAGATTCCTGCCAAAATTTCTTTTAAAGTTTCTTACAAAATTATTGACCGATCGTTGAGCACGTGCAAAATCACGCCTAACAATACTTGTGAATGTTTTTGTCGAGCGTGTAAACTTTGTCATAGGAGCTGTGAACTTATCTATTGCTCTAAATACTGCTTCGATACTATAGCGACTAGCCATCCTTGTTCGCTTTCTTTTGATATTCAATTAAATTAGGTATAAGAGGTTCATAAAAAAACCGGATTTCAAACAATTCAAGAGTTCGTAAATCCGGCAAGGAATTATAATCAGTTGCAATCTGTAATAGTTGTATTATAACACCTGTTATACCTAATATCTTTTTTTCTCTGCCGTCTTTAGCAACTACAGAGATTATCCTGCTAAAAAAAGTGTCACCACTGCCATGAATGGTTTAAGATCAATACCATCTAACTTTGCAAAGAATGATGAAGGTTGACCGGTCATAGCTGATAATACAGCGTAGGTTTTGTGGACACCTTCACGATCTTTAAATCTGTCCATTTCCATATATGCTGCGCCTTTTGGTCGCTGTATTTTAATTTCCTGTCCTTCAAGTCCTGTTGATTTTGAACTTACAGTATATACAAGACATTCGTTTTCATATATAAGACGTCCCTTCATAACAGAGTTTACTATTTTAGATTTTTGAGATTCAAAATCAATTTTATCATCCTGTGTCATTCCTGATTCATCGCAATCGATTTCCCAGTCTTCACAAAATCTCATAAACATATCACTTGCTGTTTCACGGTCTACTTTGTTTTTCTTTTTATCACCTAACATTATGCCCCCTGTCTCTTTATAAAACCATGCACTTCAATTTCCATAGTCGATTCTTTTGTCGATTTTTCAGGATCACCGGAAATCATAACTTCACCTTCCCATACTGTACCATCTACTTCTGTAGCAAAAAACGGGACAGGTTCAGGTGAGTCCATAACATCTTGTATAAATTCCATATCGCCTCTCGCATTATCAATCACGATCGGTATTGCCTTCGTTTTTCCTGTTTTTGCAGTTTTAACAATACGAAATGTTTTACGATCACCATTCGATTTGATTTCATTCGTATATCCTGGAAGAGATAACATAGCGTTAACCTCTCCGTCTACAGGAAAACGCCGACTATCAATTGTTATACTTTCTAATGGTCCGCCTGATGCCATGTTTTATGCTCCTTTCTTATTCACCTAAATAAAATGAAAAATAAACATCGGTTGAATTAACCTCGACATTACCTGATAGTTTCACAGGGAAAACAGTATCAATTCTTTTCGGGTTTGTAGCGTTAATTGACACGCTCATGTTTTCTTTTGTGAAATCTGCATCCGCTATAATTGCCGACCTGCCTGATGCAAGCGAATCGGCCAACACTGATAATACTGATTGTATCATTTTGGGCTGTACCGCATCCGGGTCATTTGTCGGCGTATCATCCGGCAATAATGGCCTTCCCCTGAATGTTTCCTGGATAATATCGAGATTATATATAATATTCATGAGTTTCACAATATCGACTACATAACGATAAGCGGGCAGATCTTCTCCGGCAGGATGATACCATGTGACAATATCAGCTATCACCGCAAGGCTTCCAACTTTTATATTTGTCGATGAACCAAGTTTTACAGCCGCGTCCCTTACCGAGTGATTTTCCTGGACCGTATCAGCACCGGTTTGTAATCCTTCAAGAGTTCCGATATAATTATGAGCCGGTTTATCATTTGCTTTTTGCGCAATATCGTTGACAAGTCCCTGGGCTGCAATAACAAAAGGTAATTCACGGGACCCGCAAGATTGAACAAGCGCCATAGTTCTGTATGCTTTCGCTGCTGCTGCGTCTGTTATCGCTGTACGGGTTGCATAATTGTCAACACATCCGGTGAAAACTATAAACGGTTTCTTGACAGTCTGTTCCCACCGTGCTTCATTTGCTGTATGATATAATGCGTTATTTGTTGTATCATCATAATTCATGCAATTGATTATAAGTGTTTCCCAGGTCTCATCAATAATATCAAGCGCGTCCTGAACACTCGGATTATTTGCACCGCTCGCCATATCGGTTACCGAAAAAGTAAGACCTGCCACAATCAATTCAGAAACATCAAGTGTTATGTCGTTTCCACTTTCGCCTAACCACTTTGCTTCAAGAGGAAGTGAACCTTCTGCAATAACTCCTGTTGTGACCGGCATATATAAAACTGCGTCTATTGCTGTTTTTATAATTGCTAACGCTTCGGCCGCCGTGTCTTCGTTTGATATCACAATTTTTGCTGATTTTACACCGCCTACATATACATAACCGCTTGCATCTTCTATAGCATCTCCGACTGCATCAATTGAACCGTCTGCAACAACCCCGGTACCCGAATCATCAAGAGAATATACAGTAACAGGGATTCCCTTCACTCCGTTTCCATTAGCCGGCAATAATTGACGACAAGCAAGATGAAGCGGTGAACCATATCCATATGTATCGGCAACATCCTTTTCAGACGTTACAACTGCCTTATCATTTGAATATGTCCCGTTAAGAGTTGTACGACCCTGCCCTATTACAGCTATACGCTGAGGTAAATATTGAGCTTGACCGAGATTAAAATTCTTGTATGAAACATTAACACCCGTTACACGGGCAACTACTGATTGCGCTATTGACATATTATTCCTCCTCTGTCATATCATGTTCGGTCACAAAAAGGACCTTATCATCATCACTCCTTTTACATGAGTGTATTAACAATTCAAAATCTTCTGTTTCGGTCTGCGGGCTGAACTCGTCATATTCCACCTCTACCATTACCCGACAGGCTATTATGTTTTCATAGGCTTCGTTTCTGATATCGGGTTGAAACTTTTCTCTACGCATAATGTAACGACGTGAAACAATATTATTGCCTACGCCAAGTTCACGGTAACCAAGTGCAAGTTGAAAATATTCATTCGACATAATTATATTACGCACAAGCATTGCTATGCGGTCGGCTTCTTTAGATGATAATTCATCACCTTCATTATCATCTGTCGTATTTTTTTTCGCATAACAATCTATATAAAATGTACCTATTGCTCTTTGTCTATCTAACATATTTGAATTACGATTATCAAAACGATCATTATCAAATAACACGTTAACAAGTGGCATTTCTCCGCTCTCCCATGGTTTCGATCGTTCAATATATACCGAAAAGGAATAATCATCTGGGTCTTTACCGTCTGCTATCGCAAGCGTTCTTTGGTTTGCCACCTCGACTGCAAGTATTGCTGCTATCTGGTCCCTTACAAGTTCATTTGAGTCCTGTTTGTCGATAAGTGTTGTTATAAGTGCGCTCATTTTCTGGCCTCAAGAATTATTTTGTATATTCCCAATTTCCTATCAGGCATTATTTGTCTTATACTCGATTTATACTCAGTGCCTTGCGTATCATAATATTTGACAATAGAACCTTTCGCAGGCGAAACGTCATTATTCTCAAATGTCGTGATACGTCCTGTTATTTCAACAGTCCTTGATTCAACTCCTTCCCCGGTTTCCGGATCAATAAAATAACTAATATCAGTCGTATTACAGCTGATTGTCTTAGGTAATCCTACAGAATTATAAAAGGTAAGAGATACGCCGAATCCGGTCTCATTATCCTCAAGAGTAAAAACAAGATCGGATTCAGCTATCTCATTCAGATTCATTACTTTTTCACAGCTCCTTTTTTATTTTTATCATCTTTTTCGGGTTGCTGTGAATCTTCGTCCGTAATTGAATCTGGTTTTTTTTCATCGGATACAACTTCGGATTTTTTTTCATTCAGTACTATTATAGGACATTTTTTATGCTGAAGTAGTTTTGTCAATCCTGTTTTGCCATTCCTGAAATCTTTTTCTGTTATGATTTCCTGATTTGTCGGTTTTTCAGGATCAACAGGCGGTCCTATAATACCACGCATCGTGACGAGTGAATGCCCGTTTTTGCATATATATTTCATATTACCTCCAATTATGTTGTAAGACAGCCGAATGTGTCAATTGCAACCGGTATGAGTAATGGACGTGTTTTGAGTTCGACATTAAGCGCGTCAGCTCCACCGTCAACCCACACACGGGCCGTATATGCTCTGTTATCAAGATTCATATTTACTGGAATAATTCCTGAAAAACGAGGGTCTACACCGGTAATCGTAGGAACCTTACAATATACTTTTCTATAATCTACGTTCATGGCGCCCTGTGATGGAAGTAATATAACTTTTCCATTATCAACAAATCGTGTAATAGTTGCAGTTGACGGGTGCTCATATTCGCCCTCATATTTCCAAGCTGCAAGACGATTTGTACCAATAAGCAAATCGCCTAAATATACAACGTCTTCGTTCTGTCTTTGCGGGTCATATTCGCCTGATGCTATTCTGCGAAGATCGAATTTATCATCGACTTTCGTGTTGCGCAAATATTCATCAAGTGCAGTTTTTCCGAATATAATATTTGTTATATTTACATGGCCGTCGGTTTTGATTACATCAATAAGACTTGCGATATCGGTATCCGGGTCCGCGTCTTCATCATCCCAGGTTACGGATACTGTCGGGAAATGTGTTACTTTAGGAAAAAAATCAATTGTGTAAGCAATATTTCCCTGATCATCATATAATGATAATTCACCTGTTTGAAATATTTCGGATGCCATATACTCAAATAGTCGTCCGAATTGCATTTCAATTTCCATCATCGTATCCATGATGTTATTCTGCAAAGTCATCATATAATCTTCACTAGCCGATGCATATTTATCAATACCGAACGCTTTCTCAATAAGATCACCCGGAGCGAAATCACCGCCTAATGCTGCCACTGGCGGAGTAAACTCTTTTTGAGTATACTGTGATTTTTCAATCTTTCCACCACGCTGTGTGAAATTACTGATTACCGGTGCGATTTTCCTTGTACCCCTTTTTATGTCAATTTTCACAGATTCTGATTTGACGATATCACGCGGTGTTGTCCTGAAAAATGTTGAGAGAAAGGGTATAAAAACCTGTAATTGTCTGTAAGCCTCAAGATAGGATGTTCTTTTATCTGCTGCCATATTTTACCGCCTTCCTTAGGTTTGATTATCAAGTGCACCGGTTTCAGTTCTCGGTACTACCATGATACCATATGTTCGAAGAGCATCTTTTATCGCGTCAGTGATACCGACACCGGCAGCACTTCCGTGTATAATAAGATCGCCCTCATTTACTTCACCCTGGAGCATAACACCACACGGTAAATCACCGTCCGCTGCATGAACAACTTCGTTGAGCGAAACAGCTACAGGTATTTGTGAACCATCAACTGCGCCACTTGCATATTGTTTGTATAACCCTGTTGCTGTTATCCGGCCTAAAATTGTTAAACGATATACCGTAAGTGCACCGCCTGTGTCATTTGTATGCTCACCTTGTTCAGAGTGTTTAACACTTCTTACCCCATCACCTGGGTAAAAATTGGTTACCGTATTATTTCCCACTTTTCACCCCCCTTAAAGCAAGCAGCTTTTTTGTATAAGCATCGGTATCGGCTTTATCATCACCTTCAGTGTGTCCGCCGCTTGTATCGGGTTCATCATCTTTTCTGCTTTGAATTGCCTGATTTTTCATACCTGCTGCCATATATTCTGCCGCTACTGCCTGCGTGAATACTTTTTTTTCCTCGATATTTTTCACGGCAATATCGAGACTACCGGATTCTTTACCCATTGTTATATGAGCCTGAACCCGATCAAACTCTTCATCTTTCCCGATCTGCACGACCTGGGCATACAGTTCGGGGTGATTTTTCTTGAGATCATCAAGATTCATAATTACCTCCGTATTTATATTTTTGCCCGCAGATGCGGGAATGCTAGACTGTTTGTTGTTTTGTGATTCTTTAATTAACGCAACTGCTTTGAACAAATCCTCTTCTGGATTGAAATCTTTATCATTTTTAATTTTCTGCAATGTTTCTTTAATTGCGATTTCTGCAAATGATATTTTTTCTTGTTTATCTGATTCTTCTTCCTGTTTTAAAACTTGATCAGCAAAGCCATAATCCATGATTTCTTGACCATAAAAATATGTTTCATCATCCTGCTTTTGTTTAATTTCAGATATTGGTTTTCCTGATTTCGCAGCATAAACACGGACCGACATATTTGATAATTTTTCAAGAATATCTGCAGTCTTACGCATCTGTCTATGATCGCCAATTTCAAGCGCCCATGCGTTATGAATTACATAAACTGTATTTTCATATACATAATGTTCATGACCGGCTAACGCTATAATTGAAGCCTGGGAAGCTGAAATGCCAAAAGATGTCACAGTTATATTTGCACTTGGGAAATCCTTTTTATATTTCATAATCAGATCAAAAATTGTATTTCCTTCGAAAACAGAACCACCTGGAGAAGAGATTTGTATATCAAGATTATCGCCTTTGGCTTCGTCAACTGCGTCCCTGAAATTAGAAGCTGTGAAATCCCATCCTATAACACCATCTATTATTATCGTTTTCATAAAACTCCTGTTATGCTATCGGATCAATTAAAACACCGCCTGCGCCATCGTTAGTGTAATTCATCTGCACTGCGACATTTGTTGCTTTTTGCGTGATGGTCGTTGCGCAATTAAAAATATCATTTCTGCGCGCAATCAATTTACCCGCATCCGGGGTATTTGTAATCTTTATTCCGGTATCGCCCGAATTAACACCGACAATAAGGTTTTCTTCGATAATCGTATCAGGTCTGTCTGATGTATCAGGTTGATGATCAATTCCGACTCCGTTTGTCGAGAGAAGTAATTTATTTTTATTATATCGTCCCCTGGTTGCGTTCGAAACGATATGAGTTCCTGCAATTGATCTAAAAAGACAATTTTCAATATGAATATCTGGAGCATCTACCGTTGCATGGCCGAATGACACACCATATGTCGCTGCTCCCCATCCGTCAATCTTAAGATTTTGAAGTAATAATTTATACCATGATTGGCCTAATGCGTCACCAATTTTGATAGCTGGATATGCTGCCTGTTGTGCAATACCAAGATTTTTGACTGTAATATTATTTGCTTTTGGTATAAAAATAGGTGTCTCGACGTCTGAATAAAAAAGTGTTCGATAATGATTGTTTGAAACATCACTACCAATAATTGTGAGTTCGACTGCTAATTCAAGCCCTGATTCATTAAACTCACCTAACACTTTAATTACATCACCTGCAGTCGCAACTACTAAAGCCTCTGCGAATGTTTTAAAAGCTGTTTCCCAGCTAACACCTGAACCACTCGCGGAAACAGCCGACCATACATGCCATACGTTAGCTGCATATTCATCAACTTCACGTGTATCTTTTCTTACTCTATGTAATTGTGTTCTTATACTCATTATTCCCTCCGAAATATAAATTTCTTATATTATGACACCTATTTATTTTGTGTCAAGTATTTTTTTCGTAATTTTTCCCCATTCTTCCCATTCCTGTACCAAATGCTCATAATAATTTATGATTTTCGCATAATCTTTGGTAGTCGGGTTATCTGGAATAACAATTATTTCACGATTCGGAAAAGGAGGTAATACATATTTGACGGTCACATATTCCTTAACTGTCGTGCACGTGCTTATTGTTAATGTCAATAATATTATGAATAATATCAACAACTTCTTCATCTGTTTTAGCCTCCTTTATTTGATTATAAACTTCATGATGATCTTTTTTTATATTGTCAATTATATCCTGATAATCAATAAGATGTTTCATGTTTTGTGATGCATTTTCGATTGCGAAATCTTTTTGTTCGATGATCTTATCTTTTTTCTGATTTGCTTTAATGAGTAAATAATTTATTCCCAAAGAGACAAGCAATAAAACGATAAAAATTATATAGATCATTTTTCCTCACCTTCATGCTGTTCGGCTACATTATTTAATTTATTTCCGCCTGCGAAAATACCGGAAATCACCCCAACTGCAAAAAATAATTGATCGAGTGGTAATTTGATTTGATTTAAAATTCCCTGAAAAATAATAGCTTCTATGAGAATTAACCATAGTGCAATTGTTACGAAAAGTAATTTTTTATATGAACCCGTATATTTGTATCCTACCGGTAAAGTTCTTGATGTAACTACCGTTGCAAATTGATCGAATCCCATATAACCGCCTACAATCAAAAGCAACGCCCAGATTGCACCGTCGAACGGTATTTCAAATGTTACAATCAGTTGAAGCGGAAAAAGTAAAAAAACAGATATGATAATGAGCCATACAACCCATATTGTTTTCTGTGATTTAATTTCTTTGATAGGCATATAAACCTCCGTTATACCTGGTGTGAATTTTTCCAGTCAAAAAACCACTGCCAGTTTATTCTCATATATTTATATTTTGTTTTTCCTTTAAAAATTAATGATGAAACTCTTTTAAACTCTGATAATTTCCATCTTCTGGTTGTTGCACTTGAACTCGGATTTATTCTATGATCACCGCCAACCCCTTCAGTTGTAATTATATCATATACACCATTAGGCACAAATGTCATCACATGATTAAACTTGCCATATATTGTTTTCCCACTTTTATCAATGAGCAGGTTTCCATTCTTCATTCCTGGTATATCGACAAGGATTAAATCGCCTTCCTGTAATTGTGTTTCTATAATTTCATCAAGCCATATTGTATTTAAAAAGCTATTAACGGGACGAGGTGACAACTCTAATCCTGTTGTCTGTTCAATTGCATATATTATACCACCGCAACAGTCGAAACCGACAGGATATCCGTTTTCATCAAGATTATTATATCCTGAATATTTTGTCATTTGTCCGCCACCTAACGTATATCTGGCGTTTAGTTGTTTTTCAAGTTCTTTGACAAATATTTTTTTCCAGTTTTTAATTGTTTTGTCGGTCAACATTTTAAACTCCTAAAAAAATATAGCTATTATTACAGCGCCTAATGCTATAAAAGTTGTTATAATATATTTCAAATTGCCTTTAAAAATATTTTTATTTTCTTTTCTAATTTCTTCACATTTTTCTTGTGTTTGTAAATTAGGCATAACCGATAATATATCTTTTATATCTTTTTGATTTTCAATAACAGTATTATAAATCATATCTATCTTTTCCATTTTAACCTTCCATTTCAAAAATCTTTTCTTCCATTTCAGATATCCTGGAAACAATCGGCTCACCTGTGGATGTTTCATCAACGCTTGATGTTAGCCCGGCTTGATCAAGTAATTTTTTCTCACGTGCACGCTTTTTTATAATTGTCCTAAATGACATACCGGATATCTTTCTTGATTGTTGATCAAAAGTTGTTGTACAAAGTGCAAGTGCTTCTTTTGCTGCTTTTACATCTTTGAGCAAATCAACGCTCGGCCTTGATATTCCGGTCCATTCGGCATTAAACCATGCACGCATAACACGCCAATTCCCGGACCAATATGAATTAAGAAATTCGGGAGTCATTATTTGATTAAGCAAAATTGATGCTGTGAGAAATTCTTCATATATCGGCTGACAAAAATTATTACCAAATTTCCAGGCTATATATGAAAGATAAACATTAAATTCATTATTAGCCTGCCTGGAAGCTGAAAAATTAGACTGGAACAAAAGACGTGCTATTTCCGGAGGGACTTCACAAGCCCATGCAAAAGCGTTGATTATTGTTTCTTCAAAAATCTTAAAATTGACATTCGGACGTTTTGTATCAAATGATGTAGGTTCTTCTCCCTTGTTCAATTCATCCGGTATAGTTCCAGGTAATGAGGACGTTATATGATATGTCCTTTCAGTACTATCAAAATCTTCGGTTGTATCAGTGCCACGCTTAATAGCACCTTTGTTAAGTGGATGGCTTCCGAGACCGCCTTCTGTTTTTTTAATAAATAATGGAATTATTGAATTAAGTACAGCTGCCCTTTGCTCTGCGTCTCTATATCTATCAAGTTCTTTTAGCATATATAATACAAGTGCAAGTATTGGTTCCCCTCTAACTTCATCAAGACGCTTATCTGTCCCATAAATGAGAAATGCTATTTTACGTTTTGATTTTTCACCGTAACATGGTATACGTTTCATTTGATAGCCGTTATCTATTTGTGTCTGAACCCAATATGCTACGTGCCTGTCAAATCTATCGAGTTCAACTCCGTGTATTATTCTATTTCCTTTTCGTACTGTTTGATTGAATGGGCTTTTTATATTTGTCCCGTCTATCAATTCAATTGATGGCAGGCTTGATTTTTGATCTATATGTATCACTATAAGACAATCTCCTGAAATGAGAGCGGACATTCTGGCATCATGCTGTAACTCTCCGAACTTTTTCTTTTTTTGCCAGTCACATATTTTTTCTTCATCACCCCATATTTTCCATTCAAGCTCTGCGTTTTCATCCCAGTCGATCGCTTCTTCATCGGATAGCCCCGTGATCTCTGTTATACTGTTAGCTTCGAGGTTAAGTCCTTTGTGGATTTCATTTCTTAATAATCGTCTTAACATTCCGCGAGCATATAGATTTTCTTTGAATAATTGAACAGAACGAGTACGAAGAGTATAATAATCAACAAAAACAAAATCTTTTGTAAGACCGAATCCTCCCGGGAACTTTTCACCGGTCCATATTGCATCCACAAGATCGGTAACATAATATTGCAATTTGTCGCTTTCTGTTCTGTGTATACTTTTGAAAGTATTTTTTTCTTGAGTGCTTATCTTACTTGCTGCATTAAGTAATACTATTGCCCTGTCTTCAAGTCCTAGCTTCATTAGTGTACGGGCCTTCTGTATATACGATGCTCTAAGATCCATATTCTATGCTACCATTCCGGGCGAACCTGAATTATTCCGGGCTTGCCCTCATCAAGATATAATTCTAATTCTCTAATTTTTTGAATAAGATTATTACGCTGTTCTATAAGCGCAGGTAAATCAACTCTTGTTACTGTTTGACGACTCTGTCCGGTATCTATCGTATAACTTTGATGTGAATTGGAAGTTATCGTACTTATTGCTTGATTGATTTGAAAAAGAAGTACACGGGAATTCTTGAGTTCATCCTGCCAGTATTCTGTTGAGGTTTGAGAATTACTTGAATGTGATTCATTCAATAATGACATATCTAATTATTATCCCATCCTATCAATTTTGTCAAATAAATTATTCAAGATCGTTATACGCCTTTGTTGTTTCATTCGGTACAGTTTTTTCGAATACATTTGTATCTCCGAAATCAAAAATATATTTCACATCTTCACCGTCAGGTGAAACCATATTTTCATTTTCTATTAAAGCTACTTCCCAATATCCCGACTCATCCGGGGTTACCCTTATGTCATCGTTTTTTAATATAGATGAGTAACTGCCATACTCGACAATATATTTATTAAGTCTGATATTGAATGAATCCGTAAGCGGATTTCCTTCGGCGTCGAACATATAACCCCACACCAAACAAGTGTTAATTGTATCAGGCGTTTCACCACCATAAGAAAAATTAACCTGTAAATTATCAAATTCAGGCGTAGATGAACCATCATCTGAATGCAGAAAAAAATAAATATACCATAAGGATGAACCATCAACTAACGCACTACAATTTGTATTTATATCACTTGCTGTTGATGAATTACTATATTGTAAGCTTCCGGTTACCCAGGCACTACCATTCCAGTAATAATAATTTCCTTCTTTTTCAAGAATATATTTTATTTCATCGTTTCCGTTTTTTGTAGTAGTTTCAATAAATGCTTCCAGTTCATCAGTTCTAAAACCTGTATTTATTTTTCCATATGGATTGGTTGTCAGATAACCTATATCAACATTCATGTTAGCTGTTAATTCATCAACAGAGTTTTGAGTATTTGATTCCGTAAAAATTATTTTAAATTGTCCATAATTTTCACCGTCAACATTGAGTGATTCTATATTTGTGTTGAAAGTAGTTGCGTCATTAGCTTGATCATATGTGCCGTTTGACACAACCCATGCAGACCCATTCCAATAAAGATAGTCTCCTGAACGTCCGATCTGTAAAGTATAACGTGGCGACCCTGTTTCTGTTGTCGAAAATGAATTAAATAATTTTATTGTACCGTCTCCGGCGTGTTCCATTTCTGGAAGTATGACAGATGACCCGAGATAATCATATTCATATATATTTGACCAATCAGGTGCATAATTTGATGAATGTTGCAACGTATTAAAAACAATAATATCATAATATCTCATTTGAGTATTAGCGTCAGCTCCAATCCTGAATAATGATGGTTCTGCCATTCCTAACGATCCCGTATCTGAATCTTGTAATTGGCCATTAATAAATATATAGGCGTGAGTACTTGTCCAGTCAATTTCGAATTCGTATATTTGTCCTTGATTAGGAGTCCAGGAAAAAACCATACTGTAAATAGTAGTCCCACCTGTGTTTGTAATGTAACACTGAATGAATGTTGCATTATGAACTAAATACACTCTACTTGCAGTATTTGGACTGGTTTGTATTATATATTGTACATTAGGAGCAGCTCCTGAATAATCAAAGGATATTCTTTTTCTAATACACCCAGAACTGCTTTGCATAGAAGCAAAATTGTCAATAGGAAATTCTTCATATCCGCCAGAATACAAATCAAGATAACCATCATGTACCGATGCATTACCGCCTAATGTGCCCGTTAATGTTCCTTCTCCCCAGGAAGCGTCTTTACCATTTGTAAAAGAAGCGTAAAAAATTGCATTTGTAGGTCTTTTGTTTTTTTGTCTTACTAATAACAACGGATCTTCTTCTTCATCGAAAAACTCTGCTAAATCGCTATCATAAATAAAATCCGTATCGTCTGCAAAATCCTCGACAAAATCAACATCATCCTGCTGTAATGCAAGTTTCATTTTCCCGGCTACTATATTCATTTCATCTGTATCGACCGTATAATTTTCAATATTTGTAAATGGAAAATTAAGAGTAGGCATACATCACCTCCATGTATCATATAATATATGAAATATTTTTTTTGTCAAGAGTAGAAATATCCTTCTTTGCAATATTCCCAGAATTGATTCCAATCTAATGCCTGTAAGCCGAGTTCTTCACGACAAACACGATTAGCTATTAATTCCAAACCTGCCAGATTATATACAGTCGTATCAAATGCGTGATTATCCGCACCCTGTGTTTGTTTCCAGCGAATATATTTAAATTTTCCAGTATCCCGATCATGAACCTCGATACGATATTCAGCTTCGAACATTCTAAAAAAATCATCACCGAGATTCTCCGGAAAATTAGGATACCATTCCGGTTGTAATTGGCCTGAGTCCCATTGCAATACTCCCATATAACGTGATAACCTGTCTTTTAATATTGTCGTATTTATTATAAATGCTGCCGACAGTCCGATTTTTTCAAGCGTGGTTTTTGTGAACATTTTATATACCAAACCTGACTTAATCCAATCTTCGCCTTTTATTGCATAGACGCCCGAAGAATATTGAGAACAAAATCTATATACAACATCTGAATATTTTCCCCAGCCGGAATCTACAAAAGTATTTATTATCCGATATTGTTTTCCTGATTCCGAAAAATATATTTTCTGCATTATATAATTATCAACCTCCGACCACATTTTTGATTTTTCATCAGTGATATCACCATCTATTTTGAAAAAATCTATTGTCCAGGATTGACCGCCAAACGTCCAGGCTATCGTGTGAACAAACACACCGCTTGCCTGCACATCAATTGCACAGGTCAATAATAACGCAAAACTCCCTGTATCACGAATCATAATATTTTCAGGCATTTCTGAAAGTATAAAACCGGATCGCCTGTGTAATACTGATTTTTCATATTTAATACTGGACCCTCGTTCCTCCCAGGGCAGACCGCGTTTAAGATTATAAAACGCTCTTGTTTTTTCTTTATCTTTCATTCTGTTTTTTTCCAGGTCCCAGGCTTCGGACCAATCCGCTACCATCTTCTCCCATGAATACATACCAGGCGGTGAATATAAAGCAGAAATCCAATACGACCTAAAAAATGGTAATTCAGCTTCGGAAGTTGACCGCCACTCTCCTTTTTCTAGTATGATTGACTTATCATGGTTTTTCATAATCTGCCCGCAATACTTACAACGATAACCCACTGAATCATAATCAGGTAGATATTTGTCGGTAAGCTCAAAAGTTATTCCATATTGTTTTTCGTTTTCATTAACGCCATGCCACTGCAGGACCTGCATTTCTCTGCAATATTTACATGGTACGAAAAAATTACGCTGGTCGCCTCGTTGATATAGATAATATATTCTTGAGGTCTGGGAAATGAGAGGGGTAGACAAATATAATATTTTTCTCTTTGTCGCATATGCATTTGTACGATTTTTCGCAAGTGTAATCGGATCACCTTCTTTTCCGAGTTTTTCCGGGAAACCGTCAATTTCATCAAACAATATAACAGGATAGCTCATCTGTCTTAATTTACCTGGATTACGCGCGCCGATTGCATGGAGAAAACCACCCGGATATTCTTTCTCAGTTACCGTGTCGCCTGTTGATCGTTTTTTATTTGTTTGTGCAAAAATTAAATCACGCAAATTACATGAGTCAAGCATCCGTTCAATTTTCGTTTTCATTCCGGTTGTCACCAGTTCTTTGTCAGCCGATATGTATAACATAGGCTTTGGATCACATCCGATATTATATGCGAGATAATTTTCAAGCACTCCTGTTGTGAGCATAATTTGGGCGCCCTTCATGACAGCGACTTCCTGAACTAATGACATAGGAGATAGACAATCTAATATTTCCCGAAGGAAAGGAGCTTTGTCAAAAGAATATTTACCAGGCATGGGCGTCAGCTCCGGAGGAAGATATCGCACGCGCTCTGCATAATGGGACGGCAACTCATAATCACGTGAATCTGTAATTGAATTTATTTGTCCCTGGAAAAAATCTATATCATTAAGATTCGTTATCTGTATTACCATTATTCCCCTTTTCATATTTCTGTTTTAGATTTTCCAATTCACGATTTATATTTTCTTTTGTGTCACGGATGAGATTTGAGAAATCTTTCCTCATTTTTTTCTTAATTCTGAACTCAAGGTTGTCAGCACCTGAATTGACAAGTGCAATAATTCCAATGGGGATATTTTCTGTATAATCAAAAAGTCTACTTGATAATGTTTCAAGATATGAAAATAATCTTGCTATGACAAAATCTTTCTCTATGAGTTCAAGTCTGCGTTCCTGGATTTTTTGATCTTTTTCATTTGCAGACATGAGCCGTTGTAAAATCTTTGACCAATTATCAAGCATCATCGGTCCGCCATAACGCATAACAAGTTGTTTGATATTCAAATCCATCATGCGGGCCGGAAGCCCTATAACATTTTCAAAATCAATTTCATCCTGTCCTTTGTCTTCGTTCTGATTTTCATCATTATCCTGCAGTTTTGGTTCAATATATTCCTGAATTATTTGTATTTTTTCAGGTTTGACCTGGACTTGTTTTTTTTTTGATTTCTCTCTGATTTTCGGAATTGGATTAGACTTTATTTTTTTTAAGTTTATTTTTTTTTCTTTTTGTTGGAGTTCGGCAAGATATTGAATCACGTCTTTTTCAGATTTCCCATGAGAGCGTAACCAAGTTACGTTTTGTTTATTTTCCGTGTCGATGAGTTTTGCTGAATTGATTACAATATTATTTCTTTTGACAGCCATGTAGACAGCTTGTCGTTTCACGCCCGCAATTTTAGCAAATTGTGATTGATTGATTTCTGCCATGTTACCATTATGTTACCTTGTTACCAATTTGTCAAGATCAAAAATTAACAAGGTAACATAACGTTGGTAACATGATACAACGCGAGCTTGGGACCCACG
>Ga0307445_10000132_pt1 | contig 34683 bp, 33 predicted proteins | sample SalMarSW160330MG_FD_202147 | JGI IMG/M metagenome (GOLD analysis project Ga0307445, IMG submission 202147) | Salt marsh sediment microbial communities from the Plum Island Ecosystem LTER, Massachusetts, United States - SW1603-30 | ecosystem: Environmental > Aquatic > Marine > Intertidal zone >... | reverse complement strand
TAACCCAAGGCTCTTAGCAATTTGCTTCCGAATAGGGCTCGCTTATACGCGAGGCGGCCGAAGAGTGCTATCAGAGGGTTAATCTTCCGCCGCTTGAACCAGAGAGCGTCTCACCCGATATCGCTTGTACCCATGGGTTTCTCCCCTTCTTCCCCCGAGTCCTGGCACGGCACCACGATTCTGACCGTCCGCAAAGGCGGCAAGGTGGTCATTGCCGGCGACGGCCAGGTCACCCTCGGCCAGACCGTCATCAAAGGCACGGCAAAGAAAGTGCGCCGGGTCGGCTCCGGCAGCGTCATCGCCGGCTTTGCCGGCTCGACCGCCGACGCCTTTACCCTGTTCGAACGGCTCGAGACCAAGCTTGAGCGCTTCCCCGACCAGCTCAAACGGGCTTGCGTGGAGCTTGCCAAGGACTGGCGCACCGACCGCTATTTGCGCCGGCTCGAGGCGATGATGATCGTCGCCGACGCCGATGAGAGCCTGGTGCTGACCGGCACGGGCGATGTCTTGGAGCCCGACGATGCCGTGATGGGCATCGGCTCCGGCGGCTCTTACGCGCTCGCCGCGGCCCGGGCCCTGCTCGACGGTCCGCTCGATGCCGAGGCAATTGCGCGGAAAGCCATGGAAATTGCCGCCAAGATTTGCGTTTACACTAATAACGAGGTGGTCGTCGAAACCCTCGACGCGAAGACGTGATGCAAAGCAATTTGAGTTCATCGGACAAAACCGCGGCGTCCTTTTCTCCGCGCGAGATCGTCTCCGAGCTCGACCGTCACATCATCGGTCAGCGCGACGCCAAGCGGGCCGTCGCCATTGCGCTGCGCAATCGCTGGCGGCGGCAACAGCTCGAAGACGACATGCGCGAAGAGGTGCTGCCCAAGAACATTTTGATGATCGGACCGACCGGCGTCGGCAAGACCGAGATCTCGCGCCGCCTGGCCAAACTTGCCGGCGCGCCTTTCATCAAGATCGAGGCGACCAAGTTTACCGAAGTCGGGTATGTCGGCCGCGACGTGGAACAGATCGTGCGCGATCTGCTGGAGGCGGGCATCGGATTGGTGCGCGACGCCAAACGCAAAGAGGTCGCCGCCAAGGCTCAGCTCAACGCGGAAGAGCGTGTGCTCGATGCGCTGGTGGGCTCGGGCGCCGCGATTACGACCCGTGACGCCTTCCGCAAGCGCCTGCGCGAAAGCGAGCTCGACGATCGCGAGATCGAAATTCAAGTCGCCGACACGCCGGCCATGCCGTCGTTCGAAATCCCAGGCATGCCCGGCAGCCAAGTGGGCATGATCAATCTGTCCGACATGCTCGGCAAAGCCTTCGGCGCACGCACCAAGCCGCGCAAAGTGACCGTGCGGGACTCGTTCGAAATTCTTCTTGGCGAGGAATCCGACAAGCTGATCGACAACGACTCGATCGTGCAAGAAGCCATCCGCAATGTCGAAAATAACGGCATCGTGTTTCTCGACGAGATCGACAAGATTTGTGCGCGCTCAGAGCGCGTCGGCGCCGACGTCAGCCGCGAGGGCGTCCAGCGCGATCTGTTGCCGCTGATCGAGGGGACCACGGTCGGCACCAAATACGGGCCGGTCAAGACCGATCATATTCTCTTTATCGCTTCGGGTGCCTTCCACGTCACGAAGCCCTCAGATCTGCTGCCCGAGCTCCAGGGCCGGCTTCCCATTCGCGTCGAGTTGCGTGCGCTCACGCGCGACGATTTCCGCCGCATCCTGACCGAGCCGCAAGCCTGCCTTATCAAGCAATATGTGGCGCTGATGAACACCGAAGGGGTCGACCTCGAATTCACCGTCGACTCGATCGAGGCCATCGCCGATATCGCGGTCGAGGTGAACACCAATGTCGAGAATATCGGGGCGCGGCGCCTGTCCACCGTGATGGAGCGGATCCTCGACGATATTTCCTTCGATGCCGGAGACAGGGCGGGCGAGAAGGTCGTGGTCGACGCCGCTTACGTCCGCGATCACATCGGCGATCTCGCCAAGAACGCCGATCTCTCGAAGTTTATTCTTTGAGCGGCTGACGCTTTTCTATCATCCCTTCGCCGATCTGATCCGCACATAGAGCGCGCCTTCGCCGCCGAGACGCCGGGGCGCCTCTGAGTAGCTGATCACCACAGGCGCAAGATCGGGCTGGCTCAGCCAGTGCGGCACGGCTTGGCGCAGAACGCCGCGCTCGTCGGTTTCGTAAAAGGGTCTGCGCTCGTCGATGCCGGCCCCTTTGCCGGTGATGACCAGGACATGGCGATGGCCGCGGCGTTGTGCGTCTTTGAGGAAGTGCCTGAGCGCGGCATGGGCTTCCCGCTGCCGCATGCCGTGGAGATCGATCCGAGCATCGACGGCGAGCCGGCCCCGCTCGAGCCGACGCGCGGTCTGCCGGTCCAACGCTTCGCCGCGCGCGGCCAGTTTGGGCTTCGGCGCCTCCTTGGGTAGGACGGCGGCGCGTCCCGGCGGCCGGGACGGCTCGGAGGATTTGCGTGCCGTCTCCTTGGGCCTCTCATCGCGGAGGCGCCTGTCCTTCGCGAGCGGCCGCGTGCTCTTGGCCACGCGCTCCCAGAGGTCCGAATCGGTCTCTTTCCCGGAATCCCGCTTGCTCATGGCGGCGAGCATAGCGCCAATTTCGCTAATGCTTCGGTAGCAAGACAAAAAAGCGCGCCGAATGGCTGGTGCATCCGGCTTTCGCGCCCGCCGCCTCGCCCGTTCCCCAGAAGATATCGCCCCGCTGAGGCCCTCTGATCGCCGAGCCCACATCCTGCGCGATCATCAAGCGCCGGAATGGTTCTCTATGCTCGGTCGCAAGCCCATCCGCCGTCACGAAGACCGGCATACCCAGCCGGTGATATTCGGTGTCGACCGCTAAGCTCCGCCCCGGCGTGAGCGCCACGCCTTGAGCCCCGAGGGGGCCGTCGCGCGCCTCGTCCTCATCGAGAGCCCGGAAGAAGACATAGGACCGGTTCTCTTCCATCAGCGCGCGGCCTCTTGCCTGATCGGCGCGAAGCCACGCCTTGACCGCCGCCATTGACATGGCTTCCGGCGCAATCTCTCCACGTTGCAGCAGAAGCGCGCCGATCGAGGTGTAAGGATGCCCGTTCTTGCCGTCGTAAGTGAGCCTGACCGTGCCGCCCTCGGCAAGCCACACCAGGCCCGAGCCCTGCACCTGCATGTAGAACAGCTCGACCTGGTCGGTGACATACAGAAGCTCCAGCCCGCGACCTGCCAATGCGCCGGCCCAGATGTCCGCGCGCGTGTGATAGGGCGCCTCGCCGTCAGCCGTCGCCCGCATGCCGGTGATGCGGTCGTTGAAGCGGGCCCGCTCCGCGTCCGGCGCAAGCGTGATGAGATCGGGAGGCCGGCGATAGACCGGAACCTTGAAAGTTTCGCTCCGAACAGAGGAGCCCTCGATCTCAGGCTCGTAATAGCCGGTGACCAAGCCGGGTCCGCATTCGGCGGCGACATGTGGCGTAAACCGGCTTTGGAAAAAGTCGCGCGCCATGCCGCGATCAACTCTGTCGCCAAGATCGATGGCCGCGTTCGCATGCGGCAGTCCGGGATCGGCGTGGCAAGATCTTAGAAACGCGCTGAAGGCCGCGGTGTGGTCGTCACCCGCCCAACCTTCGACCTCCTCGAAGCTCACGGGCTTCAAGTTGAAAGGCATCTTGTTGCGAGACGGGAGCGCGCGCGAAGCCTAGTTGGCGGCTTCGGTGGCGACCAGTTTCCAGTTCGGATTGCGCGAGGTGACCTCACGCGAGAAGGTCCAGATATCGGTGACCTCGCGCACTTTCTTGGGATCGCCTTCGATCACCTCGCCGTCGGCGTCGCGCGTGACCGAAACGAGTTGGCTCACGAATTTCACCGTGATGTAGGCGGTCCGGTTCTTGACTTCTGCCTCGATGATATCGGCCTTATCGATGCCGACGAGACTGGATTCCATTTTCTCGCCGCGGGTCTCGCGCTCGTGGATCGCGCGCTGGAACCCTTCGTAAACATCGGTGGCGAGAAGCTGGTTCAGCGTGGCGTCGTCGCCTTCGGCGAAGGCCATGACAATCATCTCGTAGGCGCCCTTGGCGCCATCGAGGAATTGGCTCGGATCGAAACCGGGATCGGTGCGCATCAACTTCGTGAGCGACTTTGCAAGCGGACTGTCCTTGGGCGCGTGGCGTCCCAGCCGTTCTTCGATATCTTCCTTCGAGGGGCCTGACATCTCGACCGGCGCATGCCCCGCATGGCCGCGCGGCAGCGTTACCACCGAGTCGTCGGATTCAGCTCTTTTGGCATCCGGCCGGGTGTAAGGATCGTAAGGACGCCGCTCGTTGCCCGTCCGCCGCCCAAGCACGTTGCGCAGGCGGATGAAAATCACCACCGCGAGTACGAGGAACAAGATTGTGTAGATATCGAAAGCTTCACTCATGTCGTGTCAACAACCGGCATCAGAATTTGTGCCCGCGCTCGAAGGCGGAACCGTCCCTAGGAGGAATATTGGGGCGCGCCTAGAGAATTGCCAGCGGGAGCCCTGGCTCGGGGCCGCATTGGGAAGTTTACGGCATCCCCAGGCGCAAAGCCACCCAAAAGCCCCGTTAACGGGCCTTGTCACGGCCAGCGAGGGCAACGCCCGCACCTCAGGACAGGGCTCCACAGGTTTGCAGCCCCCTTCAATCCCATGCTAGCCAGATCGCGGGAGGACGAAACGATGGCGAAAGACGAGGCTCCGGGCGACGAGCCCAAAAAGACCAACGGCGATGGCCCATCGCCGGACTCGCCGCAAGCCGCGCCGTCGCCGGACGCTCAAGGGGCGCCCCAACCCCAGCTCACGATGCTCGCTCTCTACGTTAAGGACCTTTCCTTCGAGAGTCCTACCGCGCCGAAATCGTTGCAGGGTCCGGGTGAAAATCCGCAGCTCAGGGTCAGCGTCAATGTGAATGCCGGGCCTAGGGGAGACGACACTTACGAAGTCGCACTACAATTCGAAGTTCACGCCAACAGCGATCTCGGTGTCATCTACAATGTCGAGCTGACCTATGGCGGCCTGTTCCGCCTGCGCGGCGTTCCCGAGAACTTGGTTCAACCCGTCCTGTTCGTCGACTGCCCCACGATCCTGTTTCCCTTCGTGCGCCGTGTGCTGGCCGATTCGGTTCGGGACGGAGGCTTTCCCCCGCTATTGCTCGACCCCATCGATTTCTCGAGGCTTTACGCCCAAAATCTTTCCACGGCCCATGGCGACGCCGGCAGCGGCGCCAAGAACTAATAGCGCAGCCAAAGCGCTTCGGCCCCAAGCGCCGCTACGAAAGCACGATGTGCCTCGATTTCTGCCTCCGTCACTCGCGGCGGAAGCTGCCGCGGCCTTTGGGCAACGGCTTCGGCGGCCGTTCCAAAATTGGGCGACTGGGCGCCATTGACCGCAAGCTCAAGCCGCGCCTGATGGCCGCCGACAAGCTCAACATAGACCGAGGCCAGCAATCTGCAGTCGAGCAGGGCGCTGTGCTTCCCGCGTTCAGACAGATCGATGCCATAGCGCTTGCAGAGTGCGTCTAGGCTGCACGGGGCGCCGGGATGCCTCCGCCGCGCCAGCGCGAGCGTATCCACCACCCGGTCCCAGCGCAAAGGCGGTATCGACAGCCGGTCGAACTCGGCATTGAGGAAGCCGAAATCGAAATTGGCGTTGTGCATCACCAGCATCGCGTCTTCGAGGAAAGTGAGAAACTCGTCGGCCCGCTCGGCGAAACGCGGCTTGTCGCGCAAGAAGTCCAGAGACAGGCCGTGCACCTCATAGGCCTGATTGGGCATATCGCGCTCAGGGTTCAGATGGCAGTGCCAGCTTCGTCCTGTCGGGATGCAGTTGATCAGCTCGATGCAGCCGATCTCGACAATTCGATGCCCGTCGAACGGATCGAGCCCGGTGGTCTCGGTGTCGAGAATGATCTCGCGCAAAGCTTTCCCCGCTAGTCTTGGCGGCGCAGCCGTTCCATGACGCGCCCGTCTCTCCTTTTAAGTGATTCGATGAGTCTATCGATCTCAATCCGTATGTGGTCGAGGCTCGCACCGCCATCCACAACGAAGTCGGCCCGCGCCCGTCTCTCGGCGTCGGGGAGCTGCCGCGCGAGCAGATGTTCGAGCTTGTCGGCGGTCATGCCGGGCCGGGATAGCACTCGGGCGCGTTGCACGTCGTCAGGGGCGCTGACCGCCACGGTGACATCCACGCGCGCGTCGGCCCCGGTCTCGAACAGCAGGGGGATTTCCAGGACTGCGAGGCGCGTCCCCTTGGCTTCCTCTTCGCGCAGGAAATCCAGCTCCGCTTCGATCACCAGGGGATGGACGATCTGCTCGAGCTGCCGCAGCCGCTCCTGCGATCCGGCGATCCGCTCAGACAGAAGCGTCCGATCGACACGCCCCTTCCTGGTGGCACGGGGAAAGGCGGCCTCGATCCGATCCGCCGCCGGGCCGTCATAGAGACGGTGGACGCAAGCATCGGCGTCGAACACCGGAATGCCGTGCTCGGCGAAGCGCTCGGCCGCCGCCGATTTCCCCATGCCGATCCCGCCGGTAAGCCCTACGACCAGCATCACCCCTCTCCAAGCGACGCGGCGATGTGGTCTCGCAAACCGGGACTGACCTCCGGGCGCACGCCGAACCAGCGCTCAAAGCCCGGGACGGCCTGGTAAAGCAGCATGCCGAGCCCGTCGACGGTGCGATTTCCCCTGGCGCGCGCAGCCGCAAGAAGTTCGGTTTCGAGCGGGCTATAGACGATATCGGCGACCACCGCGTCAGGCGGCAGCTCTGCCAGATCGAGGTCGAGGGCGTCTTTGCCCGTCATGCCGAGGCTGGTCGCATTGACCAGGAGCCCGCAACCGGCAAGCGCGGACCCCCGCTTCTGCCAGTCGACCGCCGTCACCGATGGGCCAAATGCCCCCGCAAGGGCGTCCGCGCGGCCGCGCGTCCGGTTGGCGAGCACGATGCGCCCCGCCCCTTCGGCCAGAAGACCGTGCACAATCGCCCGCGCCGCGCCGCCAGCGCCTAACACCATCACCGGCCGCACCTCCTCATTCCAGCTCGGAGCCGCCGCGTCGAGGTTGGTGATGAAGCCATAAGCGTCGGTATTGCCTGCATTGAGCCGGCCCGAATCGTCGAGCCACAGCGTGTTGGCCGCGCCGATCACGCGTGCCGCCTCCTCGGCGACTTCCGCGGCTTGCAAGGCCGCTTCCTTGTGCGGCAGGGTGACGTTGCAGCCTACATACCCGCGCTGTTTGAGCGAGCCGAGAAACTGCGCGAGCTCCTTAGGGCTGACGGCTTCCTTTTCGTAGGCGCCGTCAATGCCGTACTGCTTGAGCCAGTAGCGGTGGATCAGCGGTGAGCGGGAATGCTCGACCGGCCAGCCGATGACACAGGCGCGTTTCATGATCCTTAGCTTTCGATGACCGCCTCGCGCCGAAGCGTATCGAGGAGTGGAATGAGCGGCAGACCGAGGATCGAAAAATAATCCCCCTCGATCCGCTCGAACAGTTGCGCGCCGAGGGACTCGATTTGATAGGCGCCGACCGAGTCGAGAACCTCCTCGCCGGCAGCGGCAAGATAGCGGCCGATAAACTCTGGGGAAAGCGTTCGCATGGTCAGCGTCGCCGTCGTGGTGTCAGCCCAGACGGTATTGCCATTGGTTGCCACGGCGACCGCGGTGTGGAGCGTGTGCTGCTTGCCGCTAAGATCGAGCAATTGGCGGCGCGCCGTTTCCATATCGTCAGGCTTGGTGAACATCCGCCCGCCTTGCGCCAGGACCTGATCGCCGCCGATCACATAAGCCTGAGGGGCAAGCTCGCTCACGGCCTCGGCTTTCGCTCTTGCCAGCACTTCGGCGAGGTCGTGCGGGGCGAGTGCCCCTTCCCCGCCCAGCGCCTGCCGCATGGCCTGCTCATCGAGCCCAGGCGGTTCGACAACGAATGCGAGCCCTGCCGCTTCGAGGATCCGTGCCCGCGACTTGCTGGCGGAGGCGAGGATCAACGGCGGGCGTCCCCCTTGAAGGAAGCCACTCATGCTTCAAGCGCCGGCGCTTCGCGGTCGTGATAGAGGCGGATGATGGCGGCGGCGGTCTCCTCGATCGAACGCCGGGTGACGTCGATAATCGGCCAGCCGTGGCGGGCGCAAAGCTGCCGGGTCTGAGCGATCTCGGCCGCAATCGTATCGCGATCGACATATTCCTCGAGGTGATCGTGGGCATGCTCGATCACGCGGTGATGCCGGACCTGCGCAATCCGCTCGGGACTCGCGACCAGCCCGACGACAAAGGCACTGGTCGGAACTTCCAGCTGAGACGGCAGGGTCATTCCCGGCACGAGCGGTACGTTGGCGGTCTTGAAGCCGCGATTGGCGAGATAGATCGAGGTCGGCGTCTTGGACGTACGGCTGATGCCGACCAGAACGATATCGGCGTCGTTGAGGTTCTGCGGTAAATGGCCATCGTCGTGAAGCATGGTGAAGTTGAGCGCTTCGATCCGGCGGAAATAGTCGGCATCGAGCACGTGCTGGCCGCCTACCATAGGGGTTGCCGGTGTCCCGAGGTAAGATTCGAACACTTTCAGGATCGGCTTCAGCGCGGCCACGCAAGGCAGGTTCAAGCTCTTGCAGGCGATTTCGAGTTCCTCGGCAAGCTCTTGATTGAACAGCGTATAGAGCACGATCCCGGGTGCCGACTCGATATCCCTCACCACACGCTCGAGCTCGCGGCGGCTTCGTACCAGCGGATGCAGATGCTCGATCGCCCGGGCTTGCGCGTATTGGACCCTCACCGCCTTGGCAATGGTGATGAGCGTCTCTCCGGTTGCATCGGAGATCATATGCAGGTGGAAAGTTCTTGGGATATCCATAGCGATCCCTTTGGATAACTACGATGGCCAAGGGGGGCAACTCCGGCTAGCGTTCCGTCTGCCCTCCTTTCCCAAACATAAGACAAAATTCCTTCACAGATTCGCTCATGTCGAAAGGATGACTCACTTTACCGACATGCCGGCAAGCACTTTTCTCATCCCCAACCTTGCGGGGGTGCTGTCCCCAGCCTATCCGCGTGTTGTGAGTTGCAGCGCTTTGGTATGAATCCCTTCAAAAGAAGGGGCACGCGCTTCCAGGACCGAAGATTGGCACAGCCATTCGCGCGCGCCTCATTCAAGCGTCATGTAGCCCTTTGACAGTCCTGTAGAGAGTGTGGTGACAACAATGAATGTCCGCTATCCACGCCCTAAAAGTAACAGTAAAAAACTATTAGAGACTCTCTTTAGTTAGTATTTTAGGATCGATGTTGCGCGTGCCCTGCTCAGAAAGTTCTCTCCTCAAGGTCCTCGCCGGACAGAAAACCTCTCCCCCGCCGGTCTGGCTCATGCGCCAGGCGGGACGTTATCTCCCGGAATACCGGGAGGTGAGAGCCAAAGTGCCTTCCTTTCTCGATCTTTGCCGTGCGCCGAAACTTGCTGCCGAGGTGACGTTGCAACCGTTGCGGCGCTTTCCGCTCGATGCCGCTATCGTCTTCTCCGATATCCTGATCGTTCCCTATGCTTTAGGACAGAAGGTCGAGTTCGTTGAAGGCGAAGGGCCGAGGCTTGAGGCGGTTGGGGACGGCAAGGCGATTTCAGCCCTTGGGCGGGACGGCGCAGATGAGGCTCTGGCGCCCGTCTACGAAACGATCGAACGCGTCGTGGCCGAACTGCCGGAAGACGTGCCGCTCATCGGCTTTTGCGGAGCACCGTGGACGGTTGCGACTTACATGGTCGAGGGCGCGGGCAGCAAAGATCAGGCCGCGGCGCGACTGCTGGCCTATCGGGATCCTGCGACCTTTCAGCGTCTGATCGATCTCCTGGTGGAGTGCTCGGCGGAGTATCTCGCAAACCAAGTTAAAGCCGGTGCGCGCGTTTTGCAGATTTTCGACAGCTGGGCCGGAAGTCTTGCCGACGACCAATTCAATCGCTGGTGCATTGCCCCGACGAAAAACCTTGTCGAGCGGATCAAAGCCGCGGTGCCCGGCACGCCGGTCATCGGGTTTCCCCGCGGCGCGGGCGTCCTGGCGGAGCGCTATGCCAAGGAAACCGGCATCGATGCGGTCGGCTGCGACACGAGCCAGGCTCTCGATTGGCTGAGAGACCGGCTCCAGCCCCTCATTCCGGTGCAAGGTAATCTCGATCCTGTTCTTCTCGTTGCCGGCGGCGCCGAGCTCGATAAGCGTGTAGAGGCGATTCTCGCGGCGCTGGCCTCAGGCCCCTTCATCTTCAATCTCGGACATGGCATTCTGCCCGACACGCCGATCGGCCACGTCGAACGGCTCATCGGTCTCGTGAAGTCCCGCCCGGTTTAATTGACCGCCGCCGATGCTGCTTGCCTACATCAAGGCGTTCCACGTCATTTCGATCATCGCTTGGATGGCGGGGCTGCTCTACCTGCCGCGGCTCTTCGTCTATCACGCGACGAGCAAGGTCGGCTCCGAGCAGTCGGAGACCTTCAAGGTGATGGAGCGGCGCCTGCTGCGCTATATCACCACGCCGGCGATGATCGCGAGCTGGGCGTTCGGCTTGACGCTCGTCTTTTTGGGCGCGGTCAACTGGGCTCACGCCGGCTGGTTTCACGCCAAGCTTATTCTCGTCTTGGCGCTATCGGCCTATCATGGCCTCCTTGCCGTTTGGACCAAGGATTTCGCCCTGGATCGAAATACGCGGTCGGCGCGTTTTTACCGTATCGCCAACGAGATCCCGACGATCCTCATGATCTTCATCGTGATTCTCGCGGTTGTTCGCCCCTTTTAGGAGCCTGGCCAAGGCTATTTCGCCCGCCGGTTTGGTCTGCTATAAGGGATGAGTCGCATCCAATTCGGGGCGCTGTCGCGGCCCGCTTTTCCCCAAAAGATCGGGTCACCCGGAGTGGAGCAGGCGTCCAATCTCGCCTTCCCGCCGAGGCCTTTCCAATCTCCTTCCTTAAAGACCGTGCTGCCGCCCGCGCGGAACTCGAAACCATCTAAGTCATCAATGTTTCCTCTGGAGTAGCACTGCATGCAGGAAATGAAGCTGCAGGATTTGAAGACCAAATCGCCGACGGAGCTCTTGAGTTTCGCCGAAGAGGTCGATGTCGAGAACGCGAGCGCCATGCGCAAGCAAGAGCTCATGTTCGCGATACTGAAACAACTGGCCGCCCGTGACGTCGACATCACCGGCATGGGCGTGGTCGAGGTGCTCCAGGATGGTTTCGGCTTCCTGCGCTCGCCCGACTCAAATTATCTCGCAGGCCCTGACGATATCTATATCTCGCCTTCGCAGATCAGGCGCTTCGGTCTTCGCACCGGCGACACGGTCGAAGGGCAGATCAGGAGCCCGAAAGACGGCGAGCGCTATTTCGCCCTGCTCAAAGTCAACACCATCAATTTCGAGGATCCCGAGAAGCAGCGCCACAAGATCCATTTCGACAATCTGACGCCGCTCTATCCCGACGAGTGGCTGCAGATGGAGACCGACGATCCGACCCGGAAAGACATGACGGGACGTGTCATCGACATCGTGTCCCCGCTTGGCAAGGGGCAGCGCGGTCTGATCGTGGCGCAGCCGCGCACCGGTAAGACCATCATCCTTCAGAATATCGCCCATTCGGTGACTGCCAATCATCCCGAGTGTTACCTCATCGTCCTGCTCATCGACGAGCGCCCGGAAGAGGTGACCGACATGCAGCGCTCGGTGAACGGTGAGGTGATCTCGTCGACCTTCGATGAGCCGGCTTCGCGTCACGTGCAGGTCGCCGAGATGGTCATCGAGAAAGCCAAGCGGCTGGTCGAACATAAGCGCGACGTGGTGATCCTGCTCGATTCGATCACGCGGCTCGGCCGTGCTTACAACACCGTGGTGCCGTCCTCGGGCAAGGTGCTGACCGGCGGTGTCGATGCCAACGCACTGCAGCGGCCGAAGCGCTTCTTCGGCGCCGCGCGCAATATCGAGGAGGGCGGCTCGCTCACCATCATCGCGACCGCTCTGATCGATACCGGCAGCCGCATGGACGAAGTGATCTTCGAGGAGTTCAAGGGCACCGGTAACTCGGAACTCGTGCTCGACCGCAAAGTGGCCGACAAGCGCACCTTCCCGGCGATCGACATCGCCCGCTCCGGTACCCGCAAAGAAGAGCTCCTGGTGCCGCCGGATCAACTCAAGAAGATGTACGTGCTCCGCCGCATCCTGAACCCGATGGGCACGCAGGACGCGATCGAGTTCTTGCTCGACAAGCTGAAGCAAACCAAGAACAACGGCGATTTCTTCGAGTCGATGAATACCTAGCCCTGCGCTTCCGAGGCTGACGGCGTCGAGGCTTGCTCCGATGCCGATGCGTGATCGCACGGCGACCCGGGCTCGAAAGGGATCTTGAGCTGTCGCGCGTAGTTTTGCGGGAAATGCGGGCAGTCCTGAATGCCGATATCGGCCACGCCAGGCTTGCCGGCTGAACCCGGCCGATAGCTTCCCAACATCTTGTCCCACACCGTCAGGAACAGCCCGAAATTGACGTCGCCGTCACCGGCCCAATTGACGTGGTGCAGTCTGTGGACCGGACCGATGGAGAGCAACGAGGTCAGCGGCCCGAGCCGATAATCCACGTTGGCATGCTGCACGTTGAGCTGGATGGCGACAGCGACACCGAGTGCGGCGGCGACCGGAACCGGCAAGCCGATCAGGACCAAAGGCAGTATGCCGAGGGACAGGTCGATGGCTTGATGCAGCGGGTGCCGGACAAAGCCGTTGAAACCGTAGAGCCGGTGGACGCCGTGATGAATGGAATGAAACTTCCACAGCCAGCCGATGCGATGGCTCCAATAGTGAACCAGTGTCATGACGCAATCGGCAACGATGAGCGCAAGCACGAACTGCACGACGAACGGCAGAGACCGCGGCCAGAGATGCCACGCCGGCAAACTCAGGGTGATCAGCAGCAAGATCCCAAGTGAGATCAGATTGGCGATCTCATAGACGACAGCGTGGGCGGCGTCCTTGCCGAAATCGTCGTGGCCGTGGTTCCACTCTTCTTCATAGGGAAGCACCTGCTCCATCAAGAAGGACAGTCCGATGGCGGCGAGGATAACGAAGGCGAGCAACAGATAGGGGTGGCCGTTGGCCATCATGTAGATGGCAACCCCGATCAGCCCGAGCATCATCGTCGGCACGTAGAGATAACGGGCGAAGAAACGCAAAGCCGTCATAGGAGGTCCCACGGGAGGACTATGCTTTTTCTGCGCTGCATATTGTTTGCCACTCGAACAAAGTCAAACAATTGCGACGTTTCGCGCAAGTTTAACGGTTTCCACGAGAGCCGCCGGCTCGGTGACCGGCGGGGAACATAGCGGTCCGATGCAGACATAGGCCGTCGGCTTGCCGTTGATCGCCGTCTTGCCGTGCGCGGGTGAGGCGGATGGCAGCACCTCCCCTTCCCGCACTTCCCGGATGACCGCGCCAGGCAAAGACACATCGGCAAGCGCGCGGCGCAAGGGTCCAGCGTCCGCGCCTTGCGGCACGATCAGTACAATGAGTGCGGGCGCGTAAACGTCGAGTGCCGCGGCAAGAAGGCCGGAATGCGCGAACACGTTCTCGCTCATCGCGCCGGCAAAGCACCGCAGAATCGCATCGGCGCGTTCGCGGTTACGCTCTTCGCCGGTCCATAGGTAAAGCGCCATGAGGTTCGACACCATCACGGCATTGGCGTTCGGCGTGGCGTCGTCCTGGCCGCTGAACGGGCGTACGATCAAATCGGAGGTATCGTCCGCGGCGAAGTAATAGCCGCCGAGATCCGGCGACCAGTAATGCCGATCCAGCACGTCAACCCATTCGCGAGCACGTGCGATGTAGCTCTCGTTCGCCGTCGCGTTGGCAAGAGCGAGCGCGGCCCCGATCATGTCGGCATAGTCGTTGGCGGTGGCCGGCGCTTTCGCCTCTCCCGCGCGGTAAGCGTGCAGCAGCCGTCCGTCCGATATCATCCGAGTACTGATGAAGTTGAAGGCGTCCTCAGCGGCCTTGAGCCAATCGGCGCGGCCAAAAACGTCCGCGGCATTGGCAAGTGCGGCGATCATCAATCCGTTCCAGTCGGCAAGCACCTTGTCGTCGAAGCCGGGCCGCACGCGCGCAGCGCGCCGCGCGAGCAATTTTTCGCGCAATCCCGCGAGGCGAGCTTCCGTTTCGGCGTCGCGCAGCTCGACGGCGCCGAGCCGATTGAGGATGTTGTGGCCTTCGAAATTTCCCTGCGCGGTCACGTCATAAATTTCGGCGAAGAGTTTTGCGTCCTCAGGCTCGAGCAACTCTTCGATCTCGGCGAGGCTCCACACATAGAACTTTCCCTCCTCGCCTTCGCTGTCGGCATCGAGCGATGACGCAAACGCACCGCCGTCCACCGTCATTTCGCGCAGCAGCCAGTCGATGGTCTCCTCGATGCGTATGGCGTAGAGCGGCGACTTCGTCTCGCGCCACGCCTCGGTCATCATGGTGATGAGTTGCGCGTTGTCGTACAGCATCTTTTCGAAATGCGGCACGAGCCAGCGCTCATCGACGCTGTAACGGGCAAAGCCGCCGCCGAGATGATCGTAGATGCCGCCTTGGGCGATTTGCGTCAGCGTGAGATCGACGGCTTCGCGCGTGTGCGGAAGACCGTAGCGAAGGCCGGCGCGCCACAGGAAGCCGACGAATTGTGCTTGCGGAAATTTCGGCGCGCCTCTGATCCCGCCATGAACCGGATCGACCGCCTGCACCAAACGAGACGCTAGATCGACGAGGCGTGCCTCAGACGGTGGCGCAACACCGGTATCGCTGGCCCGCGGCGCAAGCCGCTCCGTCAACGCGTCCGCGTTCTGCCGGACCTTGTCTTTTTCGTCGCGATAGATTCGCGCCACTGCATTCAGTACACGGACGAATGAGGGCCGGCCGTATCGTTCCTCTTTGGGGAAGTAGGTGCCGCCCCAGAACGGTTCTCCGTCGGAAGTGAGGAACATGGTCAGCGGCCAGCCGCCCTGCTCGCCGAGCGCATGCAGCGCCCCCATATAGATCGCATCGATGTCGGGGCGCTCCTCGCGGTCCACTTTGATGTTGACGAACAGGTCGTTCATCACCGCGGCCGTGGCCTCGTCTTCGAAGCTCTCATGGGCCATCACGTGGCACCAATGGCACGCGGCGTAGCCGACCGAGAGCAGGATCGGTTTCCCGGTCTGGCGTGCCTCCTGGAGCGCCGCCTCGCCCCAGGGACGCCAGTGGACGGGGTTGTCCTGGTGCTGGAGAAGATACGGGCTCGTCTCTCGCCCGAGCCGGTTACCGTCAGCGCGCTCCTGCATGGTCCTTCCTTCGCTTGCGCCCTAGAATAACCCCTCAGACCGGAAGATGGGCCAGGCAATGACAATCCGCCGCTACCCCTTGTTTTTCGACTTATCATGAGCGCTTTCGACACCATTGTTGCGCCAGCCAGCGGCGCTGGCCTTGCCGCAATCGCCGTGATCCGCATTTCCGGTCCTAAGACGCGCGATGTCCTGGAGGCGCTTTGCGGCGGCGTCCCGCCTCCCCGCCGCGCAAGTTTGCGCGCGATCGCATCGCCGGACGGACAGCTTCTCGATCGCGGGCTCGTGCTGTGGTTCGAAGGTCCGGCGAGCTTCATCGGCGAAGACATGGCCGAGCTTCACGTGCATGGCAGCCGCGCCGTGATCCGCGGGGTTGTCAACGCAGTGTTGGCGCTGTCCGGCACCCGGCTGGCCGAGCCAGGCGAGTTCGCGCGCCGTGCCTTCGAGAACGGCAAGCTCGACCTGACCGAAGTCGAAGGGCTTGCCGATCTCGTCAACGCCGAGACCGAGTCGCAACGCCGTCAGGCTCTAGCTCAAGCAGAAGGATCTCTGCGCGCGCTCTATGAGGGCTGGCGCGTCGGCCTGCTGCAAGCGCAGGCGCTGATCGAGGCCGGCCTCGACTTCGCCGACGAAGGCGACGTGGTGGCCGACGTAGCCGCCAAGGCCGAGCCAATTATCGCGAGCCTCCGCACCGCGATCGCGCGGCATCTGTCCGATCGGAGCGGAGAGCGGCTCCGCGACGGGTTCAAGGTCGTCATCGCCGGCGCGCCGAACGCCGGCAAGTCGAGCCTCCTGAACGCGTTCGCTAAGCGTGACGCAGCGATCGTGTCGGAGGAGGCGGGCACCACGCGCGACGTCATCGAGGTTCATCTCGATCTTGGCGGCCTGCCGGTCATGCTGATCGACACGGCGGGCTTGCGCGAGGCGGAAGGGAAGATCGAGGCCGAAGGGGTCAAGCGGGCGCTGGCGCGCGCGAGCGAGGCCAACCTCGTGCTGTGGGTGGTCGATGCATCCGATCCGCAATGGGATGCGCCGCGCGCGCTTGAGCCCTGCGGCGCGGCCCGGATCGCGATCCTGAACAAGATCGACCTTGCACCCGAGCAAGCAGGCACCAGCGACTATCTCAGAGTTTCGGCCAAGACCGGGGAGGGGATCGGGCACCTTGTCGACGAGCTTTCCGAGAAAGCCAGCCTTGCCGTGGGCACTGGCTCTGGCGCGCCGGTTCTGACCCGTGCCCGCCACCGGGCCGAGCTCGAAGCCGCCCAGGCCGCGCTGGAGCGCTTCCGCGATCCGGCGCTTCCGCCGGAGCTCAAGGCCGAGGAGCTGCGCGCTGCCGCTCACCATCTCGGCCGGCTGACGGGGCGGATCGATGTCGAGGAGGTGCTTGGCGCCATTTTCGGCGAGTTCTGCATCGGCAAATGAGGCGGCATCTGATTCACGTGAAACATTCAGGCCGCTTTGACGCCAGCCCCCGAACCGACTAGGTACGCGCCATGAAACGCTTCGATGTCATCGTCATTGGCGGCGGCCATGCCGGCTGCGAGGCCGCGTCGGCGGCGGCGCGCATGGGCGCGCGGACGGCGCTTGTGACCCACAGCGCGTCGACCATCGGCGAGATGTCCTGCAATCCGGCCATCGGCGGCTTGGGCAAAGGCCATCTCGTGCGCGAGATCGACGCGCTCGATGGGCTGATGGGCCGCGTGGCCGACCAGGCCGGTATCCAGTTCAGGGTTCTGAACCGGAGCAAGGGTCCTGCCGTCCAGGGCCCCCGCGCCCAGGCCGACCGGGCGCTCTACCGGAAGGCCATGCAGGCGGCGATCGCGGCCACGGCCGGGCTCGAAGTCATCGAGGCCGCGGTCGAAGACCTGATAGTCGACGAGGGCGCGGCAACCGGCGTCGTCACGAGCGACGGAACGCGGCTTGTCGCCGGCGCGGTGGTTCTGACCACGGGAACTTTCCTGCGCGGCCTCATCCATATCGGCGAGCGCAAGATCCCGGCGGGGCGCTTCGGCGAGGCCCCTGCCCTTGGTCTTTCTGACCGGCTGTACGCGCTCGGTTTGCGCATGGGCCGGCTCAAGACCGGCACCCCGCCCCGGCTCGACGGCCGCACCATTCGCTGGGACGATCTCGAGGTGCAGAACGGCGACGATCCCCCCCGGCCCTTCTCGTTCCTGACCGACAAGATCACGACGCCTCAGATCGCCTGCCATATCACCCATACCAACGAAGCGACCCACGCCATCATCGCGCAAAATCTTGCCCGCGCGCCGATGTACTCAGGCGCGATCGAGAGCACCGGCCCGCGCTATTGTCCCTCGATCGAGGACAAGGTCGTGCGCTTCCAAGAGCGCGGCAGTCATCAGATCTTTCTTGAGCCTGAAGGCCTCGAAGACGACACGGTCTATCCCAACGGCATCTCGACCTCGTTGCCCGAGGACGTCCAGCACGCGTTCGTCGCGACCATTCCGGGATTGGAAACCGCGTGCGTGATCAGGCCGGGCTACGCCATAGAATACGATTACATCGATCCGCGCGAGCTGACCGCGGGCCTCGAAGTCAAAGCCGTCGCGGGATTGTTTCTGGCCGGTCAAATCAACGGGACCACCGGTTACGAGGAGGCGGCGGGGCAGGGGCTCATCGCCGGGATCAACGCAAGCCTGTCGGCGTCGGGCACCGAGCGGCGTTTTAGCGTGAGCCGTGCCGACGGCTATCTCGGCGTCATGATCGACGACCTGGTGACCCGCGGCGTGACAGAGCCGTACCGCATGTTTACCAGCCGCGCCGAGTACCGGCTCACGCTTCGCGCCGACAATGCCGATCAGCGTTTGACGCCGCTCGGCATTGCCGCCGGGTGCGTCGGTCGTGAGCGTGCTACTGCGTTCGCCGCCAAGTCGAAGCGGCTTGCGGACGGTGCGGCCCTGCTCGGTACGCTGGCGCTGACGCCCGATGAAGCGGCGAAGTTCGGTCTCGTGGTCAATCGCGACGGACGCAAGCGAAGCGCGTTCGATCTGTTGAGCTATTCCGGTGTCGATGTCGCGCGGCTTGCTGCCATCTGGCCCGAGATCGGCAAGCTCGAGTCCACGATTGCCGAACAGCTCGCGGTCGATGCGCGCTACGCAGCGTACGTGAAGCGCCAGGAGCTCGACATCGCCTCGTTCCGCAAGGACGAGGCCATCGCCATCCCGCCCGGGTTCGCCTTCTCGAAGTTGCCCGGTCTCTCGGCCGAGCTACGCCAGAAGCTCGAGCGTCACAGGCCGGCGAGCCTCGGCCAGGCGGCGCGGCTCGATGGCATGACGCCGGCCGCTCTCATGCTGCTGTTGGCGCATTTAAAACGGGGCGGAGCGGCCAAGTCCGCCTGAGCCGGAGGCCCGCGCGATGCCTGCCAAACAGGGCCCCGATCCGATCAAAGGGCCCGCCGACTTCGCTAAAGCCTTTAAAGTTCCACGTGAAACAATCCACAGGCTGGTCCGCTACGCCGACCTCCTGGCCCTCTGGCAGAAATCCACCAATCTGGTCGGGCCCTCGACCCTGCCCCATCTCTGGTCGCGCCATTTCGCCGATTCGGCCCAGCTCTGCGCCCTTGCGCCAAATGCGCGACTCTGGCTGGATCTCGGGTCAGGGGCAGGTTTTCCCGGGCTCGTTGTCGCCATCCTGCAAACCGGGACACCGGATTTCCGCATGCACTTGGTCGAAAGCAACCGCAAGAAATCGGCATTCCTCAGTGAGGTCGCGCGCGCAACCGAGGCACCTGTGGACATCCACGCGATGCGCATTGAAGACCTGGCGCAAAGCCGGGACAAACTAAAGCCGGATGTGGTGAGCGCGCGGGGACTTGCACCGCTTCCGCATCTGTTGGACCTCGCATGCCCCTTCTTCGGGCCGCGCACCACGGGGCTGTTTCTGAAAGGGCGAGACACGGACACCGAAATCAATAAGGCGCGGGGGCGTTTTGACTTCGCCTGCCGCCTCCACCGCAGCCTGACCTCTGCAAGCTCCAACATTGTCGAGGTCACGGCGCTAAATCCGCGCCCGGGGCAGAGCGCATCATGATGACATTCGGATCCCAACGCCCGCGAGTCCTTGCCTTGGCCAATCAGAAGGGCGGCGTGGGCAAGACCACGACGGCGATCAATCTGGGGACCGCGCTCGCAGCCGTTGGCGAGCGGGTCCTGGTGATCGATCTCGATCCGCAAGGAAACGCCAGCACCGGGCTCGGCGTCGATGAGCGCCCGCTATCGACCTTCGACGTGCTGAACGGGCAGGCCACGCTGTCCGCGGCGCGCGTCCCGACCAACGTGCCGCGGCTTTCCATAGTACCGGCGACCATCGACCTGATGTCGTTCGAGCGTGAGGCCGGCGCGGCAAGCGGCAGGCATTATCGGCTGCGCGATTGCTTGGCCGCGATGGCCGCCGAGGAAGCGCCGGACTTGGCGACGAGCTATATCCTCATCGACTGTCCGCCGTCGCTAAATTTGCTAACTGTTAACGCTCTTGCCGCCGCGGACGCCGTGCTCGTGCCGTTGCAATGCGAGTTCTACGCGCTTGAAGGATTGGCTCAGCTCCTGAGCACGGTCGAGGAGATCAGGGCGCGCCTTAATCCGAAACTCGATATCCACGGCATCGTGCTCACGATGTACGACCAGCGCACCGCCCTGTCGGACCAAGTGGTCGACGATGTGCGGCGGTTCCTGGGCGACAAGGTCTATGCCACCATTATCCCGCGCAACGTGCGCGTCGCCGAGTCGCCGTCGCACGGGAAGCCCGTTCTGCTCTACGATTATCGCTGCTCCGGCAGCCAGGCTTACATTCAGCTCGCCTCGGAGGTGATCGAGCGCGAGCGGCAAATGCGTGCGGCGTAAAGCAACAGCGAAAATAAAGGTAAGGAGCTCGCCATGGCGGCCAGCACGCAAAAATCGAGATTGGGGAGGGGGCTCGCATCGCTCATCGGCGATGGGATCGATCAAGCGGGGCTCGGTGCCGACGCCGGTGGACAATCGATTCCGCTGGCCGTGCTGAAGCCTGGCCGCTTCAATCCGCGGCGCAACTTCCCCGAAGCGCAGCTCAAGGAACTTGCCGCCTCGATCCGCGAACGCGGACTGGTGCAGCCGCTGGTGGTTAGGCCGTCATCCGATAACACCTATGAGATCGTTGCCGGTGAACGCCGCTGGCGCGCGGCACAGCTTGCCAACCTTCACAGCGTGCCGGTCATCGTGCGCGCGCTCACCGATCACGAGGCGGTCGAAATCGCTCTCATCGAGAACGTGCAGCGCGAGGACCTGAACGCGATCGAAGAGGGCGAGGGATACAAGGTTCTGATCGAGGGTCACGGCTATACGCAAGAAGATCTCGCCAAGATTATCGGCAAGAGCCGGAGCCAACTCGCCAACACGCTACGCCTGCTTAAGCTTCCGGAGAGCGTGCAGGAGATGGTGCGGTCGGGCAAGCTGAGTGCCGGTCACGCGCGGCCCTTGGTCGGGCGCGACGATGCCGACCGCCTTGCCGAGCGTATTGTCTCCGGCGGGCTGAGTGTGCGTCAGGTTGAGGCCCTCACCCAGGATCGCGCGCCGGCGAAATCAAAACGGTCGAAGAGCAAGGACGCCGATACCAGAGCCGTCGAGTCCGAGCTCCGCGACGCGCTCGGTCTTGCCGTCGAGATCCGCAAAGGCAAAGGCGAGAAGGGCGAGCTTCGGATCCGTTACACGACGTTCGAGCAGCTCGACGACATCTATCGTCGGCTCGTGCGCAGGCGTTAGGCGACGGCGAGAAATTCCTCGGCGCGGAACAGTGACGCAAACGGTATGCCGGCCTCGGCGTAAAGCTCGGCGGCGCCCTCGCCGCGGTCGAGGATCGAAAGAACGAGCGCCACTTTCGCGCCTGCCTCTTCGACGGCCTTAACCGCATCCATCGCCGATCCTCCGGTCGTGGTCACGTCTTCAAGGATGACGACGGTCTTGCCGGCGATGTCGGCGCCGTCGACTCGCTTCTGGGTGCCGTGATCCTTGACCGCCTTGCGCACGAAGAAGCCGGGAAGAGGACGGCCGTAGGCGACGCTCCGCATCGCCACAGGTGCGATCAGCGGCACGGCGCCCATCTCCAATCCGCCCACACAATCCGCTCTAACATCTTGAATTTGTTGAATAATTAGCTCCGCCAGAAGCGCCGCTCCGTTAGGATCGAGCATCGCCGGCTTCATGTCGAAATAGAAATCGCTCTCTCTGCCTGAGGCCAGAACAACACGGCCGCGCCTAAACGCGCGCTCCTTGAGCAGCGCAAAAAGCTTTTCGCGCAAATCGCCTGTGCCTGTCCGCTCGTTCATGCCGTCACCTCGCTCCTCGACACATGCTTACAATGCCGCGGCGTCAGGTCAAATCCTCGACGTGAGCGCAAGCACCAGGCGCTCGGCGAACGCGGTTTCGAGATCGGGCGAGCGGCGTGAACGCCTGACCGCTTCTTGAATCACGGGAAGCGCTTTCGCCAAACGCCCCGCACCCCATTTTCGGCTCCGGGCCAGAAACGCCTCCTCGCGGCTTCTTGGCCGCGGCGGCGGACGGAGCGCGCGCAGCGCCTCCGCCGCCGGGCGCCCGCTCGCCACAGACGCGGCGACGCGATGAAGCTGCGTGAAATGCCGGCCGAGCGCGGAGAGCGCGGCGCCTTTGTTGGTGCCCGATGCAACAAGCCGTTGAAGTTCCGAAAGCGCAGCCTTCGCGTCACCGCCGCTCGTGGCGTAAACAAAATTTTCGAGCGCCGTCTCGGCCGCGTCGCCGACGATCGCTTCGATATCGTCGTGGCTGACAGTCCCTTCCCCTTGCGCATAGAGCGCAAGCTTCACGACTTCGGCGCGCGACAAGGCCTGGTCGGCGCCGAGCCGTGCCATGAGATAGTCGCGCGTGTCGCGGTCGATGCTGAGGCCGGCCTTGGCCAGTTCGGTCTCGATCAGTTCTGAAAGTCCGCGCTCGTCGCTATAGCAGGGAAGCGCCGCGGCAGTGGCGTGACCTTCGAACAATTTCCGCAAAGCCGCGTCGGGCCTGAGATTGCCCGCCTCGACAATGAGGAAATTTGCGATGTCCTCTGCGAGCAACGCTTTGAGCGCGGGCACGCTCAGCTTAAGCCCGGCCGTGACCCGCACCACGCTCTGGTCGGCGAACATCGGTGCCGTCCGCAGTTCGACTTCGAGCCGCGCGGGGTCTTCGGCAAAATCGCGATCGTCGAGGCGGACGATCTCGCTCGATCCTTGTCCCCTTCCCGCGAAGATCTCGGCGAGCGCATCGGCGCGCTCGGCCACAAGCCCGGCGTCGCGCCCGTACACGAGTACAGCGCGGCACTCGGCCTTCGGCGCCTTGATGAAACTCGCAACGGCTGACGATTTATAGGCGACCATGCCTGCGAGCCCGCGGGCGGCTCCGTTTGCACGAGGTGATGGCGAAAGGTCTAAGCGGCTCGGCTCAGATGGGCCGCGACCTGGGTCTTGATGCTTTCCGATACCGTACGGGCCGCGCGATTCTCCGCGTCGTAACGCGCCCGCACATTGGCAAAAACTTCCTGGAAGCGATTATACGGCGCCCGGGAAATGGCCTTGCCCTGGTAGACCACCGCGTTGTTGGAAAGGTCGATCAACTTGAAGGCCGCGTCGAGCTGGTACACCTGGCCGGTCGCATCGCCGGTGATCTGCACCAGCTGGTCGGTGATGCTTTCCCTGATCACGATGTCGAGCTTGTAGCGGGTCTGGGCCGCAGCGCCGCCGCCGGTATTGGCGAAAATCAATTCGTTGCGCAGCTTCTGCCCGACACGGCCCGGAATCGGAGTGATCTCGATCCCGGCCATGACTTCCGACAGGCGCGCGCCACCGGCCGTGCTCCCGCCATAGAGCGGCTGGAATCCGCACCCGCCCAGGGCAAGCGCGGCAAGCCCGGCACAAACCGAGGCAATTATGGCAGAGCTACGCCACGACATTGACGACCCTCTGTGGCACGACCACCACCTTCTTGATTTTACGTCCCCCAATGGCGCGAACGACATTGTCGAGCTTCAGCGCCGCAGCTTCAATATCTTCCTTTGCGGCGTCTCGCGCAATCGTCAATTCGTCCCGTCTTTTACCATTGACCTGGACCGCAATTGTGACGGTTTCCTCGAGCAAAAGGGCCTTTTCCGCCGCCGGCCAGGGCTTTTCGGCCACGAGATCCTCATGACCGAGCCCGGCCCAGCATTCCTCCGCCAAATGCGGGATCATTGGGCTTGCGATTCGGACCAGGAGCTCAGCCGCCTCGCGCAGGGCGTAGGCCAGGTCGGAGGACGGGTGTGGTCCGGCATTCTGCAAGCATGAGGAGAGGGCGTTGGCGAGCTCATAGATCTGGGCGACGGCGGTGTTGAACCGAAGCCTTTCGATCGCTCCGGTCACGGCCGCGACGCTGCGATGGGAGACCCGCCGAAGCGCCTCGGCCTCGGCGCCGAAGGCGGATGGCTTGGCGGCCGAAGGGGCTGCCCCTTTGCTTGCGGCCTCGCTCACCAGCCGCCAAACGCGCTGAATGAATCTGTGCGCGCCCTCGACACCGGCCGCGCTCCATTCGATGTCGCGTTCCGGCGGCGTGTCGGAGAGCATGAACCAGCGCGCTGTGTCTGCGCCGTAGTCGCGAATGATGGCTTCGGGATCGATCACATTCTTCTTCGACTTCGACATCGACTCGACATGACCGATGGTGACGGGCTCGCCCGTCTTGACATGGATGGTCTTGCCGTCTTTGCGGCGCACCTCTTCGGGCAGCAGCCATTTTCCGTGGACGTCCTTATAGGTCTCGTGCGTGACCATGCCTTGCGTGAACAGGCCGCGGAACGGTTCGTCGATGGCGACATGCCCGGTCTTGTGCATGGCGCGGGTGAAGAATCGCGCGTAAAGCAGATGAAGAATCGCGTGCTCGACTCCGCCGATATATTGATCGACCGGAAGCCACAGCGACGTCGCCTCGGTGTCGGTGGGCTCGTCCGATTTCGGCGAGCAGAAGCGCGCGAAGTACCAGGACGAGTCGACGAAGGTATCCATGGTGTCGGTCTCGCGCGTCGCCTTGCCGCCGCATTGCGGGCAGGCGACATTCTTCCAAGTTGGATGATGGTCGAGCGGATTGCCCGGCGTGTCGAAGTTCACGTCGTCGGGAAGTTTCACCGGGAGATCGCTTTCCGGCACGGGCACGACGCCGCATGACGGGCAATGGATCATCGGGATCGGACAGCCCCAATAGCGCTGCCGGGAAATCCCCCAATCGCGCAGACGATATTGAGTTTGGCGCTCGGCCGTAGGCTTTCCTTTGAGCTTTTGCTTGGCAAGACGGTCGGCCACTGCGTCCTTCGCGTCTGACACGGACAGGCCGTCGAGAAAGCCCGAATTGATCAGTACGCCATCGCCGGTATAAGCCTCATCGCCGATCTCGAACTGTTGCGCGTCTTCGCCGGGCGGCAGCACGACCGGAATGACCGGCAGTTCCTTGGCGCGGGCAAATTCGAGGTCGCGCTGATCGTGGGCGGGGCAGCCGAAGATGGCGCCTGTGCCGTATTCCATCACGATGAAATTGGCGATGAAGACGGGAAGCACACTCCCTTCGATCAGCGGATGACGCACGCGCAAGCCAGTGTCGAGACCCTTCTTCTCCAGCGTCTCAAGTTCGGCGGTGCTAGTGCCGTGATGATGGCACTCGTCGATAAAGGCGGCGGCGTCCGGATTTGTTTCCGCAATCGTTTTGGCCAGCGGATGATCGTGCGCAAGCGCGATGAAGCTTGCGCCGAACAGCGTGTCGGGCCGCGTGGTGAATACCTCGATCAGGTCCTGGCCGTTCGGTGTCGTGCCCTCGATCGCGAAACGGATACGGAGCCCTTCAGAGCGCCCGATCCAGTTCGCTTGCATCAGGCGGACCTTGTCAGGCCAGCGCTCCAGACGATCGAGCGCGTCGAGCAAATCCTCCGCAAAGTTCGTGATCTTGAACACCCATTCGGGCTGTTCGCGCTGTTCTATGATTGCGCCCGAGCGCCAGCCGCGCCCGTCGATCACCTGCTCATTGGCGAGCACGGTCTGATCGACCGGGTCCCAATTGACATGACGGGTCTTGCGGTCGACCAGGCCAGCTTTCAGCAGATCGAGAAAGAGCCGTTGCTGCTGGTGATAATAATCGAGATCGCAGGTTGCCAACTCGCGGGTCCAATCGAGCGACAAGCCCATGCTCTTAAGCTGGCCGCGCATGACGGCGATATTGTTGTAGGTCCATTTGGCGGGATGGACGCCGCGCTCAATCGCCGCGTTCTCGGCCGGCAGCCCGAACGCATCCCAGCCCATGGGATGCAGCACGTTGAAGCCCTTGGCCCGCATGTAGCGGGCCACCACGTCGCCCATGGTGTAGTTCCGCACATGGCCCATATGGATGCGGCCTGATGGGTACGGGAACATTTCAAGAACATAATATTTCGCACGCTGATCGTCCTCGGAGGCGCGAAAAATGCCGCGCGCGTCCCAGGCCGCCTGCCAATGCTGTTCCCTGTTGGGCGCGTCGTAACGTTCCGCCGCCATAAGTTTTCCTACTTGGTTAGGTGGATGCGGGAATGAACCCAAATCGCAAGAACGGTCAAGTTACGCTCTGACATGAGCCCTGCTAGATAGCGACATGACTCCCAACCAACCCGATCCTACAGACGTCCAGGGCCGGCTCGCGCTGGTGAAGCAGGAGATCGCTATCGCCGCTGAAGCGGCAGGCCGCGAGCCAAATTCGGTCGAGCTTGTGGCGGTGACGAAAACCGTCGCAGGCCCGGTCATTGCCGAGGCGATCGCCGCGGGTCAGCGCTGCTTCGGCGAGAACCGTATTCAAGAGGCCTGGAGCAAGTGGCCCGCTTTGAAGGAGCGTCATTCGGACATCGAATTGCATCTGATCGGTCCGCTGCAATCCAACAAGACGCGTGAAGCCGTCGCTCTGTTCGACGTGATCGAGACTGTCGACCGGCCAAAAATCGCGCGCACGATCGCCGAAGAGATCGCGCGCTCGAACCAGCACCCGCGTCTGTTCGTGCAAGTCAACACCGGCGAAGAGCCGCAAAAGGCGGGCGTGGTCCCCGGCGAGGTGGAGTCCTTCATCGCGCTTTGCCGCGACACGTTCGGTCTCGCCATCGACGGGTTAATGTGCATCCCGCCGTTCGATGAGGAGCCGGCGATGCATTTCGCGCTGCTTGCCAAGATCGCGGAGAGGGTGGGCGTGAAAGAGCTCAGCATGGGCATGAGCGGCGATTTCGCCCGCGCGATCTCATTCGGCGCGACTTACGTGCGCATCGGCACGGCGATCTTCGGTGAGCGCCCGAAGGGCGATGACGGCTAAGGCAGAATCCAAATCGTCGAATCTGGCTTCAGATCAGCCAGAAGCATCATGAGATCGTGCTGGCTGAGCGCAACGCAGCCACGGGTCGGTTTGAAGCCTTCGCGCGCGAGGTGAACGAAGATGGCGCTGCCTTTTCCCCTAACGCGCGGCCTGTCATTGTAGCCGAGCACAATCACGAGGTCGTAGAGATGATCGTCGCGCTTCAAAACGTCGGCGCCCGCACCGGCGTCAAGCGTGACCAGCCGGTTGTAATTGCGGTCTGCCGGATCCTCGCACCAGGCATCGCGGTCACGGATCGCGTGCAACGGGAGCCGCGTAGGCGGCCGCCGCATGCGATCGGCGCGGTAAAGCACCTGGCGGACGGGAAGCCGGCCAAGCGGCGTTCCGCCGTCGCCTTCCCGCTTCAGCGCAACGATGCTGGCGCGCCCGAGCGCCGCTTGCCTGACCTGGTGGCCGAACGCAATCCGCCCCTGGCAGCGGTTTCTGGGCGCGCGCCTCACCACGATTGGCCCGGATCGCTTAACCCTCATAGTCAAAAGGCCTTTTTTCCTACACCTAAGGGCGCGATAGGCTTGTCCCGAGGCTGTGCCCCCCTTAAAAATCAGCCCAGGACGGAAACAGGCCGAGGCCGATGAGCAACGCCCGCAAGATCCTTATCATCGACGATGACGACGAGCTTCGCGAATCCTTGAGCGAGCAGCTCAGCCTGCATGAGGAATTCGACACAGCGCTGGCGGCGACGGCGTCAGAGGGCTTAAAGGAGGCGCGCAACGGCCATATCGACCTCGTTCTCCTCGATGTCGGCCTTCCCGATCTCGACGGGCGCGAAGCCTGCAAGCTGCTTCGCCGCGGCGGCTTCAAGGGACCTGTGGTCATGCTGACGGCGCAGGCCTCCGATGCCGACACGATTCTCGGGCTTGAGTCTGGCGCCAACGACTATGTCACCAAGCCGTTTCGCCTCGGCGTGCTGCTCGCCCGGATTCGGGCCCAGCTCAGGCAGCACGAGCAGAGCGAAGACGCGGTCTTCACCATCGGTCCTTACAGTTTCCGCCCGGCCGCCAAGCTTCTGGTCGACAGTGCCGGCTCCAAGATCAGGCTTACCGAGAAAGAGACCTCGATCCTGAAATATCTTTATCGCGCCGGCGAACGGGTCGTGACGCGCGACGTGCTGCTGCATGAAGTGTGGGGCTACAATGCCGGCGTGACGACGCACACGCTCGAAACGCATATCTATCGTCTGCGGCAGAAGATCGAAAAAGACCCATCGCAGGCCGAACTCCTGATCACCGAGACCGGCGGCTACAAACTGGTGCCGTAGTCCGCGAGACGCGGATCTTCACTCAATCTCGAAATCGGCAACGACCGGCACGTGATCCGACGTGCGCGGCCAATCGCGCGCGGCATCGAGGACTTTCATGGAGCGCGCGGCGCCGTCGAGCGCCGGCGTCGTCCAGATGTGGTCGAGACGCCGGCCGCGATTGGATGCGCGCCAGTCGCGATTGCGATAGCTCCACCAGGTAAACAGCTTCTCTTCAGCAGGAACGTGGCGGCGCATTACATCAACCCAGCCATGCGCGGCCTGGACGCGTTCGAGGCGCTCGACTTCGGCCGGGGTATGACTCACGACTTTGAGCAACTGCCGGTGCGACCACACGTCGGTCGGAAGCGGCGCCACGTTGAGATCGCCGACCATGATCATACGGCCTTTGGTCTTTGCCCGCATGCCGCCGAACCAAGCCGCAAGCGCCTCGAGAAAGTCGAGCTTGTGGCGAAATTTCTCGTTGAGCGCCGGGTCGGGAATGTCGCCGCCGGCCGGCACATAGACATTGTGCAACACGATTGGTTTCCCGCCCGCGCCGTCGAGCGCCACCGAAAGATGGCGCGCATGGCCGCGGCCGCAGATATCGCGGCGCTCTTTGAATTTGAAAGGAAGGCGGGAGAGGGTGGCGACGCCGTGATAGCCCTTTTGGCCCGAGATCGCGATGTGCGGAAATCCGAGCGCCTGGAGCTCGCGCCAAGGAAAATTCGCGTCGACGCATTTGATCTCTTGCAGGCAGAGCAGGTCGGGCCGGCGGGCCCTGACGAACCGGCGGATGAGATCGACTCTGAGCCTGACGGAGTTGATATTCCAGGTGGCGAGACGGAAGCGCATTTGCGGCAAGATCAGCGCGCACGCGGCGAAAAGCAAGGAGGAGTCATCCGGCTTCCCCAGGTTCCGCATGATAAAGAAAGAGACGCATATGCTTAACCAAGATATCTTTGTCCGCGACGCGTACCAATTGAAGGCCGTTTGAGTTTGTCTCGGCGCTCATCTGTGCTTTAATGCAATCGTCTCCAAATAGTCCTGCGTCAACCTAAGGTGAACCCATGAAGACGTATTTGCTAGCAGCGACCATGATTGGCGTTTTCGCTACGAGTGCTATCGCAGGCGCCGGGCCGTTCTACATCGTGTTCGACAAGACCACGAAGACGTGCTCGATGGCGCGGACCCCGCCGACGGACACCGAGAAATTCAGCATGATGGGCCAATATGGGTCCGAAGCGGACGCCAAGATGGCAATGCACGGAATGACGGCCTGCAAGGGTTAGTCGATTTTGAATCGGCCATGCACCGTTAGGAGCATGGCTTCAGAGCCCCGGCCCCAATCGGTCGGGGCTTTTTATTGTGGTGCTGTATGCAATCCCCAAAGAAAAGGCGCCCAACCGCTGCGCGTGGTTGGGCGCCAGAAGCGCGTTTTCGCGCGCGTGCCGGGAGGGAAGCCGGCACGAACGAACCACATCATCGGCTAGACGGGGGGCACTACCGATAAAAAGCGATGTGGTCCGCTTCTAGGGCAATCACATAAGGAGAATACGGACCGATTTCAACTGGGGGCCCGGTAAAATTTTAAGACGCCGTTAACGCGTCGGGGGCGCCGGGTAAGGGCTTGATTCAGCTATATTTTATTTTGAACTGGGGGCGGGCGGACGGCCTAAAGGGGCCTCCGGGGACCCTAGCGGAAGGGCTGGAAACCCGTTTTCGAGTTGAAGAAATCGGCCGCGACCTTGCGCCCGGAGACGATGTCCGTGATGGTCACCCGGGTCGTTAACCCTTGCGCGTCGGTGATAATCCACTCTTTCAGCTGAAGCTCGTCGCCGTTCTCAAACACCAGCTTGATGGCGCCCGCCGCATCGCCGGATTTGTCCTCCAGCGTAATCGCGAGCGTTCCCTCTTGGCTCTCGACGCCGACGATGCGGGCGTCGCGCTCAAGATTGACCGACTCCGATAGCAGCAATCTGAACGGCGTCGACTTGATCGGATATTTCTCAACGGTCTTGAGATCGGAATCTTCGATGGCAAGGTGACTTCCGTCGGCGAGAATGCGCAGTCCGCTCGGCGGCGCGTAGTCGAACCTGATCTTGCCAGGTCTTTGCACATAGAAGCGCCCGCTGGACTCCTTGTTGGTCGAATCGACCTGCTCGAAGCGGCCCTGCAGATTGGTGATGTCGTTGAAATAGGCATTGATGCGCCGGACCGCCTCGGCCTGCTCCTCGCCGATCAGAGGGGTGGTCGACTGAGCGGCCTCAACGGCCGCTTCCCATCCGGCGCCTTCGTCGATCGTGGTGGGAACGATCTCGTTCACCGGGGCTTCCGCATCGTCGGTTTGCCCGCCGAGCGGAGACGCTGGCGTGGCTTGCGGTGCTCCTTCCGGTGGCGCGGCCGGGGCCGCGGCGGGAGGAGACTTCGGCACCGTGCTCGCGCCCTCCTGGGCGTAAGCGGTGCCGATAGAAACAACAATGGCGAGCAACGCAAACGATAGCCCGTCAACTCTACGGCAAATCATCGACCCCCTCCGGCGACCGGCGTGGCTGGACCCCTATCAAGCAACCGATAGATGATTCAGTCAAATCTGGTCAACTTCTTGGCAGGCCGTCAACTAGTAGGGGCGTTCGTCCTCGTCCCCGCCGACCAGAATCTCGCGCTTTCCGGCATGATTGGCGGCACTGATCAGGCCTTCATTTTCCATGCGCTCGATCAGTGTGGCCGCGCGGTTATAGCCGATCGCGAGGCGGCGCTGCACGTAGCTGGTTGAGGCCTTGCGGTCGCGCAACACGATTGCCACGGCTTGGTCGTAGAGGCTATCGCCCGAATTGCCGGGCTCACCGTCTTCGCCGTCCTCCCCCTCGCACTCGTCTTCATCGGTGACGGCGTCGAGATAGGCAGGCACGCCCTGCTTCTTGAGGTGACGTACCACCTTCTCGACCTCGTTGTCGGACACGAACGGCCCGTGCACGCGCATGATTCTCCCGCCGCCCGCCATGTAGAGCATGTCGCCTTGGCCCAGGAGTTGCTCGGCACCCTGCTCGCCGAGGATGGTGCGGCTGTCGATCTTCGAGGTCACCTGGAAGCTCACCCGGGTCGGGAAGTTCGCCTTGATCGTGCCGGTGATGACGTCGACGCTCGGCCGCTGCGTCGCGGTGATGAGATGGATACCGGCGGCACGCGCCATCTGCGCCAGGCGCTGCACCGCCGCTTCGATATCCTTGCCCGCCACCATCATCAAATCGGCCATCTCGTCGACGATGACCACGACGTAGGGCATCGGATCGTAGTCCATCTCCTCCTGCTCGTAGATGGCGCGGCCGGTCTCGCGGTCGAAGCCGGTTTGCACCGTTCGCGTCAGCACCTCGCCTTTTTCTGCCGCCTGGAGGATGCGCGAATTGTAGCCTTTGATGTCGCGGACGCCCAATTTCGACATGCGCTTATAGCGCTCTTCCATCTCCCGGACCGTCCATTTCAGCGCCACCACGGCTTTCTTCGGATCGGTGACCACCGGTGCGAGCAGATGCGGGATGCCGTCATAAACGGAAAGCTCGAGCATCTTCGGATCGATCATGATGAATTTGCATTGATCGGGCGACAGCCGGTACAGCAGCGACAGGATCATGGTGTTGATGCCGACCGACTTGCCCGAGCCGGTGGTGCCGGCAATAAGCAAATGCGGCATGCGCGACAGATCGACGATCACCGGCTCGCCACCGATATTCTTGCCGAGCGCGAGCGCGAGCCTCGCTTCGGTCTCGTCGAAGTCCGGCGACTGAATCATCTCACGCAACATCACCATCTCGCGGCGATCGTTGGGGAGCTCGATGCCAATGACGTTGCGGCCAGGTACCACGGCGACGCGGGCGGCGACCGCGCTCATCGACCGGGCGATGTCGTCGGCAAGACTGATGACGCGCGACGATTTGGTTCCAGGCGCGGGCTCCAGTTCGTACAGCGTAACGACCGGGCCCGGCCTGACATTGGTGATCTCGCCTTTGACGCCGAAATCCTGAAGAACGCCCTCGAGTTCACGCGCGTTTTCCTCCAGGACCTCGTCGCTGACGCCGCGCTCTCGCCTGGTTTTTGGCTGCTGCAAAAGTCTGGTCGAGGGCGGCTCGTAGGTTTCGTCCGAATAATCCTGGCTTACGGGCCCGGTGTGCGTCCTCTTCTTCTTTTTTGGATTGAGGCGGGTGATGCGATAACCGCCCGAGTCGATGTCGCCCTCCTCGCCGTCTTCGTACTCATCGTCCAGTGCTTCGCCGAGCGGCGCCGGGCCGAAGGAAGGTTCGATGCGCCCATCGGCATCGAGCGCCTGATCGGGCTCGTCGCCGCCCTCGTCTTCGCTACGGTCCGGTTCCTCCTCCGGGTCCTCGTCGAACGAGTCGTTGCGGCGGAAGGTCTGCTTCAGTCTCGCGCCGGTATGCATCGCCACATGCATGGCTGCGCCGAGCGAGGCGTTGGCCCATTCGCCGGCGGCGCCGCTGCGCGGGGCCCACAAGGCAATCAGCCGCGAGGTCGAGGTGCCGCAGGCGAACAGGAGCAGCATGGTGCCGATCACCAGAAAGATGAGACCGGCCACGAACGACACCGCAGCCTCAGGCAGGAACGGCCCGATGATATGCGCGCCGGCCATGACGAAATCGCCGAGAATGCCGCCGATCCCGTTTGGCAGGGGCCAGCTTTTTGGCTGGGGCAGGGCCGCGAGCGCCGCAGCGAGCATGATCACCGACGCCGGCCAGGCAAGGAGCCTCGCCTTCTTGCGGTCTGGCGCGGAATGGAAAACGAGATGCCATCCCCAGGCTGCAAGCGGCAAGAACAGGATGATCGCCGCAAGTCCCAAGGTTTGAATGGTGAGATCGGCCACCACCGCCCCCCACGAGCCGAGCAGGTTGCGCGGCACCACGGGGGTGGCGTTGTTGAGGCTCGGATCGTGCACCGACCAGGTGGCGAGGCTCGCCCACGCGGCGCAGGCTGCGGTAATGACCAGCAGCCCATAGCCGCCGAGCATGAGGCGCCGCAGCCCCGTTTCGACCGCTCCCGGCAAAAGACGCCGGCGTGCCTTCGATCTCCCTCTGCTGGCCATCCCTAACCCAATGTGGCGACGACCCGCGTTAAGGCCTCGCGTGTGGTCTCCGCGTCATGCACCAGCGCGATCCTGACGTAGTCGGCCCCCGGAGTGGCGCCATCGGGTTCGGCTTGTGCGAGATAACTCCCCGGAAGCACTTTGACACCACATCCTTTCCAAAGGGTTTTCGTGGCCGCCTCCCCGCCGCCAAAAACGGCCAAATTTAGCCAAAGAAAGAAGCCGCCGCCTGGACGCTGGTAACCATACCGGCCTTCCAGGACCTCGTCGGCGACAGCGAAATTCCGCCGGTAAGCAGCCCGGCCCTCCTCCACATGGCGCTCGTCGCCCCAGGCCTCGACCGAGGCATGCTGGATGGGAAGCGGCATCTGCGGGCAGGCCACGTGGCGGAAACGGCCGAAAGCGGCGATAAAAGCGGGATCCCCGGCAACGAACCCGGAGCGCAAGCCAGGCAGCCCTGAGCGCTTCGACAGCGATTGGAACGATACGACATTGGCGAGGCTGCCGGTCCCGGCGAAAGCCGTCTCGAGGGCTCCCGGGGGAGGGGTATCGCTGTAGATTTCGGAGTAGCACTCGTCGGTGAACAGGAAAAAATCGAACCGCCGTGCAAGCGCGATCGCCTTGGCAAGGTAATTTCGGCCGGCGACCGCGCCTTGCGGGTTTGACGGCGTGCAGAGATAGAACGCGGCGGTCCGGGCCAGAAGGGCCTCGTCGATCGTGTCGAGGTCCGGCAAAAAGCCGTCCTCGGCGCTGGCGGTGAGAAAGATGGGTTCGGCGCAAGCGGCCGCGGCCGCCGCGGCATAGGCCTGATAGAATGGGTTTGGGATCAGGACTACCGGATCGGTGAGGCGAGACTTTCGCGCCAGCGCCGGAAAGATCGCCGAGAACAATCCCTCCCGCGACCCGCTGAGGGGCAATAGATGCCGCTCGGTATCGATCTCTCCGTTCAAAACGGGATAGCGGCGCTCAAGCCACGCCGCGATGGCCTGGCGCAGAGCGGGAATGCCCCCGATCGGCGGATAGCGGCCGAACTCGCTCACATGGTCTTGAAGCGTAGGGCCGAGAAACGACGGCACAAGCGCCTTGGGTTCGCCGAGCGACAGATCGATGGGCGATGCCCCTGGCGGATCCCCGTCAAGCAGGAGCCTGAGCCGCGCGAAGGGTGACCGCACCAGTTCATCAAGTTGAGTTTGCATGTCCTGAGACGACATGCCGGCGGTGTTACGAAATGGCGCGCCTTGCGGCAATGGCTCAGGAGACAGCCGTCCATAAGAAGAAGCCCCGGCCTAAAGGCCGGGGCTCAAAGCGTGAGCTAGGTCCGCAAGTCGAGACTTCGCTCAATCGTTCGTATTCTTGTCCCTCGATTGGCGCGAAGCGCTACTGCACCACCTCGCCATGCAAGTTGATGTCGAGACCCTCGACCTCGACGGCCTGGCTCACCCTGACGCCAACGATGATGTTGGTGACGATCAGAATGACGAAGCTCGCCACCGCGCACCAGACGATGGTGGCGACGATGCCCCAGAGCTGGGTCAGCACTTGACCCGCATTGCCTTCGAGCAAGCCGGGCGTCCCGCCGATCGCCTCTACGGCGAACACGCCGGTGAGGAGGGCACCGATGATGCCGCCCA